>Ga0209343_10001092_pt1 | contig 37529 bp, 36 predicted proteins | sample RifCSPlowO2_02_FD_184026 | JGI IMG/M metagenome (GOLD analysis project Ga0209343, IMG submission 184026) | Groundwater microbial communities from Rifle, Colorado - Rifle CSP2_plank lowO2_0.2 (SPAdes) (version 2) | ecosystem: Environmental > Aquatic > Deep subsurface > Groundwater | place...
ATACCGAGAGTAGGGATACCACCAACGATCGTGAGCCAATTAGTAGATGGACCATAAGAAAAGTTTAACAAGGCAGTAGAACCTGAGGCTCCAGCCCCAGCCCCTGAAACGTCGTAGACTCCATCCGCAGTAGTCCCAACTGCAGTGAGGGTACCAATTAAAATACCCGTTCCTGTTATCGTCGTCCCTGGTATTATTGTTCCTCCCATACCGTCAATGCCTGTGCTGAAATCTATGATAGGTACAGCATGAACAGGAACCGCATAAAGTATTATAGCCAGCACTGTCATACAAACGATAGACCTTACCATTAACCACTTTCCCAACATTTTTGATATTTTCATTTTTTCATCTCCTTTTTCATTTTACATTTTTTATCTACTGACATTAGTTAATGCAAACCTCATGCCAAATAATGGAGTAATAATCGTATACCAATTTAACCCATTGAATAATAAGATATATTTTAATTAGAAGGGCAATTAAAGCTAAGGTAATAGAGCATTTTTATTTTAGAAGTGTAAAGAATATAGACACCGAAAAACTGTCTGGATTTACAAAACAATTATAAAATATTTATAAAACAATATGTTAGCAATAAGAAAGTGAAAAATGCAGTGTAAAAATAATAGGTCTTTCGTATTTTACTGGATTTGCAAAATAATTACAAAATATTTATAAAACAATAGATTAGTAATAAGAAAGTGGAAAACGCAGTGTAAAAATAATGGACACAAAAAGGGGTAGAGTAGATGAGGAAATGATAAATCAGGGGGAGAAAAGAAACCTTAATCGTAAAAGGAAACTTCGGTTCGAGATGACCTCTGCTTGCAAGAGATAAGAAAAGGGAGGATTATCTCAAGTCATTAGGTCATCAGTTAGATACACGTATTACAAACACTCCAAGACCTACAATGCCTGCTGAGCCGAGGAGAATAAGTGTAGAAGGCTCTGGAACTGTAACCTCTGTTTGTCCGTTAATAGAGTCGTTTCCACAGGACATGGTCCAATGTGCATCCATAATAAAAGGATTGCTGCCCACTATTCCGGAAATATCAAATGTTGCTATCTCATAGTAATAGTGATTTGATGAGGGACCACCTTCACCAGTTACAGTAGTGATATCAGCTACCTTATCTCCGGCCGCCATTGCAAAAGGACTGCTATAAGGAATATAAGAAGAAATCATATCATTATTCCAGGTTGTTACACTATATAATCCAGCAGCATGAACACCTCCAGGACCCACCGGATCCAATTGATTATCCTTGGTTACACGGCCAAAGTCTATAGCATACTCATAGCCATTAGCCGTGCTTCCATCAAACGATAGAGCTATATCTCCGGCATAATATGTTTTTCCATCATAAATGAGCTTACCGGTATCAACATTGAATCCTGCCTGAAGGCCTATTGATAGGTTTGAACCTTCAATCCTGTAAAAGAAATATTCGGCATCGAAATACTGACCTCCATAACCAGGTGATAATGTCCCATCATCATTAGCAAACATATTCCAGCCGGTAAATACACTCGCAGGCAATGTAAACGGAGCAGTAGAGTCTGCCCAAGCAGGAGAAGCAACTACCATGATAATAGCTACTATCGCCAAACTGCAAAGCACCTTCTCTTTAATAGTTTTTTTCATCTTTCTCATTTTCATTTCCTCCTTTTGAAGTTATTAGCGGCTAGTTCGACAAGCTCGCTATATATTGTTTATGAATAGCAGATAACCGTTGGATGGCTCTCCAGAAAATCATTGAGGGCAGAAATGGCAAGGGCTGATGCCTCAGCCTCGTCAGAACATATATGGACTGATTCACAATAAAATATATCCATCAACTCGTCTATAGTCAGAGAGTTGTAAGCCCTGATATCTCCCTTTAGCCCATCAACATATCCCATAGCTATCATGCCTCCTAAACTTTGATAATAAAGACTTGCAAGCCTCATGCCAAAAATGGGGTAATAATCATAAACTAATTTAACCCATTGAATAATAAGGTATATTCTGATTAGAGGGGCAATTAAAGTTATGGTAATAGAACTTTTTTATTTTAGAAGTGTAAAGAATATAGACACCGAAAAACTGTCTGGATTTACAAAACAATTAAAAACAATTAAAAACAATTAAAAACAATTATAAAACAATAGGTTAGTAATAAGAAAGTGAAAAAAGCATTGTAAAAATAATGGACACAAGAGAAATGGCAAGGTAACAGTTCACCACGGAAGGACACAGAGTAGAAATTAAAAAAGGTAAGATGGCAAATCCTTATGTGATAGGCATATCTGGTTAGCTTCAGGAGGATGAAATAAAATTTCTTTTTACAGTTTTTTCTATACAGTCTCCTTTCGTTATAATCTCGTATAAATAGATTCCACCACCTTTTGGTGTTTCCATCTTTTTTAATAACCTTAAAGCTGGGTCTGTATTTCCATCCATCATGAGTGGTTCCAATAACGGCCTCGATTCCATATCTAAATCTTTATATAAAAGAAGATAATCAGCACAGTTAATCCATGCATATTTTAAAACCTCTCTGTAGCCGGCATATGGTAATGTCAAATACCTCATCCTACCATAGAAGGCTGACTGTGGGTTTGAGGCAAGGATAGTTGAACTATGGTTTATATTTTCTCTCATCCAATGACCTATAATCTTCAGGGGATCATCCTGCTTGGAGTTGTATTGAAAGACATTATATGTAAATGGCAAAACAGAGATGGTAAGGAATAAGGCTATAATAAACCTCCTACCTATATCATTTAATCTTAAGGAATGATAACTATCTATGGTCTTTAGCAACCAGTCATCTGCTTTTAAGACACCGATAGCTATCCAGATGATTATAATAGGAATAGAAGGGAAAATGAATCTCTCTTCAACATGTGATAACATAAAAACTTGGCCGGTTAGAAATAAAATAAAGAGGTATAAATTCTTACTCCAATGGGGATAAACCCAGAAATCATTAAAAAAACCTATTACTAAAAAGATTATTAATCCTGGTGAGAGAATCATACCAGATAGGTAAATATCTTTATAGGTTTTCTTGAGGTTAAAAAGAATGACCTTGTAAAAAGTATAGGGAGACCGCCTCGAGGTATATTGCCTTTTGTCCGTTCCTGTTGCCACCTTTTTCATAATATTACTGTCCTTAAAAAAGAGGTGGTTCGGAAGCAATTCAGATGAATCCTCGGTTAATCCAAAATAGACACGCATAGGCAGATCTTTAAAGGATCCAGCCATTCTTAAATCACGACTTATGGCTTTATGTATATTAATAAGCCTTAGTTTTGGAATCAGAAAGGGGGTTCCCAATTTCTTTTCCACATAGAATTGATAAGGAATGATACATATGATGAATCCTGAAAGCACAAAGGTGGTAGCGAAAAGACCGTTTAAGCTCCTGTTTCTAAAGATTGAAAATATAGCAGAGAAAAAGAAAAAAGCTAATAGGTATGAAATACCTTCTATCCTCGTCAGATAAGAAAGTCCAAATATTATACCTGTTAGGAAAAAATATTTCCAGCTGCATCTCTCTAAGGCTATCCACCCAATTAAAATACTAGAGTAAACAAAAAAGATATATGTTGATTCTGTTAATGCGTCAATAGATGATTGTATTAATGCAGGATAGAAGACTATTAATGTGCTTCCGATATATGCTACTTTTTTATTAAATATTCTTTGACTCAGATGAAAAAAGGGGATGATTAATAAAGAGCCAAAGATTGCCGAAACAAGCCTGCCTAACAACTCCAGATCATCAAATAAACGAATAAAAACGCTGAGGATTAATGGATATAAAGGGGGCTGAATAATATCAGGGAAGTGGCTACCGTCACTTTTATACTCTCCCTTGTTTATTAGATTTTTGGCAATAGTTACATATTGAGTACCATCTGGTGTGATGAAAGAGGCATGTTGAAGAAAGAAAAATCTTATTGAAAAGGCAAGAAAAATTAATATAAAAAGGCTAAATATGTGTTTTTTTTTATCTATATCTTCCATTTAAATAACAACCTCCACACCATCCATATGGCCTCCCAGATGATCCTCCTTGTCATCTTAGATGTCCCTGCATGTCGATCCACAAAGATGATTGGAACCTCTCCTATTTTGAAATGCATTTTATGAGCTATATATGTTGTTTCTATCTGAAAGGAATATCCATCTGACCTTATCTTATCCAGATCAATACTTTCCAATACCTTTCTTCTAAAGCCTTTAAATCCACCCGTTGCATCAGTCACAGGGAGACCTGTAATTATATTCACATATTTGGTTGCAAACTTACTTAAAAGCAGTCTTTTGAAATCCCAGTTTAGAACCCTAACACCGCCCCTGTAACGGCTTCCTATAACCATGTCGTTACACTTTAACATCTCCAGAAAGGTTGGAAGAAGTGCAGGGTCATGGGAGAAATCGGCGTCCATCTGAAATATATATTCCACACCATTAATTAGGGCATATTTGAATCCCTCAATATAGGCTTGTCCTATACCGGTCTTTTCCTTGCGATGGATTACATTCACCTCTGGATACCTCATTGCCAGATCATCTGCTATCTTACCAGTACCGTCTGGTGAGTTATCATCCACAATGGCAATATGAAAGTTCTGCTTTAACTCAAGAATAGCAGAAACCAGTTTTTCAATATTATCCCTCTCATTGTAAGTCGGGATAACAACCATACATTTCACAATAGATAAACTCCTTAAAATTTAATATTAAATCAGTCTTTCGCACCTAATCCAATCAACTGTCTTTTTAAGCCCTTCTTCGTAGCTGACCCCAGGGGTATATCCCAATTCCCTCATTGCCTTGCCAATATTAAAAGACCTATCCCTTGTCATGATATTTACCTTATCACGGGTAATAAAAGGCTCCTTTCTTATAGAGATTGCCCTGTAGAGCCTTTCAAGTATAAGCCCTGTTAATCCTGCAAGCCAGATAGGGATGTGGAGGGACGGCACATTTCTATTCAAAAGGGATGCAATAATCCCTACCAGTTTATTAATTGTAATGGGTATCTCTCCTGCAAGAATGTATGTCTTGCCAATGGCAATAGGATTCTTCAGCACACTTATCAGCCCGTCAATCAGGTCATCTATATAAACAAGATGCACCCTGTTCTCACCACTCCCTACTGTAAGATATTTCCCCGAATTTATAAGCCTGATTAATTTAACAATCATACCCCATGTGTCTCTGGGACCATAAGTGATTACAGGACGTATTATAGTTATTGGAAGTCTATCCTCCCTATAAAATCCTTCCACAAGCATCTCGGACTCATATTTTGTCTTTCCATAACGAGTTACAGGGGAATATGGATAATTCTCGTCAATCGGACCGCTATCGGAATGCCCATATACACTTACAGAGCTTACATATATATAGTGTTTAACCTTTTTGGTTGAGGAGACCTTAAGAAGATTCTCAGTTATACCAACATTTACTCTGTGAACCTCTTTGTTTTCAAATGACCAGCCCATACCTCTGATAGAGGCAAGATGAAAAACCACATCAATCCCTTTTAAAAGTCCTTTTACAGCTTCAAGGTCCAATAGATCAACTTCTTTAACATCCACTCCGCGTGAAGGTAACCATTTAATGTTACTTTCCTTCCTGACAGGAACCAGCACATTATGGTTCGCTTCTACTAATCTATCTACCAGATGACTCCCAATAAAGCCCGTGCCACCTGTAACAAGAACCTTCATTTTTTTACATAGTTTCCAAACCTATCCCTGCAAGGGTTTTTAGAGAAAAAAGCATATTGGTATAGCTTGCATTTGCAAGTGGACAGAAGCATTTCCTCCTCTTGATATCCTCTCTCAATCTCTCTGCCTTAGTAGAAAACCATACCTTTTTAAAGTCATAGCCAGCCTCTCTTAGATTCCCCATATCCTCAGCCTTTATACAGCAGGCCCAGATATTGCCGTCAGGAGTTATTTGACAGGAGGCAAAGCCCGCGTAACAGGGTATTAATATCCTGTTTTCGCGGAGGATGTCTTTCACCATTTTGTAGTAATGTATACGAAATGCCCTTGTAATCTTTGATATCCCTTTCATGTTCCAGCCCTTCATATCCTTGATTATAAAATCAACAGCATTTGAATAGTCTATTAATGAAGGTGAAATGTCGGCCCCAACGGTTGCAAGTTCTACTCTCTCCTCAGCCATCTCAGTGACGTAAGAGTCCGGCTTAAGTTCCTTTATGTGGCTGTATATATCTTTTATATTCTTAACATTATATCGGGAGATAACAGTATGGATACCCAATGTTAAATTACTACTCCCAATGGCTCTCAATCTTTTGTAAGTATCCATAGCCCTTTCGAAACAGTCATTTGAGCCTCTTATCTCGTCGTGTTTATCTCCTATTCCGTCTATGGATAGGTTGATGATTAAAGCAGTATCAGGACAGCCTGATAGGATGTCCCTGACTCCATTCTCTATCCTTTCTGTAAGTATTCCATTGGTGGGAATATTTATAATACCAGGTTTACAATTCTCATAAGCACTCTTGCATATTTCTACAATATCCCTTCGTAAAAATGGTTCCCCACCACTGAATGTAATCCAGTAAGGGGATCTGCCTATGGATTTAAAAGTCTTCTCAAACTCATCCAAAGAAAATTCTTCAACTTTTCTATCATAAATATTGCAGGTCCTACACCTGGAGTTACATCTATAGGTAAGACTCACTGTTATGTTTATAGGAAGAACCTTCGGGAAACCAAATCGTCTGTTAAATTTAAAAATCGGAATCTTTGGAAGCAACTCTAACATTTAGACACCCTAGAAGCCTCAAGTTTTTCAAATCCCTTGGTAGAAGAAGCTATATCCCATATAAATGGATTTTTCTTTTTAATGTAGAAGTCGTAACAACCCAAGAGTCTTGCAGACACTTCAAGAATCACAGCCCCTATGGTCCAAATAGTTGTCCTAGTCCCCCATCTTATCTCCTTAAGAAACGACTTAACGATAATTTTCCACGAGGTGGTGGAAACTGAATAATTTTTGGACCGCTTTAGATGAAGGTGTCCTGCAGCAATCCTACGCCGCTGCTTCAGGAGGTCCCTTACATTTTCAGCCCCCTTATTATAGAGAACAGCACCCTCCACATACTTAAGTCTGTAACCGAGTTCTGTTATCATAGCCTCGATACTCGCCTCATCCACAGCAGTATCATGGGGTATCGTTTTTATAATATTTCTAAAGGCAACAAGCTCACCCATTTTGGGATGCTCGAGGGCAATCCTGTGGTGCATCCTCCAGAGAAGGTTTACAGTAAATCCGATGAAGTTGTCGTTATTGTTTATAGGGATTGGGCGTCCTCCAGTCATCCCAATTATCGGGTCAGTAAAAGGATTTACCAGATTATTTACTGTATCCATTTCAAGCACAGTATCAGCACTTGCAAGAATAAAAATATCACCCTTTGCCACAGAGAGAAATAGATTGATTGCGGATGCCTTACCCTCCCTCTCTTTCTGAATTAGGAGTTTAACCCTCTTGTCCATGTGAGCATATTTTTCAACTAAAGCTTCTGTATTATCTGTGCAACCGCTGGCAACTACAAATATCTCTTCAATAGAACAGATATAGGTTCTTTGAGCAAGAAGGGAATCCAAGAGTCCTTCTATATTAGCCCCCTCGTTATATGCCATTATGCCAATGCTACAGGTAAACACTATTTATCCCTCTTTATATGATATCCTAATACTAAAGACAATAAATAACTTGACATAAATATCGGTAGCCGCAGGCTTCAGCCTGCGTAAAACAACGCAATCCTTTACTTCGTTCAGGATAGGCTCTAAAAGTTGAGGCTACCAATGATATGAAAATTTTTTTTCTTCACGAATTAAAATAAAAGCTTTAAATCTGTGTAAATCTTTGTTCATCTGTGGCTAATTTTGTAAGCCAATCGTCAGATTGACTGGGAGTATCCTCGGCAAATCTAATCTCCTAAAGTTTTAAAAGGGTATCTTTAACAGAGTTCCAAGAATTTCCACACCTTCAACATATTCTGGGAAGTTGTTCACCGCTTGGCATATCTACAACCCTTGTGGAAGCATTTTTTGTCTCCATTATAACCGTTCCTTTGTGTGAATCAGTAACCTTACCTATTATATTAGCTGTCTTACCTAGGGGATCTTCCTTCATTGCATTGAGAACAATATCTGCATCATTTCTGTCTACTACAGTAACAAATTTACCCTCATTAGCGACATATAAAGGGTCAAGGCCGAGGATATCGCAGGCTTCCCTAACCTCTTCCCTTATAGGTAATCTCTCCTCTTCAATCACTATTCCAACATTAGATTTCTTTGCAAATTCATTTAGTGTAGATGCCAGACCTCCACGGGTAGGGTCTCTCATTGCATGAATCTTTGCCCCAGTCTGTAATATTCTCCCAACGAGCCTGTTTAGCGGAGCAGTATCGCTTTGTATAGGGTTGCTAAATATGAGTCCCTCTCTCTTTGAGAGGATGGCTATACCGTGATCGGCTATGTAACCGCTGATGATTACTATATCTCCATGCTGGAGATTCTCTGCCGAGATGTTTAAACTGGTCTCAATAATTCCAACCCCCGCAGTATTAATAAATATACCGTCAGCACCGCCCTTATTTACTACCTTTGTATCACCGGTAATAATTTGAACCTCTGATTGTATCGTCGCTTTCTTTATAGAATTAATTATCTTCTGAAGGTCAGTCATAGGGAAACCTTCTTCTATAATCAATCCAAGGCTTAAATAGAGTGGCCTCGCCCCACCCATGGAAAGATCGTTGACCGTCCCATATACGGCCAATTCACCAATATCTCCACCAGGGAAAAAGATAGGTTTTATAACATAGGAATCCGTAGTAAAGGCAAATCTTGTAGAGTTGATTTCGAAGACTCCCTGATCATTTAACTTGTTCAGAATGGGATTCCCGAGAATAGGTAAAAAATACTTTTCTATCAGATCATTACTGAATCGTCCCCCACCACCATGGGCAAGTAGTATCTTATCTTTTTTCATATAGCTAAACCCCCTGTCTGTGTAAATTTTTTTGCTGATACATATGAGAGTGCTTCTTCCACTGCTTTAAATGTATCCTCAGGTAAAATATCCTTTTTAAGAAGTCTTGCCACTGTATTTAAGTAAACCCCTGCAGGATGAGGAGGAAGGTATTTAAAGTAATGGAGATAAACTTTTTCCATTTTTCCAAGTTTTTCAGCCATTCTACCCTGGATGGGAGAAGGATATTCACTATAAGGAATATGATTTAAGGCTGGGATGTCGCCCATTTTATATATAATATCTCTTGCAGAAAATTCATCAGTTAAAGATTTCAGAAATAATATTGCCTCTTCCTTATGTAGAGACCTTGCTGACATTGCATAAGTAGCAAGAGAACCGCCAAAAATGGTTGATTGCTTACCATTTCCACCTTTAACTAAGGGAAAAGAGAAAAATCCCAGCTGGTCAATTATTTCCCTTCCTTCTACCTGCAAATAGTTTAGCAATCGGTTACCATTTAACTGCATAGCAGCCTTTCCCTGCACAAACATCATACGCTGTTGCTCATAGTTCATCGTATCACATTCCTCAGGGAACGCACCAGCATCAACAAGCTCTATGAGTTTTTCAGCAGCCTTGATAAAACTTTCACGAATATAAGCGTAGTTTGGGGATATTGTAAAATCGGAAACAAAAAGATCCTCTCCGCCAATCCTATGGAAGAGATGGGAAAAGAAGAATTCACCTGGCCACAGCTCTCCATTACCCACTGTAAATGGAACTATACCTGATCTTCTAAGCTCCTTGCATAAGGTCAGAAGATCATCAAATGTGCTTGGTATTGACAAATCTAATTTTTCGAATATCTTTTTATTAAACCATACAAAGATACACCCCTGCTCCAGAGGTATTGCAAATTCCCTTCCATTAAACCTAAGTGGACATAATGAAGCCACGATAAACCTGTCCCTCCAGCCTTTATCCATATCAGAGGTAAGGTCATATACAAGTCCTTTATTAGCAAGTTCTTCAAGGATGCCTCCCCCACAGGTATGAAATATATCAGGGGCATCATCCGTTGGGAGTTTTTTGTCTAATGTATACATGAGCTGATACCAATTCCTCATAATGGTAGATTCTATCTTAATATGAGAATAGAGATCTTCAAATCTTTTTATAATCCCATCTATCAACTGGTGATATTGTACCGCACAATGATGTCGGTCAAGGCAGTGAAATCGAACAAATTTTAGTGTAACCTGTTTCATCTTTAAGTTCCTTATTTACCCCATTAAAAAGGTGAAGACTTTCTAATAGTGTTTACCCTTCTTTATTAGCTCATTTGCGACAATAACCTGTCCTAACGCTATCCCACCATCATTAGGTGGAACTCTGTGGTGAGTATAAACCTCGAATCCACACTCTTTCAGGATAGTAAAAGATCTATCAAGGAGAAGCATATTCTGAAAGACACCACCGCTCAAGACTACCCTGTTTATGCCATTTGTTTTTCGTAACTTAAGGCACAGGTTTAAGACAATTTTGGCAATTGTGTTATGAAATCTGGCGGATATCACTTTTTTCGTTACCCTACAATTAATATCAGAAACTATTCCTCTTATCACTGGCTCCAATAAAATTATGGTCTTATTATGGTCCTCAGCTTGGTCATATTGATATTCTCCTTTCTCTTCTTTATCAGCCATCATCTCGAGCTCTATTGCTGCCTGCCCTTCATAATATACCTCTTTTCTTATGGCTAAAAGGGATGAGACCGCATCAAATAAGCGCCCCGCACTCGATGTCATTGGAGAATTCACACCTTTCTCTAACATCTTCTTGATGAGCTGCCATTTCTCAATATCGAGTCCTTTAATAAAATCAATGCCAAGGTTCATCATGTCATCTCCATATATCTTATATAAAAAAGAAGTTGTCATTCTCCACGGTTCTTTTATGGCCTTCTCTCCTCCTGGCATAGATATGTATTCAAGATGTGCCACCCTATCAAAATCTCTACAATTGCAGATCAAGAACTCTCCCCCCCATATTTTTCCGTCAATACCATATCCTGTTCCGTCAAATGATACCCCTATAACCTCACCATCTATCCCATTATCACCCATGCAGCTCACAATGTGGGCATGGTGATGCTGAACACCTATTTTTTGCAGATGCTCTTGAGAGAGGGCGTATTTTGTTGATAGATATTCTGGATGGAGGTCGTATGCCACAACAGTAGGCTCAACATTAAAAATCCTTTTGAAGTGTTCTATACCCTTCTCAAAGGACACCAAAGTCTCTAAGTTCTCAAGGTCTCCAATATGGTGACTCGTAAAGGTATAATTCCCCTTTGTAAGGCAAAAGGTATTTTTAAGCTCTGCACCACACGCCAATATCTCGTCATTAAAGAAAAATGGCATTAACAGGGGATGAGGGGCATAACCTCTCGACCTTCTTAGAACTATCTCCTTTCCTTGCCATATTCGGCTCACCGAATCATCAGTCCTGATATATATATCTCTGTTATGAAGGACAAAATAGTCGGCTATTCCTTTTAAATGCGTTAGTGCCTCTTTATCATCAAATACTATGGGCTCCGAGCTAATATTACCACTTGTCATAACCGGTATAATCCCTGACTCTGCTATGATAAGGTAATGCAAAGGGGTATATGGCAGTATAAGACCATGGCATTTTTGAAGGGGAGCCACCTCTTCCGCTATTGGACATTCAGTTATCTTATTCAAAAGGACAATGGGGCGCCTTATGCTCTTTAAAAGCTGCTCTTCTTCTTCGTTGACATAGCATATCTGTCTTGCTGTTTTTATATCTCTGACCATTACAGCAAATGGTTTGAACTCCCTGTATTTTCTCGATCTAAGTCTTGCCACTGCATCTTTGTTCATGGCGTCGCATGCCAGATGATAACCACCAAGACCTTTTATAGCAATAATATTACCCTCTTTAAGAAGCCTACATATTTCTGTTATTATATCTGCAGCCTTTATCTCCATTCCTTCCCTATCCAATAAAAATAACCTGGGACCGCATTTGGGGCATGCGTTTGGCTGGGCATGAAACCTTCTGTCTGCTGGGTCATCATACTCTCTCTGACACTTTTCACACATAACAAAGGGGGACATAGTAGTGAACTTTCTATCATAGGGAATATCTTTTACAATAGTAAACCTTGGACCACAGTTTGTACAGTTAATAAAGGGGTAACGATACCTGCGGTCAGATTGGTCGAAGAGCTCTTTTAGGCATTCATCACAAGTTGCAAGTTCAGGGGAGATTGGGACAAACCTTTCAGTATGATTCTCGCTCTCACGAATAGTAAAGTCATTATACCCAATGGGTTCTACATGTTGACTCCGTATCTCAAATATCTCCGCCTGCGGTGGAGGCTGACTCCTGACTTTGTCAATAAACTCTTTTATTACTGACCGTTCTCCTTCAACTTCTATTGATACACCCGAGGTATTGTTAAGTACATAACCAGAAAGGTTATATTTCTTTGCAAGGTTGTATATAAAGGGGCGAAACCCCACTCCCTGTACAATACCTTTGATATTTATCTGTGCCCTGCACTTCATATTTTTATTTTTTAGAATACCCCGCCCCACGGTATCTTTTGCGGGGTTCGGAGATGGCCTCCGTCCATCCGATTTCATTCATCCCATTTTAAACTGACCTAAAATAATAATCATGTATACCCTTACAGACAGCCTCACCTATTATGCGAAGATCATCTATAAAAAGGAATCTTCGTTTTGCGTGCTGATTTATCTCAAAGAGGAGGGCTATGCTTTCAAACTCTTTCGCACATCTGCCAGTGAGTGAAAATCTACCCCACCTATACTCAGGACCTCTTTTTGTAAATCCATTGCAATGTGAGAAAATAGCCTTGTTGAGCTTCTTTCCGTCACGCCATTTTATACTATCATGGAGGTGAGACCAGACATTTTCTTCCCATCCGTGCGGGCTGTGGAGGCTTATGCATATATCCACTGGATTCCCTTTGGAGGCCATATCCATTAATTCACCCCATATAGCCTTTGATTCTACCATAGACATACTATCTATATCTCCCTTTGCAAAATCACATGAGATAAGACCACCGGTATACGGGTCAGCACACCTTCCAAACCAGACAGAATCAGGAAGCAATATGGGTACAATCAAAAAAATCGATATTCTCCTGAGTGCCACCGCCTCAGGTATCTCAGATAAGAGAAAATCTATTATCCCCTGACTAACCCATGAGCCTTCTTGCTCTACCCCATGCTCCCTCGCATAGATGACCACTGTTTTCTTTTTTGTGGAGTGAACATCAGTATCTGTTATGACGACCATATCAAGATCTCTCCCCCCTTTCGTTTTTGCAATAGTCTTTACTTCCATAAGAGGATGATCCATTAGCCTTTTCATGTATGCCTGATGATAAGTATAAGTATATGGATACCTCAAGGCTACCCATGCAAAATCCTCCATATACCTTTGAGTAAACCTAAAGGTATTATTGTGCTGTTTTGCATTATCAATTTTCTCCCACCTGTGATTATTTAAAATATTGGGGTCAGAATAGGTTAACACAGGTCTATAATATTTCCAGTGTGAGGGCATCCAATTACAGTTAGTTATATCAATGGTAACCTCCTTCCCATAGGCATTCTCTACCTTTAGAAAAAACCAGTAACCATGATGATCAGGGTATTTGAACATTGAAGGTATCTCTGGTTTCATCTCGCAGCAAAAATGGTTGGCATTCACCTCTGCAATATTGTATATATTGGAACCATCAAAACCACCGCCAATTCTTATCTTTTTTCCTTCCAACCTATACTCTCCTTTTAATCATCCCCTATCATGATGGATGTGATAATATATATTTCTGAAGAAGGCATTCCAGCTCATCCTCCTCGGAAAGAGCCTGAAGTAAGTACAGTATCCCTCCCATAACCTATAAATATATGTATAGAATCCAGTAAGGGGTAGTCTGATAAGCAATCGGATTAGGGGCAATAGAAATGGTAGTTCAGCCGTTATAGGGAAAAGTCTTGTGAGGTTTTCTCGTCTAATTTTATCTGCCTTACTGTTAAATTTTAGTACCGAATGGGTACCGTCCATATCCAGCTCATCCGAACCATTGAGGAGTCCTATATCCTTTGCCTTTTTAGCAAGCTCTGTTCCAGGTATAGGGTCATATATAGTACTACCTGCATAGTCAGCCCTTATTGCAATATTAAGTTTCAGTGTCTCTAACTCTTTATCCAGAGAGCTGCCGGGAAGACCTAGCATATTGTATGTATTCAGTCTTATCCCATACTTCTTTATTGTTTTTGAAACTTCAAGTATTTTCTCCTTGTCCACTCGCTTATTCAATGTCTCCATAAGAATGTATTTATCAGCGGCTTCTACTCCCATTCCAACAGTCCGGCAATTAGCCTTTTTGAGAGCTACCACCATCTTTTCTGTTAAATGTCGTGGCTGAACACAGCAGAAGAAAGGTATCCCTATTTCTTTGGCATATTTTTCAGCAAACTCCTCACCCCATTTTTCTGTCCATATAAAGACATTATCAAGAAAGTTAATAAAATCGATCGGATACCTTTTCACTGCATCTTTTACCTCTGCAATAAGATGAGCCACGCTCCTCACTCTTACTACCCTTCCTTTATGGTGATAAAGCTTATTTAAAGACTCATTGAAACAAAAGGTGCAGGCAAAGGCGCATCCCCTTGAAGCAATGAAACTCTGGGTATTTTGCCTATCGCGACCCGGGATGTTAAAAAGTTCTCTATCGGGAAAGGGTAAAGTATCAAGGTTCTCAATTAGATATCTTATAGGGTTTTTGTGTATCTTACCGTTTTGTTTGACCCACCAATTCTCTATAGTTGTGATATCTTTTCCACTTTCAAATGTGTTAATAAACTCTGAAAAGGCATACTCACCCTCACCTATACATATAGCATCCACACCATCTTCTTCTATAACATCTGGGAAATATGTAGGATGAGGTCCTCCAAAAACAGAAAATATGTCAAACTCTTTTTTAATTCTTTTGTTTATTGGTAGATATTGATTCCGATTGTGCGTAGCGATACTGTAACCAATAATAGCAGGCTTATATTCTTTAATTTTTTCTCTAACCTTATTGTATTCCAGATCTACAACATCTATTTCATGACCATCTTTTTTTACCATAGAGGATAGATACATTATGCCAAGCATATCTGTTGAAGCTAAATCCTTTACAGCAAATAGAATCCTCACATTACCTCCTCATTTTAAATATTTATCAAAAAAAAATACTGTACGTGTCATTGACATAGTCCATGCTTTACCTTGTAAGACATGTCCCTGCTCAGTATATGCGTAGTATTCGACGACTTTCCCTTCCTTAAGAAGGGAATCCCTTAATTTCTCTGCCCACCTTATTGGAATGCTTTCATCCTTCTCGCCATGGTGTATAATAATGTGGTTTGGCATATCCTTTATATGGCTGACTGGTGATAAACGCATATATACATCTGGGTTCTCCTCTGGAGGGCCGATAACCTCATCAACCTTCTTCAAAACTTCAGGATGCCAGCTTTTTATCGCAGCATAATTATCTATATCGTTAGAGCTCATAGACCCAAAAATTGCAGCCACTTTGACACTTCTATTTACTATGATAGCCTTTAATGTAAGCCATCCACCGAGGCTATAACCCCACATTCCTATCCTTTCTTTATCAACATAAGGTAATTCCTTTACTGCCTCTATCAAGTATAAAACATCATATAGATAACCTATGTGTTGAAAAAAGTTTTCGCCCTTGTCAGAATATCCATTACCTCGATAATCCGAACCTACAGCAACATAGCCATTTCTTGCAAATATGTCAGCAGCCTCCTTAAATCCAAGTCCGACAGAAAACTCTCTAAGACCATAGAACCCGTGATTAAGAATTACTACTGGAAATTTGCCTTTCCCTTTCGGTACATTTAACATCCCTGAAATCTTCAATCCCTGGCTTTCATATTCAATGAGATGTCTGGTAAATGCTTGCTCTTCTTGTAGGGTTTTTACTATCTTTATACCCTTGTCTTTAAATTCTTCGAGATACATATTTTCCAAGTAAAATTTCTTTATATCTACTAAATTGCCTGATAATGTTTCCTGAACAGCATCGACATTATGCACATATCCGTCTGTAAAAATAATTAAGATTAATAGAATAATAAATATTACTGGATTTTTTATAAGTTCTGTTTGAAAAAACATATTATATATATTTACCCCGTTAGAAGTTACACTGACAAAAAGTAATGAAATAACCAACCGTTAGATAACTTCAAATAGAGAACTTCTAACGGGGTTTACTCAGCTAATATATCTTTCCCTATAGCATGACTGACAAATGGCGCTCTTTTTAGCATTCTAATATCTCGTGAGTTAATTTCTTTAAATAGAAATAAGATAATAAAGTATATCGTATATAAAACTAAATAGCTCGGTAATAGCAATATGCCAGAAATTGGGTAGCTACGGGCTATAAAATAAATAATAACAGAAGATAATAGAATATTGATAAAAGAAGTCCATCCTATCCTGAATGAGAAATTCCTAAATACATAATAAAGAGAGAAGATAGAACTGACCAAACCAATTATAGTTGTTGCTATAGCCGCTCCAATCATCCCATATTTATTTATAAATATAAAATTCAGGATGACATCAAGGAATACCAGTAAGAAATTAAATAGAATGATCCACGAAAGTTTACACACAGCAAGTATTATCGTATTCATGACTATTGAAATAGTTATAAAGGTCATACCAAAAACCAAAATGCTGAGACCGGAGGTTGCAGAAGAATAAATACTACCATATATCAATATAATGAGGTTGTGGGAAGTAGCGTTTATTATAATTGCAAAAGGAACTAAAAAAAGAAGAAGATATCTTAGGGTATTATTTATATAATCAATTGCACGCTCTGTATCATTATCCGATATAGATTTTATAATTAAGGGGAATAAAACTATAGAAAGCGGGAAGGCTATTAAGGTTGGTATTCTAGCCAGATTTAACGCAGCAGTATAAAAACCAGTAGCCAAAGCATCTTTTAAGATAATCTTTATAGAAATCAGGTCGATGTTCATGATCAAGAGTGTGGCAAAGGTAAAGGCTAATACCTTTGATGAATAACTGATTAGACCCTTTTTATCGAAAGTACCTCTACCCATTAAAGGTCTGCAATAATATTGCGAAATCAATAGACATAAAATACCTGCAAATAATAAACCCAAAACAGTTCCCTTTAAAGAATAGCCGGCCTTTATCAATAATACTACCAATAATATCCGAGCAACCGAATAAGCTACCCATATAATCGCCTGTTTATCAAAGGCTTCTATTCCATTTAAGGCGGCAAGATATATAATATAAAAACCTGAAATCATAATAAGAAAAGTAAGTATTTGGAAGTATACTGTTAAACTTAGATCACCCATGAGCATTGCTATTTGCTTGGCCCAGATATAAAAAACAAAAAATATTACTAAAGAGAAAAAGGACTGGATTTTTATTGCGTAATTTATTATGGAACGACTTGCCTCCTTGTTTTCTATAACAAATTTTGTAACCCCCTTTGAGATAGACCCAAAAAAAAGACGTTCAAGCATAAAAAGAAAGGCGGTTAAGATACCAAAGATTCCATATAATTCAGGACCTAAACTACGCCCTATTGATATATGAAGGATATAACCACTTAACATGAATACACTCTGGCCAAACAGTATGTAAAATAACCCTTTTCTCATAATCTTCCCCGCATTACAGTTTCTATACATTGATTGTCTGTTTTATCTTGCAGGTTTGGAGCAACATTAGATACCACTGTCCTAATTTTTCCACTTTCATCTCTTGATAATTCCTCTAATATTTTTATCTCAACCGCAAGGCTGCCATTAGTAATCCTTTCAATCTCTTCCTTTATCTTTCTAAGTGTGTGGTCCTTAAAATTTGTGCCTTTCACTACCTGAACTGTTAAGCCATGTATATCCTCCTGAATTACTCTGTACTGTGCCACATCAGTAAAAGACTGCATTAAAATCACTAAAAAACAGGAGGCAATAACTCTTCCATCGGGAAGCACGATGAAATCATTCGCCCTCCCTTTGATGCTCTCCATCAACGGTAGAGTGCATCCACAGAAACATACTTCATCAGAAGGGGTGCAGATATCACCCACTTCATACCTGATTAGTGGCATAGTATAACTGTAAAGGCTTGTGCATACAAGACGGCCTTCTTGCCCTGCGTAAACCGGTTTATTATTTTTATCTAAAAATTCCAATAAGACCATGTCACTATTTATATGGTATCCTTTATGTGCTGAACATTCCCATGCAATATCTCCTACCTCTACGAGACCTAAAATATCGTATACATTCGTATCCATCACTGATGTTATTATAGCCCTCGGCTTTGCTTCTAAGGTCTCTGCCGATGAAAAAACTATCTTGGGTCTTATGCCACCATTGTTTCTCTGGCCTTTCAACAAAAGTGCAAGGAGTGTTAAATTTGATGGGTAGCCGTAGATTATGTCTGGTTTAATATAATTCAAGGCATCCCTATGGATCTCCGGGGTATCAAAGACAGAAAGGTAGTATCGTCTGAGAATACCAAGATATTGAAACCAGTATTTAGTTTTCGGAAACCTGTGAGGATTTATAATATAAGCTGTTCTGTCTGTGAGTTTGAAGCCGGCAGACTGAAGTATTCGTAGATTAATTAAAGATTGAAAATCCCTTTCATTTTTACTTAAAAAAAACTTAAGGGGCTGACCAGTAGAACCACTTGTATATTTGATTACACAATCTTCTGGTTTGATTCCATAGGTAAGCAATTCTTGGGGTGCCTTCACTTGTAAATCTTTTTTTGTCGTTATGGGTATTTTGTAAATATCCCTCTTATCTTTTATATCGTTCGGTTTTATACCTGCCAAGTCAAAAAGATCCCTGTAATGCTGCACATTTTCATAGGCATGTTTGATAACATCCCTTAGCTTCCGTGTCTGGAGCTCTTCGATTTTATGCTGTGGAAAATATTGAATCCTCTCTAAATCTTTAAGGATGGATAGGGAATTTAAAATCATATTAGTAATCCCTCCTCCTCACCGACATACGTAGCTCTATATTACGCCTTAAATAAAATGGCAGGTTTTTTAATGGTTGAGAGAATGAGCGTTTTACAATTGAATTATAAGAGAAGAACCTGTCCAAAATATACCAATAGCCTTTCTTCAGGGATTCTATACTCATAGATTTTGGAGAAAATACAACACTGCCTTGAATATACTTAGACCAATCTTTGTGGAGCAGCCTTCCATCTTTTTCCAGCTTGCTGGCAAGTCTTGTTCCTGGATATGGTATAGGTGTGTTAAGTATTAGATAAAAGGCATCATTTTTTAATAAAAAGTGCACGATTTTATGAAATGTCTCCTTATCGTCATTATCTAAGCCCACTATCATATTTAATACCACACCTATTCCATGCTTTCTTATAATATTTAGCAATTTTGGAAACTCTGCAACTTTGTTCCAGCCTTTATCCATGCTAACTAAGTTTTCCTGGTTTATGCTCTCTATGCCAATACCCATAAAATAGCATCCACTTTCATAGGCGAGTCTGCACATCTCAGGGTCACGTCCAAGGTTAATAGTGCATTGTCCTATCCATTTAATTTTGAGTGGAATCAAAGCCTTGAAAAGCTTTTTTGAATACCTTCTATTGGCTGTGACATTATCATCAATAAAGACATACTTTTTTGCTCCAGAAGTTTTTATCTCTTCAATAACCTCTTCAACAGGTCTAAAGCGATAGCTCTTTCCGTAAAATTCAGAAACTGAACAAAAATCACAGTCGTGTGGGCATCCCCTCGATGCCTGGATAGGAATAAAAGGAAGATGGAAACTCTTTCCATTTAAAAGTTCAAACCTTGGTGCCGGTAAATTCTTGAGTTCATAAAATCCATGTGCTCTATAAAACTGCTTTAGGTTCCCTTTCCTGCAATCTTCAAAAAGTTTTTCCCATACATTTTCAGCCTCTCCGATAACCACTGCATCGCAATGCTGAATTGCCTCTTCGGGTAATGTAGTAGCGTGAATACCACCCATCACCACTTTTCTTCCTCTTTTTCTAAACTCATCGGCTATTTGATAAGCCCTCAGTGCCTGGCTGGTAAGTGCTGTTAAACCAATAAGGTCATAATCATCATTAAAGTTTATCTCTTCCACACTATCATCCACTATCTCTACTTTAATTCCTGCAGGGGTCAAGGCTGCCAGATATGGTAGGACAAGGGTACGAATAAAAGGCATTTTCCTTTTCAGGATAGCTCCATTATCTCCTATACGAGATGGCTGGACTAAAAGTATTTTCATGCTCTTCTCATGACCTATTAAAAGATTTCATGCTCCAAAAACCCGTAATACCCTTCGCCAAAGAAATAACATCGTGTCAATAGTAATCCTGATAGAAAATTCTATCAATTTCCTGACAGACTTTGTGCGGAAATAGAGCAGCTTAAAAAGGTCAATAATATTTTTGATTCCCTTCGCCTTCCTATCCTTACCGCCACGAAGTCTGCTGAATTGAAACTCTATCTGGGCTGTCTTTAAAAAGCTACTGAGCTCATGTTTACTCAATTTGGATGTATCAAACAATGGGACCATGTGTTTAACATCTACTTCAAATGGAAGAATTCTATAGTTAGCCCAATTCCTGGAAATCTGAATTCCCCTCTCTCTACTCATCCACCATAATGGTGAACCGGGAAATGGAATTGCAACATAGAACATAGCAAAATCAGGGTTTATCTCTTTAGCAAAATCTATCGTTTCTTGAATTGTCTCTCTTGTATCCCAGGGAAGTCCTAATGTAAAAGTAGCAGTTGTCTCAAAGCCTATCTCATGGAGCAGCTTAAAGGCATCATATATCCTCTCTTTTGTAAGCCCCTTCTCCATCTGCTGCAATACTTCATTGCTTCCACTCTCTACACCGAGCATGACTGCAGTGCAACCTGATTTCTTCATCCTTCTAAGAACTTCTTCATTAATAAGGTCTGCCCGCGTTTGACAGTCCCATTTAATACAAATGTTTTGTTCGATTAAAAGATCACAAAGAGAGTTAACCCATTTTTTGTCATAAGTAAATACATCATTCCAGAAGTGTATGTCATTTATTCCATAAGTCTCTTTGACTTTTTTAATCTCTTTGATAACCCTCTCAGGACTCCAAAATCTTATAGTCTTGCCAGCTGCAGGTCCTCTGTAGCAAAAGACGCAACTGAAAGGACATCCTCTTGCAGCAGATATGCCAACTGCCTTCCTACCATTCAAGTTGCCAGTATACTTTTCTAAAGGAAACAAATGCCAGGGTGGAGAAGGCAGGGTATCTAAATCGTCTATAAGCGGGCGTGGAGCATTATGCACAATTTCATTATTTTTTTTATAAGAGACACCCTTGACATCAGATAATCCACTCCCTTTTTCTATTGCATTCAGGAGTTCTACCATAGTTATCTCCCCTTCTCCCCGTACTACCATATCCACCACAGGTTCTTTCAAAACTTCATCAGTAAGTATGTTAGGATGTGTACCACCGAAGATTATGGTACATTTCGGATACAAGTCCTTGACCATAGCAGCAACCCGAAGTGCACCAGGATAGGTTGGAGTAAGAGCGGTTATACCAACTAAATCAGGATTCGTCTCTTTTATCAATCGTATCACAGTCTTTTTTGATTCTCCTTCTATTCCAAGATCTATTATCCGTACTGTATGTCCACATTCTTCTATAGAAGCTGCAATGAACCCTAATCCTAAATGAATAAAACCTCTATCTGTTGCTGCTGGTTGAATTAAAAGAACTTTCATCTTTTATTACCTATCTTATTGCCCGTAGCACCCTGTTAATAGGTGTCTCTAATAATGGTGATAAGAGCAAAAATTCCTTTACAATTTGGAAAATAAAACCCTCTTTTAATAACTCTAACCATCTAAAGAAGAGACATAGGGCATATTTCTTATGTTTATACCAGGGAGTCTTCCATTTTCCCATCTTCTTTCTAAAAACATCAAGCTGTTTATAATCAATGCCTTTTATCTTGCTCCCAAAGGCACTTCTAACCAGAGATTCATAACTATCCGCTATTATTAAATCCTTATCCCGGCAATATTCATAAAGGTTACTCCCAGGTATTGGTGAAAAATAACTCGGGGCATGAATCTCCGGCATGATCTTTTTTAACATATCAAGGGTCTCTTCTAAATCACTAATAGTCTCTGTAGGAACACCTAACATATAATTGGCAAAAACCATGATACCGTATTTTCTGCATAACCTCACCGCCTCTAAAGCCTGCTTTCAAACCCAAACATGATGATTATACATCCACCTTCGCTAAGGGTCCTTATTGTATCCTCATCAATAGTATCCACCCTTGTCTGACATCCCCAACTTATCCCTAAATTGCTCATTTTCTCGCATAGGTCAAGAACCCATGGTTTTCTTATGGTAAGCACACTATCCTGGAACATGATAAAATTCGCCTTATATTTGTCTATTACATATTCAACCTCATCAATAACATTTGCGACTGAACGTTGCCTCGTTTTATTACCAAATAGGTTTTTCTCCATAGGCTGACAGAATGAACAACTGAATGGGCATCCTCTGCTCGTAATAATTCCGATATAGCGGTTAGGATAGGGAAAAATACCAGGTGAATTCAATATCTTATTCATGTTATATAGATCACGGTCTGGCAAAGGAATATTATCAAGATTCATTACAGGTTCCCCATGGACCACACACCCTACCTCCTTTCCCGATTCTAGATCAGCTAAAACCTTTGGAAAAGTTATTTCACTCTCTCCTGTTATTATGTGGTCGAAAAAACCTGTGTCCAGCAGAGCTGTCGGAGAAAGAGTTGCATGTGGTCCCCCACCTACAACCTTCTTTTTCAGCCCTCTGGCAATCTCTGCGCACTTTACTGCAAAATCATAGTTTACTGTATTAACATATATACCCACCAAATCACTCTCTCGGGAGCGAAGCTCAGCAGTAAAGTGATTCCAGTTCCGCATCTCCCTTAGGTCAATCAAGTCTACTTTATGATTAGATTTTTCTTTTACCGATGCTCCTAAATATGCTAATCCTAAGCCAACAAGGTTAGTAGCAGGTGTGCCTTTGCAGAGGCAGTTAAATCCTATCTGTGCTATTCCTGGATATATTAATGTAACCTTCACTTTTTTATTTATCTGAATAGGTTAGGGCTTTTTATCAAATAATACTTTCTCTTTGCAGAGATAAAAAGGCATGATTTTTCCTCTCTTAGTAGGTATTGGATTCATCCTTCGGATCTGTATCGTGTCAGTTTTAGACCATATATCCCTCATAGCTCTGGCACCAACATATTCCGGATTTACATCTTTAAAGAGCCCTTCAAATATAGTCTTTCTGACACTATTTTCGTCAACCTCTCCGTGGTCAGGACTGATAAGCAAAAATAGACGAGTATATCCATCCTCATCCTCTGCTTCTAAAAACTGATAATCTGTAGAATTACCCCCAAATCTACTTGGTAACAAATCTTCAATCAAATGTATGAGGTTACTCCCTACAAAAGTCATTCCTTCTGCAGTAAGCTTCTCAAAACTTCTGATAGAATGTATATGGTCAATAAAACCAAGCCCATCAAAAGGACAGCCGCATCTCTTATGCTCCATCACCCCATAATCACCAACCTCTGTATTAAGAAATATCTTTGGACTAATATCTAGGAGTGTGGTAAATAGAAATGCATCTACATTAATATCAGACTGCTCTACTTTCCTTTCATGTTGTATTACTGCAAGTTTATCCATGCAAACATGAATATCATCCACTGCCTCCGGATTGATACACGCATGTCCTATTAGCATAAGCTCATTGCAGCCATAAAGGGTATAAGCCTTACAACCAAATGACTCTATCTCTCTATGTTTCCTTTCCGTAAGAGGTTCGCCCATAAGCCAGAACACTGTCTTGGCAATATTTATACCTTCCTTTTTAGCCTCCATAACCAGTCTAAAGGCTGAGCTTGCATAGGTAACAACAGCATATCCTGAAGAATCGCTGAGGTTTTGATGCATCCATTTTGCTATATCTACAGTATCTCTAATATCAATATATTCTGGTTTCGGCAGTTTAATGCCATAAAAACGAGAGAGCCATATGGTTGAGGCCGTCTTAAACCTTTCAAGTCTCGATGGTTTTATACGCCGACCGTCAACATGGGAAAACCATTTTACAGGGGTATTCCCTGCCACACCAAACCTGAGATTGAAGAAAAGTCCTTCCAGCGCCGGTAATATGGGTAGCCAGATAATAACCTTCTTCCCTGGAATTCCATACAAAGATGAGGCATAAATACCATATACCGCATTATGGTGTATATACTCGAGAGGGACTCTGATATTTGTGCTCCTACCAGTAGACCCTCCAGTCTGTGTATCTAATCCAGAGGAAAGGAGAGGATTATTGAAGTCTGACTCTTTGAAGACAAAACTCTTGTTACCACGAACAGCAGGTTTTTTCACCTTAAACTCATTAATATCTATATAAACTCCATCAGTATATAGCCTTTTTAAAGAATTTTCCAAGCCAACTCTATTTACAAGTCCTTCGACATCATTAAAGGTATATCCTGCATGGTCCAGTAATGCTTTATAAGGACTCCGAGGATTCTCAAAGATGCACTTCTTTATCATAGTAAGAAAATTTTTCTCTCTTTCTTTTAAACCCTTTTTTATTATTTGAATGCTATCATCAACAGTTATTGGATTTTTGAGTAATTGCCTCATAATGTCTATGCTCATCCTATAGTGCTGGACGATAGATTTCAGATTTGATAGTAGTCTTATCATATTTATGAAACCTTCGATATTACTGCTCTAACCTTTCCCGATACATCTCTTGAAATATTATCTACAACTTCACATCTGATGGTTATATCTTTACCGAGGGTATCTTTTAATCCTATCTCTACCTTTGTTACAGTGTCGGGTGTAAAACCTTCTCCCTTGGCAATGGTTACAACTACCCTTTCCACATTCTCCTGAACTATTCGGAACTGTCTTATCCCGGGGATATGATCCAATATCCCTGTAACCATCATTGGGGAAACCATCTTACCGTTCTTCAAAAGAATAAAATCTTCATCTCTACCCTCGATTATCTCCATCAATGGGAGTTCAATACCGCAGAGGCACATCCTTTCTGACGGTTTTCCTACATCTCCAATCTTATACCTAATAAATGGCATTGCATAAGAATGTAGATTGCTTATAACGATATCGCCTCTTTCTCCAGGTTTTGCAGATCGTCCGTCTTTTATAAATTCAACCACTATTGTGTCTACATTTATGTGATAACCGTTATGCACATCACACTCCCATGCAATATTTCCACATTCCCTGGCAGCATATCTATCATAAAGGTTTACACCAAAAGCAGAGTTAATTAGTTCACGATTCTTTATGTCCAATAATTCAGCAGCAGTAGAAACCATCAAAGGACGGGGGCACTTGTATCCTTTCTCTATAATCAACTTTGAAATCAAAACAATATTTGAAGGATAACCATGGATAAAATCTGGTTTATACTCGTCTAATATTTGAATCTGTTCTTCTGGTTGGAGAAAACAGGAGATATTTATATATCTGCCCAGACCAATCCGATGATACCAACATTTTTTAGTTTCGAAACTGTGAGGATCGAGGATAAATGCCCTTTTGTATCTGAATTTCAGCCCATTTTCCAGAAATGACCTCATATATACCATGTCAAGGAACTTAAAGTCTTCCCTTGTAAAGAAGATATGTGCTGGAATTCCTGTTGAGCCACTTGTAAAGACCTTCATACAGTCATCAAGGTTAATATTTTGTGCTACCTTCTCGCTGATAGGTAATTTTCTCATAGTAGCCTTGTCTGTAATTGGAATATATCGCAAGTCTGCAACTTCCCTTATATCTTCTGGCTTGAGTCCTGCATAATCAAAGAGTCTTCTGTAATAGGAAACATTCTTATAGGCATGCTTTACTAAGGAGATTAGCTTTCTTTGCTGAATCTCCATAAGTTCTGCCCTTTTTAACTGGAGGTTCCTTTTAAGGCTCTGCATTGTATATAATTGATTTAAAAATCCCATATCTTCCATTAAGATACAGCCACCCTCTGTAACAATCCATCATCCTCAATCACCTTTAGCAGTGACTCAATGCCCCTTTCAGCCCTTTTTGTTAATATAGATTGTTTTCCTTTAAGGAAAAGCCTGTAATATTCTTTATTAGAAAGAATTGCCTCCACCTGACTTAAGAGTTTTTCTCTGCTGAAAGGCTCATCCACTATAAATAGGTTTTTAGTCTGCTCTATACCTTTCATGAGATTTGCAATCTTTGTCTCCTGCCTGTATGTAAGTCCGATAACAGGGACATTCATGGAGATTCCCATTATAAGTCCATGCAGGCGCATGCTGATAATAATATCCATTTTCCCAATAAGCGATAACAATTCCGACGGATACAGATCCTCTGCAATTATAGTAGAGCTACCCTTCATCATGGAGGCAAGTCTCCTTGATGATATATGGTCTACATAATCTGATGAATCCTTACGGAGCCAGCCATCCCTATAATTGCCAAAGGGAATAAATATTACCTTTGCCCCCTTATCCACTATATGATCAATTACTTCAATTAACGACCTTTTATTTTCGTCGCTCCAGAAGAGGAGATCTTGAACACATACACCTATCTTAATGCCTGCGGTTAGATTATTGTTGATCAAAAGCCTCTCCACCCGTTCTGTCATGGAAGGCTCAAGCAAGAAAACAGGGTCAGAAGTAACCTCAATATTTTTCTTTACACCGAGAGAGATAAGTGTGTCTCGCGACTCAATATCTCTAACTGTTATATTATCTGCAAGGTTTGCAGCAATTTTGCATAACCTCTTTCCTATCCATGTCCTAACAGGTCCTATCCCGACAGAGTGGAGCAAGACCTTCTTATCAAAAAACCTTGATAACCTAATTATTGAAGTGAAAAATGGTATTGGGTAATGGTTATAGATATCTTGAAAGATTCCTCCTCCACCAACAACTACTATGTCAACATCCTTTAATGAACGCCACAGTTTTCTGAATTCTGTTTTTAGGAATCTCTGTTTTGAACCTATCCCTATAATATTCACCACCTGAGGGAGGTGGAAAGTAAGTCTTCCTGTGCGTACGGGATCAAAGGAGAGGATATGAAACTCTACATCCTTTATCCTTTCTTTCAATGCATATATCTCAGCAAGAAGGATGGCCTCATCCCCTGCATTGCCAGCACCAAACCAACCTGTTAGTAAGAGTTTCATTTAAATCCTTAACCTCAATCCTGAGCTTTAGAGGTTTTTTCAAATTCCAATTTTGCCTTCTTTAACAAATCGGGATCATTTATAAGATCTATTGTGCTCATGGCAAGAACCTTTGCTGCAATACATATCAGTTCATATCCCTCTTCTGAATTGGATGCCTCTAAAAATTCACGAGTATGGGGAACAATTCCGTTGCCGAGACGAATAGCCAGCTCACATGCAGGCACAACCTGCGTTACATTCCCAAAATCTGTAGAACCCTTGCCTTTCTTCTTCCCTTCGACTTGTAACCCTACCTCTCCAAGATTGCTCTCAATAACATCGGCAAGAACAGAATTAGTTCTCATACTGTCATAGAAGTTATTAAACCTCTTAATCTCTAACTCCGTTCCAGTTGCAAGGGCAGCGCCCTTAGCACAGTTTTCAACTTTTACTACACTCTCTTTCAAATACTCACTATTCTCAGAGCGAATAAAAAAGCGTGCTGCTGCATATTCAGGAACAATATTAGGTGCATCTCCTCCATGCGTTACTATTCCATGTATACGAACATTATCTCTTATATGTTGACGCTGGGCATTTATTGCATTAAAGGTCTGCAAAACTCCATCAAGGGCATTAATCCCATCCCAAGGATTACCTGCGGCATGGGCTGCCTTCCCATTAAACCTAAACTCCAATCCTATTAGGGCACTGGTCTCACCACCTACAGTGGTACGAGGACTTGGATGAAAAATCATCGCAACATCAACCTTTTTAAAATATCCACCTTCTATTAGATTTATCTTACCGCCGGCACCATTTACTCCTGCCTCCTCTGCCGGACAGCCCACAACAATGACCTTACCTTTTAGATCGGAAAAGACTCTGCTTAATCCAACTGCTGCTCCGGCACTGGCTGCTCCAATGAGGTTATGACCACATCCATGTCCTATACCTGGCAGGGCATCGTATTCTGCCAGAAGGGCTATTGCGGGAACCTCTGAGGAATTTTTTGGATAGGCTGCTAAAAATGCAGTCTCCATACCGGCTATATTACGAGTTATCTCAAATCCATAACTTTCCAAAAAGTCAGAGAGGGTCTTCGATGACTCGAATTCTTGATAGCCAATCTCAGGTTTAGCATAGATGCTTCTGGCAATTCTTATCATCTCATTATGTAAGATATCTATCTCTTGCTGAACCTGCTTTTTTAATCTGTAACTATTATTTGACATCTAACGAAATTTACTCCTTACCGTTTACTGATACTTTTATTAGTATGCGAATATACCTCTGTAAGTGTTGAATAAAACTGTTCTCGAAAAAAAATCCAGAATCTCTTATTCTTTTCTATTATAAAATCAATCTCATCTTTGGATATCCATTGAATGCCTTTAGATTTGGTGATGGTAGCCAAGTGGATAAGACCACCAACAGTCTTTTCAACGGTCATTGTAGTATTTAATAAAAAAACAGCCAGATCTATTGCCGGCACTACAGAGATACTTCTGGTATAGAGTCTATTAACAAAAAATTTTGCGATATGCCATTGCCCAGCAATGAGGCAGCCACCCTTAACCCTCTCTGGTATGAACTCTGGACTTTGAAGATTAAATATCATAAACTTTTTTTCTCCTCTATCATAACCAGCAAGGATGAAACCCACATCCTTATCCCGACGCTTTATTTCTGGATTCCTCTTCGCCCAATCAGAACTTACTTTAACAAAAATCTCCATACCCTTATCAATGATAGAGGATAGTGGGGCATTTCGATTATTTGAAACATCTTCCTCTAAAAGGGCAAGTCCTTCATGTCCGATTTCTGAGAGCCCATAGGTCATCGCCCCGATATCATCTTTCACCTGAATGAATTTAACAGTGTTATCTCTTGTCTTAGGACCGCTCAAGGTATATCCTTCTGTTGTTCTACTATCGGCTGCTAAGACAAGACCATCTATGGACTTTAAGGCTATGGTTAATGACATTTGCCCTTTTTTCTCTACCCTTCAAAACCTATCCATCTAACAAACTCTTTAATGTCATCTCTTGTTGATTTATACTTATTAACTGGCGAGTTAATATCCGGGTGACCTAATGCTATTGCAGAGAATAATTTTTTATTGTCTGGTATCCCCAAATATGTCCTAATATCCTTTGTATATCTCCAAATCCCTCCAATCCAACATGTTCCCAAGCCCTTGTCCATAGCCGCTAAAAGGATATTTTGGACAGCAGCACCTATACTCAATGTATGAGGGAGGTCTTTCGCAAATACCTCGTCCACAAATATAAGTATAGCTACAGGTGCCCCAAAGAAGGAAAATGTGCCCTCTAACATAAATTCATCTACTGAAAGACCCAAGGGAGATAATATCTTTGACATCTCCTGCCTATGGTGGGAGCTTCTCCTTTCCGCCTTTTTTAGTGCCTCGCTTGAGGTTACCTCATTAAACTCAGATAACTTCATAGAAGGGATAAAGTCGGTCTTCAGAAGATTAAGGAGCATCTCATCCATAACTCTTTTCTTTTCTCCAGTAACAACAACAAACTCCCAAATCTGGGAGTTTCCCTTAGAAGGAGCGGCTATAGCTGCCTTTATAATCACGGTTATATCCTCACTTGACACAATATCAGATTTAAACTCCCTGATACTCCTCCTCCCCTCTATGGCATTTATCACTTCCATCCTCTTTTCCCCTCATTAAGAAAGCATAGTAAATCCCTTTGAGAGTTTAATCTCCACACTCTTTGCCATACTTGATAATCTGTCAATCTCCTCATCCTTTATCCACTCAAATCCATTATCCTTTGAAATAGCAGCCATCCTCACATCCGGGAATATAGCCCCATCTATCTTCTGTGTCTCAGTCATTGAAAAATAGGCAAAGAGTTTCATCGTTTCTAAATTGAGTCCTTCTGCTGGTAATTGCTGGAATAGAAATTGAATCAATTCAGAGTGCCCATAGAAGAGATTTTTTGCTGGAACTGGTGTTTGGATTTCAAAGTCTGTTACATACTCCTTTGTGACATTTTTTTCAATAATCTCAATAACCCTATTTCTTATAAATATATGCTCAAGACAGGAGGGTTGTTTTGTCGTGTAACCTACAAGAAGCATAAGAAAGGGTAGGGGGTTCTCCTTAAAATTTGGTTCTTTTTGAAATTCCCTCTTAAATGAGTCTACAATTATCCTGGCCAGATTTATAGACAACCCTTCTCCCATATCTGTGAGGTTAGAAAGGCATCTATCTAAAAGATTCCTCATCCTGATTAAAATATCCCTTCTTGCTGTTACTATTAAGGCACCGCAAAGATTATTCAACTTGACAATAGCACCTTCGTCCTCAGTTATTCCAAAGATGTCATTGGTGATAAAGAGATAACCGTTATTTGATAAAAAGCCAGAGTAAATACTTCCCATTTTCAAATTCTTAATGTTTATTTGAATACTTTTTTATGAGTATGCGGATGTTCTGAAAAATGTCCATGTGCATGGCTATGAGCTATACCAGCATGACGGTGGAGGTGGTCATGGATAAGGTTGGCCTCTAAAAGGAGAGGTCTATTTTCCAATACTTCAGAAGCGCTACCCTCAGCGGCTACAGTGTGGTCCTCTGCTAATACAATAACCCTGTCGGATATCCTCTCCACTATATTTAGATCATGGGTCGCAGTTATGAGGGTCTTCCCTACCCTGTGGAGCTCTTCTAAAAGTTCAACAAGCCAGGACTGAGTCCTCGGATCCAATCCATTGGTAGGTTCATCTAGAAGTAAAACATCAGGGTTTATAGCCAGTGTTGAGGCAATAGCTACCTTTTTCTTTTCCCCCCCACTTAATTGATAAGGAGATCTTTCCCTTAAGTTCTCCATATGCAGCATCTTTAGCAGGTCTATCACCCTGCCCTCTACCTCTGTTCTGGATAAACCAAGTTGTATTGGTCCAAATGCAATCTCATCCCATACAGTTGAAGAAAAAAGCTGGGCATCTGAATTCTGAAAGACAAAACCCACTGTCCTTCGAAATAAGCCATTAAACCCCTCATCTCTCAGGCTTTCTTCAGACAATCTCTGACCTCGAAATCTTATCTCTCCTTTTTGAGGGAAGGCAAGACCATTCAGGATATTGAGTAAGCTCGATTTCCCAGAGCCATTAGCACCTAAAAGGGCAATCCTCTCCCTTTCATTTATATCTAAGTCTATCCCACAAAGAGCGGGGAACTTTCCTAAACAAGAATAAGTTAAATCCTTTACTTCAAACACATTCTGTTCCATAGACAACCTTAAAAACCATCAAACAAATTTCTTCAGATAAAATCCTTCTGATTAATCCAGCATCCTGTTTAATCCTATCATGAAAGAGATAAGGATGATAGAAAAGATAGACCACAGATAGTCTATTCTCCTAATCATAAAGGTATCGAGAATCTTTACATCGTTAGCAAAGCCCCTTGATACCATGGCTGAGTATACATCTTCACTCATCTTAAGAGATCTCTTTAATATTACGCCCATCTGGGAGGTCACCCACCTCTGTCCTTCACCTATTGTAGTTTTTTTTATGATTCTACTTTTCTTAGCAAGGTGGATCTCTTCTATCAATCTTAGGAGAAGATGGATGTAGCGGTAGGTCATACTGATTATAAAGGTAAACATCTGTGGGACGTGTAAGGTTCTGAGGGACTTTAAGAGATGTTGCCATCTTGTAGTTAGAAGCAACAGGACAACTAAAGAAACTGATGTTGCCACCCTCATAACAAACAAAGTTGCTGTTGACAAACCCTGTTTGGTTATTGAGATGGCTTCAGGTATCTCAAACGGACCAATGAACACCTTGTCCTCAAATTTCATGAGTGTTAGAAGGGGTTCACCAGAAACGAAGATATTAAATAATGACGGTATGGCAATAATGCCTGAAAATAGCGGTATAAAGAGCCATACACGCGGGATGAAGGTTCTAAAGGGTATCTTCGAAAGGTTTACTAAGAGCAGAATAAATAGATACAGACATGCTATGAGGAAAATGTGTCTCAGGAGGCTAATCTCAATGATGAGGAGCATTAGGCTAACAATCTTTACTCTGGGGTCTATCTTTTGTAATACCCCATCCTTATTTACATACTCTTCAGAGACGAGTCCATCTCTGAAAAAGGAGGTTATCTCCCTAAGTGTTCTCTCTAAAAAACCCTCTTTACCTGCCCATACCTTACAGCATGGGCAAGGAGCGATATTACCCTTTGTTTCAAGCCAGTTAGGTATCATTATGACTTCCCTTCTGCCGGGAGAAATCTGCTTATCAGGAAGGTAATTGCTATAATCAAACTCACGCCAATAAGTGCAGAGAGTATATAACCTGCAGCAGCCATAAAGGGATTATCCCAACCTGGGAAGTTGTAGTCTGTAAAAAAGGATGGCCATAAGCCCTCTAAATTTTTAAGTCCTTCCGGGACATAGCCTAAAAGGGCAAGCAGCTCTTCAGATGACCACTCTCCCCATGCTGTCCCCGAGGCGATTAGACCTAAAGGGGTGAGGAGTATAAGGGATCCGATGCCTATCCAGAGCCATCTTAAACCTTTCTGAACCCTTCCCTTAACAAAACTAGGGGTTAGACTGGATAACTCCAGCATTGAAGGTTCTGTCCGGACAATATACGCTACAACAAGACCTGTTACTATGGCCTCTATAAAACCAAAAAACACAAGATGTTCAAATGCCATAATCGGAACAGCAACATCCAGCGTATAGGGTGCATATAGCGGTGTTCCATCTGGTTTATGAGCTATTAGGGGCTGTATCCCGAACTCTACTGCAGTAAAAAAGGCTGATAGATTCAATGATATATATCCAGCTGTTCCAGCGGCAAATGTCCTGCGGGGAGAGGCAATGTCTGCCCCAGAACTTAAAAATCTGTATATGTAATAGCCTGTAAAGGGCATAATAAATGCCATGTTAAAGCAATTGGCTGCTATTGCAGTAATTCCCCCATCACCAAATAGCAATGCCTGTATAATGAGGGCTATAGAAACTGACATAAGGGCAGCCCATGGTCCCAGAATAATAGCTATCAGGGTCCCTCCAACTGCATGTCCGGTGGAACCGCCAGGCACAGGTATATTAAACATCATAATTACAAAGGAAAATGCAGCACCTAAGGCAAGATAAGGGGCATGCTTTGCCTTCAAGGTCTTCTTTAATATCTTAGAGGACAAAAACCAGATTGGGGTCATAATGGCATAAAAAGCACCATAAGTCTGTGGACCGAGATAACCATCAGGTATATGCATTTTTTTACCTCATTTTATAGTTTGATGTTTTTGTATATTTTTATACGATGTATGCATAACAATTGCTAATTTCGTAATACCCTAAGAGAAAAAAATTTAGTATCTTTTAATATAGCCCTCTACCATTTGTGCTCATAGTCAATTTCCCGTGCTTCACCCCTTTTGTCCCTATTAATCTATCAGAGATACTCTTAATCTTTTCGCTCTTACCCTTGACAACCAGAACCTCTAAGCAGTTATGTTCATCAAGATGGACATGGAGGCTTGAGATTATATTAGCATGGTTTTGATGCTGGAGTCCGGCTAATCTTTTGGTCAGCTCCTTTGATTCATGGTTATATACAATGGTTATGGTTCCTACCATAATATCATTATTTTTTGTCCATGCAAGCTCTACCAGCTGATCTCTGATGAGGTCCCTTATGGCTTCAGATCTGTTAGCATAGCCCTTTGCAGCAATCAATCCATCAAAGTTTTCAAGTAATCTCGCATCGGCCGATATTCCAAACCTTATAAAGTTATCCGTTTTGATCCCACCGCATGGACCCTTTTCATGTCCATTACCATTACCTTTATTATTGACCCTGTGATAGTACATTTTAGTTCTCCACATCTATCTTTATACCAGCAGATCCAACATGGTCATTGAAGTCATGAACATTAATAGTTATAAGATGCTCACCATTCTTGAGCTTTGTAGTATCTATATTAAGATTGAAATTATTTACTCCTTTATCAAATTTTTGGGTTTGAAAAGGTAAAAAATCAATAAAATACCTTATTTCACAATTATTTTTATTTTCAAAATTACTAGCACCTGATATTGTTGTTAACAGCTCTAATGAACCTTTAACCTTCTTAGCAGACTCAGGTCTTATCTTTATATGAAGCTCTGGGTCTTTACAATTCCCTTCATCATGCTCCTTATGTTGTAGACCCTTGCCCTGATCTTTTGCTTCAAAGAGGACAAATATATTTTTATTGTCCACAATATTTCCAGAGGAATCCCTCCCATCCCATTTAAGCTCGTATCTTCCGAAATTCTGGTCAGTCCAATTCTGTAGTGTTTTTATAACTAAATCAGGCTGGCTTCTTCTTACAAGTCTTACTCTGATGCATCCTTGCTTGTTCAGATTGTATGAAATCGTAGAGGGTTTGCCTAAGGATGGATTGAATGTTGTTGCCTCATATGTAGACCTGTTCATTATTGAGACTGGAAAAGGCTCATAACCAGGATCAGGTGTCTGTATATCTACTTTGTATGTATTCTTAGCGTTTTGACGCTCCTTAAGATTTTCAGTACTCAAGGATTAAAGCCTCCTGTCCTAAAAAAAAATTTGGATGGCAAGGTATACCCTTGCCATCCAAATATATAAGGATAAACTTACGAACTTTAACTTGCTTTGCGAACAATAACCTTTGTATTTGCAAAGTAATCTGCCCCATGGGCATTTACTCTATAAGTAATAGTGAATACCCTATCGTCTTCTCTCTCATTTCTTCTCTTTACAAATATCCGTTTTCCATTTTCTTCAATCTTGATGTCGGTAGGGTCATTTTCTGGTTGATTACTTACAGCCCCTGCGAACTGGACCTTATGTAAAGGTCCAGAAACCTTTACATAAGGGGTTACCTCTATCCACTCATTGTTCGCTAAAAGGATGTTACTACTACTCATCTTTTGCTACCTCTGACTCTGAGCTATTCTCCATTACATCTGGATGAACTTCAATCTCAATACAAGGAGACTTTGCAGTTCCACAGCAATTTTCTGCTACAATAGGATGAAGCTCAATCTCAATACAAGGCGACTTTGCAGTTCCACAACACATATTTTTTCACCTCCTTTCTGTTAAGATTTAAAACAAAATAATGATTCTAATTTAAGAACCTTAGAAGGCATCTCCGGCTGAAGGGAGAACGTTCTTTATCATTATTCTATAACCCCTCGATGTTACATGTTGATGATGATCACACATCCCCACATACAGAGTATACTCCCCATCCGGGTACGATGTGGTATCCATCGTATACGAAAACATACCATTGGATTTTTCGTCGTAAAACTCTTCCTGCACAAGCATATTGTCAAGATAGTATCGCACACCAAATCCAACTTCATCACCATAACCCCTTTCATCATTATTAACAAAAGACTCTATCGTTACCAATCCAGAAAGGACATCCCCCTCCTTTACAGAAGTAACATTAAACTTAGGTGTAACATTAGCTGATTCACGGTAAGTATTATGTGAATGTCCATGCGAGTGACCGTGAACTATATCTTCATCAGAGAGTCCATCTACAGAATACTGTCCTGGAGCATATGTGGACATCGGCTCTCCTTCAATAACAATTATTGCTGTTGCAAGGTCTATCATGTCCCTTTTATAATCCATTCCGTCCCATGACTCTGTATGTGTCCCTGCATCCCTGAACTCCCAATTGAGTATAGTCTTAAGGTATAACTCACGGGTACCCTTCTTTACTACCTTTATACTGACCCTTGCAGGCGTAGGGAGGGTATAGTTAATTATACCCTTTTCCCCTTTTGCAGGATTAAAGGCAAAAGCCTTTTCCATTTTGAAATCAGTAAAATTAACCTTTAAAGGCTTATGTCCGCCACTGCCCTCAGGGTGTGAATGGTTATGATTGTGATTATGGGTTTTCATATAATTTCACTTTAAGATTTTGAAAATAATAAGTATCTATGATGAGCCCAAAGGGCTTTTATTTGCCATGGAATAGACAATCTCTCTATAAATGAGAATTTTTCTACCCTTTGTTTTAAAGTTAAATCTTTCCCGCTGTAGTAACTCATGATATCCCATCTCCAACGACCCTTATCGCTGTTTACCTTTTCATTACTTCTTCCAAATTTATCTAAAATACGACTTATGGGGAAGCATGTATCTGGCCAGGGTGGGACATCAAGAACTCCCTCTGCCTCTATCTTTAAACCGAGAGATTTTATAAAAGATCTGACTATTTTTATATTAATCCATTTTTCATTTACAAATTTGAAGAAATTCCTGTCTAAAAGATATTTGCGTAGGAAATAACCTATTTGTATCTTATTGGGAACAAAGATAAGAAGAAGGTTTGACGAAACCCTTGCCATTTCAGACAGCAGTAAATCCGCTTCCCTTACATGCCACAAGGCTGCGAAGTCCCAAACAAGGTCAAAGCTTCCGTCACGGAAGGGTAGTTTAGAGAGATTATCATGGTATAGTATCTCATATCTTCCCTTATACGGTAGGATATTCCATAGTTCAATAGCTTCCCTGACCTTTTCTCTTTTAGAATCTATCATAATTAATTTACAACCTCTATTAACAAAATGGACACTATTTATCCCAGTTAAACCGTTCATACCATATATAGGAGCCTCTAAAACTCTTTTAATTTGGTAGGAATTAATCAAGGTATCAAGAAAACTGTTCAACATAACTCTTTCGTAAACTGTTCCTAAACCTTCGTCAAAATACCTTTCCCTTCCCAAATTCAATTCACCCGATAAGGAATTAAAACTATTTAACTTCATCTCCTAATTCTATTACAGTTAATCAGCAACTATCGTGCCAATTTTTAATAGGTTGATTTTATTGAGTCTTTGAATAATAACTTTGTAAAAATGGTTATTTTTGTAAAGTATTTCGACAGTAAAATTATAGCATTCTTTACACTAAAATTATCTCTTATATATGAGCCTGTTGCACAAATGATAAAAACGCTCAATTTGTCATTCTGAACGAAGCGAAGAATCTTGTAATATCA
>Ga0209343_10001093_pt1 | contig 37521 bp, 43 predicted proteins | sample RifCSPlowO2_02_FD_184026 | JGI IMG/M metagenome (GOLD analysis project Ga0209343, IMG submission 184026) | Groundwater microbial communities from Rifle, Colorado - Rifle CSP2_plank lowO2_0.2 (SPAdes) (version 2) | ecosystem: Environmental > Aquatic > Deep subsurface > Groundwater | place...
ACGCCAATGGAACCCTATTTGGTCTTGCTCCGAGTGGGGTTTGCCTAGCCACGAACTGTTACCAGTCGTGCGGTGCGCTCTTACCGCACCTTTTCACCCTTACCGGCGCTTGCGCGCTTAGGCGGTTATTTTCTGTGGCACTTTCCGTAGGCTCGCGCCTCCCAGGCGTTACCTGGCACTCTGCCCTATGGAGCCCGGACTTTCCTCCCCCTGGCACTGTAAACAGCACAAGGCAGCGACTGTCCAATCGACTCTCCGCCGCCAAGGGTAACGGCAGGCGCCATGAAGAACAAGCTCAGGCGTCGTTCTGGCGCGCCAGGGCGGCTTGATACAAGAGGTTCTTGCGCACCCCGGTGATCTCGGCCGCCAGGGCCGCCGCGCGCTTGAGCGGCATTTCCTGGAGCAGCAGATCCAGCACTCGCAGCGCCTCGACACTCAAGGCATCTTCCCCCTCTGGCGCCTGCCAACCGGCCACCAGCACCACACACTCACCGCGCTGCTGATTGCTGTCGGCCGCCACCCAGGCGCTCAACTCGGCCAGGGGCAAGCCCTTGAGGGTTTCGAAGGTTTTGCTCAGCTCGCGCGCCAGCACGGCCGGGCGCTCAGCACCGAACACCGCCTGCATATCTTCCAGGCATTCGAGAATGCGGTGCGGCGCCTCGTAGAAGATCAGCGTGCGCGGCTCCTCCTTGACCGCCTCCAGGCGCGCCCGGCGCCCGGCAGTTTTGGCCGGTAGAAAACCTTCGAAAATGAAGCGGTCCGACGGCAAGCCGGCAGCCGACAGCGCCGCGATCAAGGCACTCGGCCCCGGCACCGGCACCACCCTGATCCCGGCAGCGCGCGCATTGCGCACCAGGTGATAACCCGGATCGGAAATCAGCGGCGTGCCGGCATCGGAAATCAAGGCCACGTCGCCGCCCGCCTGCAAGCGGGCGATAAAATGACTGCCCTGCTCGCGCTCGTTGTGTTCGTGGCAAGCCGCCAGCGGCGTATTGATGCCGAAATGCTGCATCAGTCGCGCCGAGTGACGGGTGTCTTCGGCGGCGATCAACGCCACCTCACGCAGGATGCGCAGGGCCCTGGCGCTGATGTCATCCAGATTGCCGATCGGCGTGGCGACCACATAGAGGGTACCCATCGCCGAACCTGGAACACTGCAAAGACTCACCACGCACACCCCTGAAAACCGCTAAAACGCGCATTGTAGCCCGATTCACACCAGCAAGATCGCGCCGCAGCCGGGGCTTGGGTACAATTCGCCCTCTTTAGTATCCAGTACCAGGAACGTTTAAATGACCGCCTGCTTGCGAACGCTCGCCCTGCTTGCCCTGGCCGCCCTGCTGGCCGCCTGTACCAGCGCCCCTACCGCCACCTTGGGCGAACTGCCGCGCACGCCGCAAGCCAGCATCGAGGAGCTCCTGCAGCAGGCCAACAGCAGCCAGCCGCAAGCCGCTGCCAGCCTGCGCCTGGCGGCCGCCGACCAGGCCTACAAACTGAATGACCACGGCCAGGCCGCGCGCATTCTTGAGCAGGTCCAGCTCAACAGCCTGCTGCCGGCTCAGCAGATCTTCGCCAGCACCCTGCAAGCGGAGTTGGCCCTGGCCCGCAACAAGCCCAAGAGCGCCCTCAAGGCCCTCAGCCATCCGAGCCTGGAGCGCCTGGCCGAGTTGCCGGTCGAGCAGCAGGTGCGCAGCCAACTGGCCCGCGCCAACGCCCTGGCCGCCAGCGGCCAGGCACTGCCAGCAGCTCGCGAGCGGATCTTTATCGCCCCCCTGCTCAGCGGCACAAGCGCCAACGCCAACCACCAGGCCATTTGGGCGCTGCTCAACAGTCTGCCCCTCAGCCAGCTGCAAGGCAGCGGCGACGCCGACCTGAACGGCTGGCTGGCACTGGCGCGCGCCGCCAAGAGCAACGGCACACCGGAACAACAGCAGGCCGCGATTGACGCCTGGCGCCAGCAAAACCCGCAACACCCGGCCGCGCAAAACCTGCCCGAGCAACTGAGCCAGCTCAAGCAACTGGCTAACCAGCCCCTCAGCAAGATCGCCCTGCTGCTGCCCCAGGATGGCCCTCTTGCCGCCGTGGCCCAGGCCCTGCGCGACGGCTTTATGGCCAGCTACTACCAGGCCCAGGAAAACGGCCAGAGCGCACCGACCGTCGAGCTGTATGACAGCAACAAGATCACCTCCCTGGATGATTTCTACCGCCAGGCCCAGGCCGCCGGCGTGCAATTGGTGGTCGGCCCGCTGGAGAAACCACTGGTTAAACAACTGAATGAGCGCAGCCAACTGCCCATCACCACCCTGGCCCTGAACTACAGCGAAGGCAGCAAACCCGGCCCCGCCCAGTTGTTTCAGTTCGGCCTGGCCGCCGAGGATGAAGCACGCTCAGTGGCCCGCCGCGCCTGGGACGACGGCATGCGTCGCGCCGTGGCCCTGGTGCCCCGCGGCGAGTGGGGCGACCGCGTGCTCGCCGCCTTCCGCCAGAGCTGGGAGGCCGACGGCGGCAGCCTGATCGCCGCCGAACACGTCGACCAGCCTGTGCAACTGGCCCAGCAAATTGCCGACCTGTTCCAGCTACGGCAAAGCGAAGCGCGCGCCAAGCGCCTGCGCAACACCCTGGACACTGACGTTGCCGCCTTGCCGGCGCGTCGCCAGGACGTCGACTTCATCTTCCTCGCCGCCACACCACAGCAGGCCCAGCAGATCAAACCGACCCTGGCCTTCCAGTACGCCGGCGATGTGCCGGTGTATTCCACCTCGCACCTGTTTACCGGCAGCACCAACCAACCCCAGCCCGCCGACCTCAACGGCATTCGCTTCTGCGAAACCCCCTGGCTGCTGGACAGCAACAGCGCACAGCACCAACAAGTGGTCGCGCAGTGGCCGCAAGCCGCTGGCAGCCTCGGCCGCCTGTATGCCATGGGCATGGACGCCTATACCCTGGCTCCGCGCCTCAATCAGTTGAAAGCCCTGCCGGATACCCGCCTCGACGGCCTTACCGGCCAACTGAGCTTGAACCCAAGCCAGCGCGTGCAGCGCCAACTGCCCTGGGCCGAGTTCCGCGACGGGCAAGTGCAGCGCCTGCCCTGATGACCGATCGCCGCCACGCCAGCGGCCGGGCCGCCGAACAGCTCGCGCGCAGTCACCTGGAACAGCACGGCCTGCGCCTGCTGTTCCAGAACTGGAGCTGCCGCTGCGGCGAGCTTGATCTGGTCATGCTGGACGGCGATACAGTAGTATTTGTTGAGGTTCGTTATCGACAACACGCCACCTGGGGTGGCGCCCTGGAAAGCGTGGACAGCCGCAAGCGCGCCAAGATCAGCGCCGCGGCACACTACTTCCTCCAGCAGCAGTCGCGCTGGGCCAGCTCACCTTGCCGCTTTGATGTAGTTGCCATGAGCGCCATTGACCCGTCAGGCCATGGTCTGAACTGGATTCAGAACGCTTTCGACACCTGATCAGCCACCACTGAAGGTTTTCTCCGATGGACATGCAATCCCGTATTCGCCAGCTCTTCCAGGCCAGCATCGACACCAAGCAGCACGCCATGGAGGTGCTGGTGCCCTTTATCGAGCAAGCCAGCCAGGTGATGGTTCAAGCCCTGCTGAGCGAAGGCAAGATTCTCTCCTGCGGTAACGGTGGCTCGGCAGGCGATGCGCAGCATTTCTCCTCCGAACTGCTCAACCGCTTCGAACGCGAGCGTCCAAGCCTGCCCGCCCTGGCCCTGACCACCGACAGCTCGACCATCACCTCGATCGCCAACGATTACAGCTACAACGAAGTGTTCTCCAAGCAGATCCGCGCCCTGGGCCAGCCAGGCGACGTGCTGCTGGCGATTTCCACCAGCGGCAACTCGGCCAACGTGATCCAGGCCATCCAGGCCGCCCATGACCGCGAGATGATCGTGGTCGCCCTCACCGGCCGGGATGGCGGCGGCATGGCCTCGCTGCTGCTCCCGGAAGACGTGGAAATCCGCGTACCGTCGCAGGTCACCGCCCGCGTCCAGGAAGTTCACCTGCTGTGCATCCACTGCCTGTGCGACCAGATCGACAATCAACTGTTCGGGAGTGAAGAATGACTCGCCACACCACCGCACTGCTGAGCATCGCGCTCTGCCTTTTGCTCAGCGGCTGCAGCTCGGTCCTGACTGCCACCCGGGAAAAGCCTATCGAAGATGATCGCGGCACGCGCACCCTCGGCAGCACCCTGGACGATTCGCTGATCGAAACCAAGGTGGCGGTCAACGTGGCCAAGGCCGACACCGGCCTGGATCGCGACTCGCACATTGTCGTGGTCAGCTATAACGGCATCGTCCTGCTCGCGGGACAAACCCCTAACCCCACGCTCAAGGCCAAGGCCGGATCGGCCGCACAAGCCACCCAGCGGGTCAAGAAGGTGCATAACGAGCTGCAGATCCTGGCGCCGTCATCGTTGCTGGCGCGCAACAACGACACCTGGCTGACCACCAAGATCAAGACCCAGATGCTTGCCGACGCCGCCGTACCCGGCTCGCGGATCAAAATCGTCACCGAAAACGGCATCGTCTACCTGCTCGGCCTGGTCACTCGCCGCGAGGCCAATGTCACCACCAGCCTGGTACAGGGCGTGAGTGGCGTGCAGAAGATCGTTAAGCTGTTCGAATACATCGACTGATCGGCACCGCACCACAGACACAAAAAAGGCGATCCGAAGATCGCCTTTTTTGTGTCTACTTGACCACTTTCAAGCTCGGCCGGCCACTGGGGCGTGGCGGCTCACTGCTCGGCGGGCCCTGATCATCGTCGTCGCCATCGGCCAGTCCATCGTCGGCCGGGCTGGACGACTCCAGATCAAACACCATGCCCTGGCCGTTTTCCCGTGCGTACACGGCAAGCACGGCGCCACAGGGGATAAACAGGCTTTGCGGCACGCCAGCAAAACGCCCCTCAAAGCTCACCGCCTCGTTATCCATATGCAAATGGCGCACCGCACTGGGCGACACATTGAGCACCACCTGACCATCCTTGGCATAGCCTGGCGGCACACGGGCACCCGGAAAATCCGCATCGACCAGCAGATGCGGGGTGCAATCGTTTTCCACAATCCACTCATAGAGCGCACGAATCAGATAAGGACGACTGGAGTTCATCACTCGCTCCCCTGCAACTCAGCGCATGTCGCGCTCGGCATCAGACAAACTAGCCTGAAACGCCGGGCGGGCAAACTGACGGTCCATATAATCCAGCAACGGCTTGGCCGGCTTTGGCAGCTCGATACCCAACACCGGCAAACGCCAGAGAATGGGCAGCAGGCAGCAATCCACCAGGCTCAATTCGTCACTGAGGAAGTAGGCCTTGTCGACAAACAACGGCGACACGCCGGCCAGGCTTTCACGCAGTTCCTTGCGCGCCTGCACCCGTGCAGGCTCCTTGCTGCGCGGGTCCTGAATCAGGTCCACATGGCGGCACCAGTCACGCTGGATGCGGTGCATCAACAAACGGCTATTGGCCCGCGCCACCGGGTATACCGGCAACAGTGGCGGATGCGGGTAGCGCTCATCGAGGTATTCCATCACCACCGTTGATTCGTACAGAGCCAGGTCGCGATCGACCAGTGTCGGCAGGCTGCCATAGGGATTCACCTCCGTCAGCCTGGGCGGGTAATGGCCCGGCGCAACATCAATGATCTCGGCGCTGACACCCTTCTCGGCGAGCACGATACGTACGCGGTGGGAATAGTGATCGGCGGGGTCAGAGTAACAGGCCAACCTATTGGCTACGGCCATGACGTCTCTCCTCGCGGGGAATAGTTAACAGAAGCAGAAAAACAAGCGCGCCCATTTGGGCGCGCTTGTTCACAACGAGGCAGCAGTTTATCAGTGAACGTCCTTCCAGTATTCGCGCTTGAGCAGATAAGCGAATACGAAGAAGAAGGCCAGATACAGCAGCACATAAGTACCGATGCGCTGACTCTCCAGTTTCACCGGGTTGGCCGAGTAGGCCAGGAAGCTCACCAGGTTCTTGACCTTCTCGTCGAACTGCTCAGCGGTCAGCGTGCCGGTGTTCGGCACCACGGTCAGCTGGTGGCAATCTTCGTGAGTGATCGGGGTGCCGGTCAGCGGGTCGAATTGCTTCTTGCCGTCCTCGACAACCTGCACCTGCTTGCAACCAATCACCTGACGGCCCTGCAGATCAGCCAACACGTTGGGCATGCCCACCGCCGGGAACGCCATGTTGTTGACCCCCCAAGGACGGGTTGGATCTTCATAGAAGGTGCGCAGGTAGGTGTACAGCCAGTCATTGCCGCGCACCCGCGCCACCAGGGTCAGGTCAGGCGGCGCAGCGCCAAACCAGACCTTGGCATCCTGCGGACGCATGCCGATCTTCATGTGCTCGCCAATCTTGGCGCCGGTGAGCACCAGGTTTTCCATCATCAGCTTGGTCGGAATGCCCAGGTCAGTCGCCACGCGCTCATAACGCTGGAACTTGGCGCTGTGACAGCCCATGCAGTAGTTGGCGAACGTCTTGGCGCCATCCTGCAACGCCGCCTTGTCCGCCAGATCGACAACAACGTGGTCGTTGGGATATTCAGTGCCCGAGCTGGCCAGGGCGAATACCGGCAGTGCCGCCAGAATCAGTGCGAAAATTTGCTTTTTCATCAGCCAGTCACCCTTTCCGGAACCGGTTTGGTCTTTTCCATCCGCGTGTAGAACGGCATCAGAAGGAAGAACGCGAAATACAGAATGGTGCAGGTACGCGACATGAAGGTGCCAATATCCGAAGGAGCCTTCGAGCCGAAATAGCCGAGGATCACAAACGAAACGACAAACACCACCATCCATATCTTGCTCAACCAACCCTTGTAGCGGATCGATTTAACCGGGCTGCGATCCAGCCACGGCAACACGAACAGAATGGCGATTGCACCACCCATGGCCACCACACCCATCAGCTTGTCCGGCACCGCCCGCAACATGGCGTAAAACGGCGTGAAGTACCAAACCGGAGCAATGTGTGCCGGGGTCTTGAGGGCGTTGGCCTCTTCAAAGTTCGGCTTCTCGAGGAAATAACCACCCATTTCCGGGAAGAAGAAGATCACCGCGCAGAACACGAACAGGAACACCACCACGCCGACAATGTCCTTGACGGTGTAGTAGGGGTGGAACGGAATACCGTCCAGAGGAATGCCGTTGGCATCCTTCTTCTTCTTGATGTCCACGCCTTGCGGGTTGTTCGAGCCGACTTCGTGCAACGCCAGAATGTGCAGCACCACCAGGCCCAGCAGGACGATCGGCAAAGCGATCACATGCAGCGCGAAGAAGCGGTTCAGGGTGATCCCGGAAATCAGGTAGTCACCACGAATCCACTGGGTCAGGTCATCGCCGATCACCGGGATGGCACCGAACAGCGAGATGATCACCTGAGCACCCCAGTAGGACATCTGCCCCCATGGCAGCAGGTAGCCCATGAACGCCTCTGCCATCAGGCACAGGTAGATCAGCATGCCGAACAGCCAGATCAACTCCCGCGGCTTCTGGTACGAGCCGTAGAGCAGGCCACGGAACATATGCAGGTACACCACCAGGAAGAACGCCGAAGCGCCAGTGGAGTGCATGTAGCGGATAATCCAGCCGTAATCCACATCACGCATGATGTACTCGACCGAGGCAAACGCCTCCTCGGCCGACGGCGTGTAGCTCATGGTCAGCCAGACACCCGTCAGAATCTGGTTAACCAGCACCAGCAGCGCGAGCGAACCAAAAAAGTAGAAGAAGTTGAAGTTCTTCGGCGCGTAATACTTGGACAGATGCTCTTCCCACATTTTCGTGGCAGGAAAGCGCGCATCCACCCATTCCATGAATTTGCTCATCAGGCTTTCTCCTGGTCCACGCCAATGACGATCACATCAGCCGACTCATACGAGTGCGGCGGCACCGGCAGGTTCAAGGGGGCAGGCTGCGACTTGTAGACACGACCTGCGAGGTCATAGCGGGAGCCATGGCACGGGCAGAAGTAACCACCCAGCCACTGCGCACCCAGGTCGGCGGGCGCCACTTCCGGACGGAAGGATGGCGCACAGCCCAGGTGCGTACACAGGCCAACCAGAACCAGGATCTCAGGCTTGATCGAGCGCGCAGCCGGATCAACATACGTCGGCTGCACCGACACCTGGGAACCTGGGTCCGCCAGCTCTGCCTCAAGCTTCGCCAGGCCCTGCAGCATTTCCTCTGTCCGATTGAGGATAAACACCGGCTGACCGCGCCATTCAGCAACAATCTGCTGGCCTGGCTGGATCTTGCTGATATTCACCTTCACCGGAGCGCCTGCGGCCTTAGCCTTGGCACTCGGAAACCATGACCCCACGAACGGGACCGCAGCACCCACCGCTCCTGCAGCGCCAACCACCGAAGTGGCCGCCACCAGGAAGCGACGCCGGCCTGCATTCACGCCGTCATTACTCATTAAGTCGTCTCCCATCAGCTTTGTGGCCTGTTATATCAGGCGTCTAGTAAGTAAATTTAGAGTCACGCAAAAGTTGCCAGATGGTAAAGAAAAGCCCAATACATGACAAGGCAATAGCGCCGCACAAACGCCCAGACGCCTTGCGCGCCGCGGCATACACTTGTGCGGCACGTTGCCGCAGCAGAAACTAACACGCACAAAAAACGCCCAGTTTCGCGAGGAAACTGAGCGTTTTTTGTAGCGTAGTCGCGAATTAACGCTTCGAGTACTGCGGACGCTTACGCGCTTTACGCAGACCGACTTTCTTACGCTCAACTTCACGGGCATCGCGAGTCACGAAGCCAGCCTTGCGCAGTGCAGAGCGCAGGGTTTCGTCGTAGTCCATCAGCGCGCGGGTGATACCGTGGCGAATTGCGCCAGCCTGACCACTCACACCGCCACCGAGTACGGTGACGTAGATGTCGAACTTCTCGACGGTCTCGGTCAGCTCAAGCGGCTGACGAACGACCATGCGAGCGGTTTCGCGACCGAAGAAGGTATCCAGGGTGCGGTTGTTGATGGAGATCTTGCCAGTGCCCGGACGCAGGAAAACGCGTGCGGTTGCAGTCTTGCGACGGCCGGTGCCGTAATTTTGAGTCGCCGACATAATGAACTATTCCGTTAAATCTTCAGTTCTTGGGGCTGCTGAGCAGCGTGCGGGTGAACAGCGCCTGCATACACTTTCAGCTTACGGTACATGTCGCGACCCAGCGGGTTCTTCGGCAGCATGCCCTTAACCGCGGTCTCGATCACACGCTCAGGCGCCTTGGCGATCAGCTTTTCGAAGTTGATCGACTTGATGCCACCCGGAAAACCGGAGTGAGAGTAGTACATCTTGTCAGTGGTCTTGGCGCCAGTAACACGAATCTGCTCGGCATTGATCACAACGATGTAGTCGCCGGTATCAACGTGCGGAGTGTACTCAGGCTTGTGCTTGCCGCGCAGACGGCTGGCAATTTCGGTGGCCAGACGACCCAGGGTCTGACCAGCAGCGTCGACGACGAACCAGTCGCGCTTTACTGTTTCCGGTTTAGCAGTAAAAGTTTTCATTCTTTATAGCCTCAGGGGCCGCCCTGATAAATAAGACGGCGGATCTTACTGAATAGTGCGTACTTTGACAAGTCAAAGGCAGCCGAAGACAGGCGCTATCGGGGGCTCGGGTCAGCGCGACCGTCATACGGCAAGATTCTTCGGCAAGCGGCGCATCACTTCCACTGCAGAAAGAGGTGCGCAATTATGCAGATTATCGGCAGAACTTCAACCCGATTTTGCACCCACAGCCTCGACCGCCGCGGATTGCCAGCCCTCGCCGACTAGAGTGCGCGGGCGATGATCTCCTTCATGATCTCGTTGGTGCCGGCATAAATGCGCTGCACCCGCGCATCGGCCCAGGCCCGCGCCACCGGATACTCCCACATGTAGCCGTAACCGCCGTGCAGTTGCACGCACTCATCGAGCACCTTGCACTGCAGGTCAGTGCCCCAGTATTTGAGCATGGCCGCAGTCGGCACATCGAGCTTGCCCTGCACATGCAGCTCCAGACATTTGTCCACGAACACCCGACCGATTTGCACCTCGGTGGCGATTTCCGCCAGCTTGAAGCGGGTGTTCTGGAAATCCGCTACCGCCTTGCCGAATGCTTTGCGCTCACGGGTGTATTCCAGGGTCCAGGCCAATGCCGCTTCAGCCGAAGCCAGGGCACCGATGCCCACGGTCAAGCGCTCCTGGGGCAGCTCCTGCATCAGATAGGCGAAGCCCATGCCAGCCTGCCCGAGCAGATTTTCCTTGGGCACGCGCACATCCTGGAAGAACAGTTCGGAGGTGTCCTGCGCCTTCATCCCAACCTTCTCCAGACGCTTGCCCTTGGCAAAGCCCGGCGTGCCCGCCTCGACCAAAAACAGGCTGGTGCCCTTGGCGCCCGCTTGCGGATCGGTCTTGGCCACCACAATCACCAGATCAGCCAGATAGCCGTTGGTGATAAAGGTCTTGGAGCCGTTGATCACATACTCGTCGCCATCCAGTACGGCGGTGGTTTTCACCCCCTGCAAATCGGAACCGGCGCCCGGCTCGGTCATGGCAATGGCGCTGACCATCTCGCCCGACACCAGTTTGGGCAGGTACTTGTGTTTCAACGCCTCGCTGCCGTAATGCAGGATGTACGGCGCGACGATGTCCGAATGCAGGGAGAAACCGATCCCAGTCAACCCCAGGCGAGCGATCTCCTCGATCACCACCGCACTGTAGAGAAAGTCCGCGCCCATGCCGCCGTACTCCTCGGGGATATGCGAACACAGCATCCCCGCCTCACCGGCCTTGCGCCAAAGCTGGCGATCGATATGTCCGTCCTTTTCCCACTGAGCGTGAAAGGGCACGGCATCCCGCTCAAGAAACTTGCGCACGCTGTCGCGAAACAGTTGATGGTCTGAGCTGAATATTGTTCTTGGAATCATCACGGCACCTAAAAAACGCAACGGAGGACAAAATTGGCCAAGGCCTGACTGTAGGACAGTCCGACCAACCACCACACTGGACACATCCGCCAAAAAATAAGACGATCCAGCCGTATATTGACCATTTACCCCTAAATAATTAAAACAAGAACACGCCATGACCCCTGCAACCCTAACGCCCCTCAAGCGCGTCAGCATCCTGGCCACCGAAGGCGTATTTGCCTCCACCCTGCTGCAGGCCAAGGATTTCTTCCATATGGCCAGCCTGCGCTACGGCAAGCAGCTCGGCCTGGGCCTGACCCCCTCGTTCGAGATTCATCTGGTCAGCCCCGATGGCTTGCCGGTGCGCAGCTTCAGCAACGTGATGATTCCCGTCGATGGCCACCTGGACGACGCTGACGTGATCATCCTGCCCGCCTTCTGGGATGACTTCGATGCGCTCTGCGCGCGCCATCCACAGGTGCTCACCTGGCTGGGCGAGCGCCATGGCGCCGGGGCGGCGATTTGCGGCGAAGCCACCGGGGTGTTCTGGATGGCCCAATCGGGCCTGCTGGACGGCAAGGAGGCCACCACCTACTGGCGCTTCTTCAATGAGTTTGCCGAACGCTTCCCCAGGGTGCTACTCAATCAGGAAAAGCACCTGTCGGATGCCGACAACCTGTACTGCGCCGGCGGCGTGACGTCGGCCTGCGACCTGTATATCTACCTGATCGAACGCTACTGCGGCGCCAGCGTGGCCCAGGGCGTATCCCGCGACATCCTCTACGAGGTGCAACGCAGTTACGCCCCTGGGCGCATCGGTTTCGGCGGGCAGAAGCTGCACCAGGACGTGACCATCCTGCAGATCCAGCACTGGCTGGAAGAGCATTTCGCCGACAAATTCCGCTTCGAAGACGTCGCCCGCAATCACGGCATGAGCATTCGCAATTTTATGCGCCGCTTCCAGAGCGCCACCGGCGACAAGCCCCTGCACTACCTGCAGCGCCTGCGCATCGAAACCGCCAAGGGCCTGCTCTCGGCCACGCGCAAGAGCATCAAGACCATCAGTTACGAGGTCGGCTATGACGATGCCAGCTTCTTTGCCCGCCTGTTCCGCCAGCACACCGAACTGTCGCCCAATCAATATCGCCGCCAGTTCCAGCACAAAGGTGAGTAGCCGCGGCCATTCCTAGGATGGGTTCACCCACCCGGCAGACACCCTATGATCGGCCGAGCCCTGTGGGGCGCCCCCAATAACAAGAACAGGTTCACGCCATGCGCCATGCCCTTTTTGCCCTGCTCAGCCTCTGCAGCCTCGGCGCTGTTGCGGATGACAACTGGAAACCCTTCCCTCACGACCAAAGCGCCTACGACTATTCCGGCGACAAGCTGCGCCAGGCCTGGCCACAGCTGACCCGCGGCTTTGGCAGCCAGTACCCCTACCCGGACGCCAACTGGGTGGTAAAAATGGCCAAGGAAAACCCCAAGGCCCTGGAGATGACCGTTGCCGCCGGCAGCGGCTTTAGCGGTAAGCCCGAGGAAGCCGAGGCCTATGCCGCCAAGCTGCAGGATGTGTGGCGTAGCATGTTCCGTGGCGACTTCGCCAAAGCCAAGGCCGACGGCCTCAAGCTCGGTGTTGGCGGCCAGGTGCCGGCGATGTTTGCCCAGGTCATCTACGCCCTGTTTATGGCGCCGGACCAGGCCAGCAAACACCAGTTGCTGGAAGAGGTGATCAGCTACACCGACCAGGCTGGCGAGCTGGTCAACGCCGACCCGATGGCCATGTTCGGTCGCGTCTACGCCAAGGCCCGCCTCGGCGAAGAGCTGCCGATTGCCGTAGTGCTCAAGCGCGGCTACACCAGCCAGATTCCCAAGGAACTCGACGCCCTGCTGGCCAAGCAGCCGCGCCAGCCGTTCGCCCTGGCGCTGTATGGCGGTTACGAAGCCGGAGTGATTCGCAAGGTCGGCTCCCTGGTGGGCGGCATCACCTACGGGGTTAGTTCGGACAAGATGGAGCTGTATTTCGACCGCGCGTTCAAGCAAGCCAACAACCTGCCGATCGGCCATTACGAGTACGCCAACGCCCTCACCTACGTGTACGGCGACGACGAGCGCGACAAGGCCTTGAAGCACCTGAAACTGGCCACCCAGATCAAGCCGATCAACGCCATGGAAGCCCTGGAAGTAGCCCACGCCAGAAAACTGCTGGCCAGCTTCGAACAGAGCACCGCCCAGCGTTAAATCCAGGCCAAAACGGAAAAGGGGTTGCCCCTGGCAACCCCTTTTTTGTTTCTACCGCCGTTACGGCTTGTGCGGCCGCGAGAGGAACTCGTGGGACTGCATCTCCAGCAGGCGGCTAAGGGTGCGCTGGAATTCGAACTCCAGACGGCCGCCGGTGTAGAGATCCTTCAACTCAACCTCGGCGGAGATGATCAACTTGACGTTGCGGTCGTAAAACTCGTCCACCAGGTTGATAAAGCGCCGTGCCATGTCGTCCTTGCTCACGCCCATCTGCTCGACATTGGCAATCAGCACGGCATGGAAGATCTTGCCCAGCTCGATGTAGTCATTCTGGCTACGCGGACCGTCGCACAGCTCGCGGAACTCGAACCAGGCCACGTCGTCACCGACCTTGCGCGCCTTAATCACCCGATTCTCGATCAGCAGATCTTCGTCGTGACCGATCTGACAATGCTCCGGCAACAGGCTGCGGAAGCTCTTGTCCAGGCTGTCCTGCGCCGCCGCATCCAGCGGCCAGTGATACAGCTCGGCCTGCTCCAGGGCGCGCAGACGATAATCGACGCCGCTATCGACGTTGACCACCTCGGTGTGCTGCTTGACCAGGGCAATTGCCGGCAGGAAACGCGCACGTTGCAAGCCGTCTTTATACAGGCCATCGGGAACGATATTGGAGGTCGCCACCAGGGTCACGCCGTTCTTGAACAGCTCCTCCAGCAAGCCAGCCAGAATCATCGCATCGGTAATATCGGAGACGAAAAACTCGTCGAAGCAGATCACCCTGGTTTCCGCGGCAAAGCGCTTGGCCACCAGCGGCAGGGGGTTTTTCTCGCCATTCAGACTGCGCAGCTCTTCATGCACGCGCTTCATAAAGCGGTGGAAGTGGGTGCGAGTCTTCTCCTTGAACGGCAGCGCGTCGAAGAAGGTATCGACCAGATAGGTCTTGCCGCGCCCCACGCCACCCCAGAAGTACAGGCCCTTGACCGGCTCCTGGGTCTTCTTGCCGAACAACGAACCGAGCAGGCCAGGCTTGCGCGAGTGCGCCGCCAGCAGATCGTCATACAGGCGTTGCAGATGGCGCACCGCAGTTTCCTGGGCGGCATCGTGGAAGAAGTCGGGCCGTTTCAGGTCCTCTTGGTATCGCGCTAAAGGAGTCATAGTCGGCAACTGGACTGAGCAAGAAAAACGGGGCGCCACTGTAACGGCGCACCCAGGGATTGGCAATTGGCCCGCACCGCAGGCCGGCCGAAAGCCGATTAAGCCAGCGCCGCACAGCCGTAGGATGGGCTGAGCGAAGCGATAGCCAGCCTTGAACCCGCGTGAATTTTACTCTGCCGGGGTCAGGGCTTCACGCAGGCGCTGGATGGCGGCCTGGCAAGCTGCCGCATCGGCAAACGCCGGGCTCTCGGCGATGCACTCGGCGTCCAGCCACAGGGCAAAGCCTTCGCCCTGTTCGCGCAGGTCCAGGGCCTCGCCGCTCTGTAGGCGCTTACTCACCTGACCGGCGGACTTGCCGTCGGCAAAGCACTTGGACAGCAGCAACTGCTCGCCGGCGGCGTCCAGCAGGCGGAAACGGAAGCTGCCATCGTCCTCACGGAAGCTGACCAGGCGCGCGCTTTTCGCCGCCTTCTTCTTGCTGGCATCGCCCGCTTGCACTTGAGCGCGGAACGAGCGCAGGCCCACTGCCTCGCGCAACTGCGCAAGGAACGGGGTCGCCACCTTGCGCGCCTTGGCGGCACCGGCGAGGAGAACATCCTCCAGCTCCGCCGGCTTCTCGATCAGGGCGTGATAGCGCTCACGCGCTTCGCCCAGCTCGCCGTCGAGCAACTGGAACAGGCGCTGCTTGGCATCGCCCCACCCCATACCGGCAGCCAGTTCGGCACGGAACTCGGCCTGTTGGGCGGCACTGGCAAAGGCCTGGTAGAGGGTGAACAGGTGCGCGTTGTCCGGGTCTTTGGCCTCGCCGGGCAACTTGGAGTCGGTGACGATGCGCGCGATGGCGTCTTTCAGTTGCTTGGCGCTGCCGAACAACGGAATGGTGTTGTCGTAGCTCTTGCTCATCTTGCGCCCGTCCAGACCGGGCAAGGTGGCCACGCCCTCTTCGATCACCGCCTCCGGCAGGGTGAACAACTCCTGGCCCTGGCCGAACAGGTGATTGAAGCGCTGGCCGATGTCGCGGGCCATTTCCACGTGCTGGATCTGATCGCGACCGACCGGCACCTTATGCGCGTTGAACATCAAGATGTCCGCTGCCATCAGCACCGGGTAGCTGAACAGGCCCATGGTCACGCCGGCATCCGGGTCTTCACCCAGCTCGACATTCTTGTCCACCGAAGCCTTGTAGGCATGGGCACGGTTGAGCAGGCCCTTGCCGGCCACGCAGGTCAGCAGCCAGGTCAGCTCGGGGATTTCCGGAATATCGGACTGGCGATAAAAGGTCGCGCGCTCGACATCCAGGCCACAGGCCAGCCAGGTGGCGGCGATCTCCAGACGCGAGCGCTGGATGCGCAGCGGATCATCGCACTTGATCAGCGCATGGTAGTCGGCCAGGAAATAAAACGAATCGGCATCGGCGGCGCGGCTGGCGACGATCGCCGGACGAATGGCTCCGGCGTAGTTGCCCAGGTGCGGAGTGCCAGTGGTGGTGATGCCGGTCAGAATACGAGTGGTCATGGTCTGTCGCTTATCGGTTGGGTCTGCGGCGGCGAGCGATCAGCCCAGACGAGGTAACACCAGGTCTTTTAGATCGGTCAGCTTGCCGTGAAAAAAGTGCCCGCATTCTGCCACTTTCAGCAGCTCATGGGGACGCGACAATGCCTGCGACCAGGCAAACACCACGGCCGGGTCGATCACCTCGTCCTGTTCCGGCTGGATCACCGTCAACCTGGCGTGCTCGGGCAGACGCTCCGGCGCCTGCAGGCGCTGCACCGCCGGAGCGAGCATAAACAGCCGCTCGACCACCTGACCTTGCGCCTCCAGCCGCCCAGCCAGGGCCGCCGCAACAAAGCCGCCATAGGAAAAGCCGAGCAGGCTCAGCGGCAGTTGCGGCTGCTGGGCGCGCAGCCAGTGGGCAACGGCCTCGGCATCGTCAACCTCGCCACCGGCCATGTCGTGACTGCCGGCACTTTGGCCGACGCCACGGTAGTTGAAGCGCAGGGTGCTGTAACCGGCGTCACGCGCGGTGCGCTGCAAGGTTGAAACCACCTTGTTGAGCATGCTGCCGCCCTGCACGGGGTTGGGATGACACAGCAGCGCCAGGCCACGGGCATCCGGCAGATCGAGGTACAGGGCTTCGAGAGGGCCGCAGGGGCCATCGAGTAAAAGAGCTATTTCACGGGTGGACAACGGGTAACTCCGTGACCCCAGACAGGGTCGACTCGTCTAGCTGACAGCCTGCGCCATGCACACTAGGTGCATTGGCCATGCGCACCTGGCGCATTAAGCATGCGCTCCAGGCGTATTAACCATGCGCACTAACTGCATTACTCATGCGCACTAACCGCATTACTCATGCGCACTAACCGCATTACTCATGCGCACTAGCTGCATAACCTATGCACACACTTGGCATTGCATTGCGCTATACAGCGCAGGTTCGAGCCGTTAACGTAAAGCAAAGCCGCTTATAGAGGAAGGATTCGTGGAACAGTCGCTCACCGCCTGGTTACTGCCAGCCCTGGCACTGCTGACCGGTATTGCCATCGGTTTTCTGGTCGCCCGTCTGCTGCCCAACGCCGCCCCCAGCCGCACCCAGCGCCAGCTGGATGACCTGCAGGAACGCTTCAACAGTTACCAGAGCGAAGTGGTCACCCACTTCAACACCACGGCCAGCCTGGTCAAACGCCTGACCCAGAGCTACCAGGACGTCCAGGAGCACCTGTCCGAGGGTGCTGACCGCCTGGCCCTAGACGAAATCACCCGGCAGCGCCTGCTGGCCGCCCTGCACAGCGATGACAGCAGCCCACGCGAGCGCCTGACCCCGCCCGCCAGCAACGAGGCGCCCAAGGACTACGCGCCCAAGTCTGCCGACAGCACCGGCACCCTAGATGAAGGCTTCGGCCTGAAAGGCAAGAAGTCCTGAAGCGCTGAACCGCCGCCGATAAACCGCCTTCCGGCTAATGCCGTTCACTTAAGCCAAGTGAACGGCATTTTTTGTAGCCCGGATGCAATCCGGGGCGCTCGTTATCCTGCCAATTCTCTCCCGGATTTCATCCGGGCTACCTCTGAAAGGCAAGAAGTCCTGACGCGCTGAACCGCCGCCGATAAAAAAACCGCCTTTCGGCGGTTTTTTTATCGGCTGGCGATTAGATCGCGCCGCGACTGCGCAGCAGCTCCAGCACCGCCTTGACGCCCTCTTCCAGCGAGCTGGACTGGGTATCGACCACCAGGTCGGCATCCAGCGGGATGTCGTAGGCGAAGGACTCGCCAGGGATGTTGTCGCCACCTGCGGCGTACAGCCCCTGCGGATCACGCTCACGGCACACGGCCGGCGAGGCCTGCACGTAAACGCTGAGCAGGCGCTCGGCACCGATGATGGCCTTGGCTTGCTCGCGGCCTTCGGCATCCGGTGCGACAAAGGCCGCCAGGGTCAGCATGCCAGCTTCGTTGAACTGCTTGGCCACCTGCGCCGCACGCCGCCAGTTTTCGGCGCGCCCGGCACGGTCCTGGGGCAAGCCCTTGTTCAGGTCGTGACGCAGGTTCTGGCCGTCCAGCACGTAGACCGCGCGGCCCATATCGAACAACTTGCGCTCCACGGCGTAGGCCAGGGTGCTCTTGCCGGCGCCGGAGAGGCCCGAGAACAGCACGCTGGCCGGTTGCTGGCCGAAGCGTGCCGCGCGCTCCTCGGTGGACACATGGGCCAGCTTGCCGTGGTGCTCATGACTGCCAGCGGTGGGCTTGGCGATGATCATGCCGGCGCCAACGGTGCCGTTGGTCAAGCGATCGATGACGATAAAGGCGCCGGTGGTGCGGTTGCTGGCGTAACCGTCGAGGGCAATCGGCGCATCCAGAGCGACCTTGACCTTGCCGATCTCGTTCAACTGCAGGCTGCTGGCCGGGCCTTCTTCCAGGGTGTTCACATCAATCCGGTGATGAATGCTGGCAACCGAACCCGGCACATAACTGGTGGCACGCTTGATGTCGTACTTCTTGCCCGGCAACAGCGGCTCTTCGCTCATCCACACCAGCATGGCGTCGAAGCTGTCACTCACCTGCGGCAGGTTGTCGGCATGCACCAACAGGTCGCCGCGGGACACGTCGATTTCATCTTCCAGGGTCAGGGTCACGGCCTGGCCTGGGCCGGCCTGCTCCAACTCACCGTCGAAGGTGACGATCGACTTGATCGTGCTGCCCTTGCCCGACGGCAGCACCACAACCTCGTCGCCCTTGTGTACGATGCCGCTGGCCAGGGTGCCGGCGAAGCCGCGGAAGTTCAGGTTCGGCCGATTGACGTACTGCACCGGGAAGCGCAGGTCGGTGAAGTTGCGATCACCGGCCACTTCCACGGTTTCGAGGATTTCCATCAGCGACTGGCCGCGATACCACGGCGAGCGCTCGGATTTGTTGACTACGTTGTCGCCCTTCAGCGCCGACATCGGCACGAAATGCAACGAGCTGGGCTTGAGCGCAATGCCGTCGGCAAACGCCAGGTAATCGGCCTTGATCTGCTCGAACAGCGCCTCATCGAAGCCTTTGAGGTCCATCTTGTTGATGGCCACGACGATGTGTTTGATCCCCAGCAGGCTGGCGATAAAGCTGTGGCGCTTGGTCTGGGTCTGCACGCCGTAGCGGGCGTCGATCAGGATGATCGCCAAATCACAGGTCGATGCCCCGGTAGCCATGTTGCGGGTGTACTGCTCGTGGCCTGGGGTATCGGCGATGATGAACTTGCGCTTGGCGGTGCTGAAGTAGCGGTACGCCACGTCGATGGTGATGCCTTGCTCGCGCTCGGCCTGCAGGCCATCGACCAGCAGCGCCAGGTCGACGTCATCGCCGGTGGTGCCGACCTTCTTGGAGTCCTTGGTGATGGCTTCCAGATGGTCTTCGTAGATCATCTTGGTGTCATGCAGCAGGCGCCCGATCAGGGTGCTCTTGCCGTCATCGACGTTGCCGCAGGTGAGGAAGCGCAGCAGTTCCTTGCGCTCGTGTTGCGCCAGGTAGGCCTGAATGTCTTCGCTGATCAGCTCGGATTGGTGACTCATATTAGAAATACCCCTGACGTTTTTTATCTTCCATCGAACCGGCGCCATCGTGGTCGATCACTCGGCCTTGGCGCTCGGAGGTCCGGGTCAGGAGCATTTCCTGGATGATGTCGGTCAGCGTGGTCGCCTCGGACTCCACCGCGCCGGTCAGCGGGTAGCAGCCGAGGGTACGGAAACGCACCTTCTTCTTGACGATACGGGCTTTCTCTTCGTCCGAGAGGTGCTCGAGGATGCGCGCATCGTCGATCATCACCAGGGTGCCATTCTTCTCGATCACCTCACGCTCGGCGGCGAAGTACAGCGGCACGATCGGGATGCCTTCCAGGTAGATGTACTGCCAGATGTCCAATTCGGTCCAGTTCGACAGCGGGAATACGCGGATCGACTCGCCCTTGTTGACCTTGCCGTTGTACAGGTTCCACAGCTCGGGGCGCTGGTTCTTCGGGTCCCAGCGGTGCTTGCTGTCGCGGAACGAGTAGACCCGCTCCTTGGCGCGGGACTTCTCCTCGTCGCGGCGCGCGCCACCGAAGGCGGCATCGAAACCGTACTTGTCCAGGGCCTGCTTCAAGCCCTCGGTCTTCATGATGTCGGTGTGCTTGGCACTGCCGTGGGTGAAGGGGTTGATGCCCTGCGCCACGCCATCCGGGTTGACGTGGGTAATCAGGTCCAGGCCCAGGTCCGCGACCATCTTGTCGCGAAACGCATACATCTCCTGAAACTTCCATTGGGTGTCGACATGCATCACCGGAAACGGCAGCTTGCCGGGGAAGAACGCCTTGCGCGCCAGGTGCAGCATCACGGCGGAATCTTTACCGATGGAATAGAGCATCACCGGGTTATCGAACTCGGCGGCGACCTCGCGGATGATGTGGATGCTTTCCGCCTCCAGCTGTTTCAGATGCGTCATTTTGTCGAGCATGGCTACTCACATTGGCAAGAGGACGGCCGGCTGGCCGTGGACAAGGCGCGAACTTTAGCACAGCACCTGCTTCTAATCAGGCGCCGGGTTAGACCTAAAGGTTCTAGTCATATTCCCCTTAAACGGGATTCGGACAGTCGATAAACAGGTGCTCAAGGGCGAAGCGCCGGGCCAGATAATCGCCCAGGGCCTGCACCCCGTAACGCTCGGTGGCGTGGTGGCCGGCGGCGATAAAACTGATGCCGTTTTCCCGCGCGCTGTGTACGGTCTGCTCGGAGGCCTCGCCAGTCAGGTACAGATCGACACCGGCGGCAATCGCCTGATCGATGTAGCCCTGGCCGCCGCCGGTACACCAGCCAACCCGGTGAATCAGCCCCTCGCCCTCGATCAGCAACGGCTCGCGGCCCAGCACCTCATGCACCTTGCGGGCAAAGTCGCGGCCGCTCATGGGCTCGGCCAGGGCACCGAGCAGGCCGACACTGCGCGGGTTATCGGCCTCCAGCGGGCCTTCGACAATCAGATCGAGCTGGCGGGCCAACTGCACGTTGTTGCCCACCTCGGGATGCACATCCAGGGGCAGGTGATAGGCCAGCAGGCTGATGTCGTGGCTGAGTAGGGTCTTCAAACGACGCTGCTTGATCCCGGTGATGCACGGATTTTCGCCCTTCCAGAAGTAGCCGTGATGCACCAGCACTACATCGGCATCGGCCTCCACCGCGGCATCCAGCAGCGCCTGGCTGGCGGTTACGCCGCTGACGATGCGGCGTACCTGCGGGCGCCCCTCCACCTGCAGGCCATTGGGGCAGTAATCGCTGATCCGCGCGGCATTCAGGTAACGCTCGGTTTCTTCCACCAGGGTGGTCAGGGCAATGGCCATGGCAAAGACACTCCAAAACTGTCGACACGAGCGGCAAACAGGCTACTTGTGCAGCCCCCGGCCTCTCTATAATGGCGCCACCTTAAGGGCCGCCTCCGGCCCCCGCAACCCTCAGGATTCACTCCATGCCCAAGGCCCTGCGATTTTATGGCTGGCCGCTTGTGGTCGGCGTACTCGCCGCCCTGCTGATCATCCAGCGCTACCCCGAGTGGGTTGGCCTGCCGCGCCAGGACGTACACCTGCAACAAGCGCCGAACTACGGCCTGCTGCAGCAAGGCCCGGTGTCCTATGCCGAGGCCGTGGGCAATGCCGCGCCGGCGGTGGCCAACCTGTACACCAGCAAAGTGGTGAGCAAACCCGCCTCGGCGCTGGCCAATGACCCGCAATACCAGCACTTTTATGGCGACAACCTGCCTCGCCAGCGGCGCATGGAGTCGAGCCTTGGCTCGGCGGTGATCATGAGCCCGGAAGGTTATCTGCTGACCAACAACCATGTGGTCAGCGGCGCCGACCAGATCGTCGTGGCCCTCAAGGATGGCCGCGAAACCCTGGCCAAGGTCATCGGCAGTGACCCGGAAACCGACCTGGCGGTGCTCAAGATCGACCTTCCCGACCTGCCGGCCATCACCCTCGGCCACTCCAACAAGATCCAGATCGGCGACGTGGCCCTGGCCATCGGCAACCCCTTCGGCGTCGGCCAGACCGTGACCATGGGCATCATCAGCGCCACCGGACGCAACCAACTGGGGCTGAACACCTACGAGGACTTTATCCAGACCGACGCGGCGATCAACCCCGGCAACTCCGGCGGCGCCCTGGTCGATGCGCTGGGCAATCTGATCGGCATCAACACCGCGATCTTCTCCAAGAGCGGCGGCTCGCAAGGCATCGGCTTTGCCATTCCAAGCAAACTGGCCCTGGAGGTGATGAACGCGATCATCGAACATGGCCGGGTGATCCGTGGCTGGCTGGGCATCGAAGTGCAGCCACTGACCCCGGAGCTGGCGGAATCCTTTGGCTTGGAGGGTCGCCCCGGCATCGTGGTGGCCGGGATTTACCGCAACAGCCCGGCCGAGCGGGCCAACCTGCAACCCGGCGACATCATCCTCAGCATCGACGGCCAGCCGGCCAGCGACGGACGCAAGAGCATGAACCTGGTGGCCCAGGCCAAGCCCGGCGAAGTGGTGAGCATCGCCATCCTGCGCAACGGCCAGGCCCTGGAGCTGCGCAGCGAAATCGGCCTGCGCCCGCCGGTGAGCAATAGCGAGAACAAATAACCCTCGCCAACATAGAAAACGGCGCCCTCGGGCGCTAATGCCGATCACTTAAGCCAAGGCAATGGCTTTTTGTAGCCCGGATGCAATCCGGGACGCTCGTTACCCTGCAAATCCCCCCGGATGCAATCCGGGCTACACCACAGGGGCCTGGTGCAGGGTAAATGCTCCGGGCGAGCCGCTTAACTGACGGGCATTAGCCCTCGGGCGCCGTTTTCTATTCAGTCGTTACTCAAGCCAGACACACCGCCAAGGCATCCAGCAGCGCCTGATTCTGCTCCGGCGTGCCGATGCTGATGCGCAGGAACTGGGCGATCCGTGCCTGCTTGAAGTGCCGCACGATTACCCCGTGCTCACGCAACCCCGCCGCCAGCGCCGCCGCATCTTGCTGCGGATGGCGGGCGAAGACGAAGTTGGCCGCCGAGGGCAGCACCTCGAAGCCCTGCTGCTGCAGCGCAGCCACCAGCGCCTCGCGGCTGTCGATCACCAACTGGCAGGTGCGGGTGAAGTAGGCCCGATCCGCGAACGCCGCCGCCGCACCGGCAATCGCCAGGCGATCCAGCGGGTAGGAGTTGAAGCTGTCCTTGATCCGCTCCAGGGCCTCGATCAGGTCCGGATGGCCGACCGCCAGGCCAACCCGCAAGCCCGCCAGGGAGCGCGACTTGGACAGGGTCTGAGTCACCAGCAGGTTGGGGTACTGATTGACCAGGCCAATGGCGCTGACGCCACCGAAGTCGATATAGGCCTCATCGACCAGCACCACGGTATCCGGGTTGGCCTTGAGCAGGCGCTCGATGGCCTCCAGGGCCAGCAGACGACCGGTGGGCGCATTCGGGTTGGGGAAGACGATGCCGCCATTGGGCCGCAGGTAATCCTCGACGCGGATCTGCAACTGCTCGTCCAGCGCCACCGCCTCGAAGGGAATGCCGTACAGGCCGCAGTAGACCGGGTAGAAGCTGTAGCTGATATCCGGAAACAGCAGCGGCTGGCCGTGCTGGAACAGGCCATGGAAGGCATGCGCCAGCACCTCGTCGGAGCCGTTGCCGACAAACACCTGGGCGGTCGCGACCCCGTAGAAATCGGCCACCGCCTGCTTGAGCAGGTCGCTGTTGGGGTCCGGGTACAGGCGCAGGTCGTCACTCAACTCGGCCTGCATGGCCGCCAGCGCCTTGGGCGATGGGCCATAGGGATTTTCGTTGGTGTTGAGCTTGACCAGCTTGGCCAGCTTGGGCTGCTCACCGGGCACGTAGGGCACCAGGTCTTTAACGAAGGGGCTCCAGAATTTGCTCATGCTTATTTCCCCTCAGCGTCAGGCGCAATACGGTATTCGGCGCTGCGGGCGTGGGCGGTCAACGACTCGCCACGGGCCAGCACCGAGGCCACCTTGCCCAGCTCGGAGGCACCGGCCGCCGAGCAGTAGATGATCGACGAACGCTTCTGGAAGTCATACACCCCCAGCGGCGAGGAGAAGCGCGCGGTGCCCGAGGTCGGCAGCACATGATTGGGCCCGGCGCAGTAATCGCCCAGGGCCTCGGCGGTGTAGCGGCCCATAAAGATCGCCCCGGCGTGACGGATCTGCGGCAAATACTGCTCCGGGTTGGCCACCGACAACTCCAGGTGCTCCGGCGCAATACGATTGGCCACTTCGATGGCCTGGGCCATGTCGGCGACCTCAATCAGCGCACCACGGGCAAGGATCGAGGCCTTGATGATTTCGGCACGCTCCATGGTCGGCAGCAGTTTGGCGATGCTGGCGGCGACTTGATCGAGAAAGGCCGCGTCCGGGCTGACCAGAATCGCCTGGGCGTCTTCGTCGTGCTCGGCCTGGGAGAACAGGTCCATGGCGATCCAGTCCGGATCGGTCTGACCATCGCACACCACCAGGATTTCCGACGGCCCGGCGATCATGTCGATGCCGACCTTGCCGAACACGTGACGCTTGGCGGTGGCCACGTAGATGTTGCCGGGGCCGACGATCTTGTCCACCGGCGGCACGCTCTCGGTGCCATAGGCCAGGGCCGCCACGGCCTGAGCGCCACCGATGGTAAACACCCGATCGACCCCGGCGATGCAGGCGGCGGCGAGGACCATTTCATTGATTTCGCCACGCGGGGTCGGCACCACCATGACCACTTCGGCGACGCCGGCGACCTTGGCCGGAATGGCGTTCATCAGCACCGAGGACGGATAGGTGGCCTTGCCACCTGGCACATACAGGCCGGCGCGATCCAGTGGCGTGACCTGCTGGCCAAGCACCGTGCCGTCGGCCTCGGTGTAGCTCCAGGAGTCCTGCTTCTGCCGCTCGTGGTACAGGCGTACGCGCTCGGCGGCTTTTTCCAGGGCTTCGCGCTGGGCCGGACTGATCCGCGTCAGGGCCAGTTCCAGGCGCTCGCGCGGCAGGATCAGGTCGGCCATGCTGGCCACTTGCAGGCCATCGAAGCGCTGAGTCAGCTCGACCAGGGCGGCGTCACCGCGTTCGCGCACGGCCTGAATGATCTCCAGCACGCGCTGGTTGACCGCGTCGTCGGACACGCTTTCCCAGCTCAGCAGATGGTCCAGATGCTGGGCGAAATCGGCATCGGCAGCGTTGAGTCGGGCAATAGCGATAGGTGCGGTCATAGCGGGCCTCATAAATTGGCAAATGCTCGGGCGCCCATAGAGTAACGGCCACTCCGCGCGGGCACCTGAGAATTTTGGCTATAACGCGGATAGACCAGGCCGCACGGTGGCGGCCATCAGAGTCAGGCGCGATGTCGCGACTCGACCGCCTCACGCAAGGTGTCGATCAGTGCCTGGATGCGCGCGTGCTGCATCTTCATCGACGCCTTGTTGACGATCAGCCGCGAGCTGACGTGGGCAATCAGCTCCTGGGCCTCCAGACCGTTGGCCCGCAGGGTATTGCCGGTATCGACCACGTCGATGATCTTGTCGGCCAGGCCCACCAGCGGTGCCAGCTCCATGGAGCCGTACAGCTTGATCACCTCGACCTGACGGCCTTGGGCGGCGTAATAGGCCTTGGCGACGTTGACGAACTTGGTCGCCACGCGCAGCCGACCCTTGGGCTCGGGCACGCCGACGGCACCGGCGGTCATCAGCTTGCACTTGGCAATCTGCAGGTCCAGGGGCTCGTACAAGCCCTGGCCGCCGTACTCCATCAGCACGTCCTTGCCGGCCACGCCGAGATCGGCCGCACCATGCTCGACATAGGTCGGCACATCGGTGGCGCGCACAATCAGCAGGCGCACATCCGCCAGGGTGGTGGGGATGATCAGCTTGCGGCTTTTATCCGGGTTCTCGGTCGGCACAATACCAGCCGCCGCCAGCAGCGGCAGGGTGTCGTCGAGAATCCGACCCTTGGACAGAGCGATGGTCAGCATGAAACAGAAATCCTTTGGCGCGTGGTTCTGGTTAGCCCATGGCCGGCCCGCAGACCGGCTTTTCACTCAATCGGCTGTTAGCCCGGCACGCGGCGGATCTTGGCCCCTAGCAACTGCAGCTTTTCCTCGATGCACTCGTAGCCACGGTCGATGTGGTAGATGCGGTCGATCAGGGTATCGCCTTCTGCTACTAGAGCACTGATCACCAGGCTGGCCGAGGCGCGCAGGTCGGTGGCCATCACTGGCGCGCCTTTGAGCGTCTCGACCCCGGTAACGATGGCGGTGTTGCCCTCGACCAGAATCTGCGCACCCATGCGGTTCATTTCGTAGACGTGCATGAAACGGTTTTCAAACACCGTCTCGATCACCGCGCCAGTGCCTTCGGCAATCGCATTGAGGGAGATGAACTGCGCCTGCATGTCAGTCGGGAACGCCGGATAGGGCGCGGTACGCAGGTTCACGGCTTTCGGCCGCTTGCCATGCATGTTCAGCTCGATCCAGTTGCTGCCGGTGGTGACTTCGGCGCCGGCTTCTTCCAGCTTGTGCAACACCGCCTCGAGGATGGTCGGATCGGTGTCCTTGACCTTGACCCGGCCGCCGGTCGCCGCCGCCGCCACCAGGTAGGTGCCGGTTTCGATCCGGTCGGGCATCACGCTGTAGGTGGCGCCGTGCAGACGTTCGACGCCATCGATGGTGATGGTGTCGGTGCCGGCACCGGAAACCTTGCCGCCCATGGCATTGATGAAGTTGGCCAGGTCGACCACCTCCGGCTCGCGGGCGGCGTTTTCCAACACCGAGCGGCCCTTGGCCAGGGCTGCGGCCATCATGATGTTCTCGGTGCCGGTCACGCTGACGATATCGAAGAAGAAGTGCGCACCGCGCAAGCCGCCTTCCGGCGCCTTGGCCTTGATATAGCCGCCTTCCACGTCGATCTGCGCGCCCATGGCTTCGAGACCGCGGATGTGCAAATCGACCGGCCGCGAACCAATCGCGCAACCGCCGGGCAGGGCCACTTCGGCCTCGCCAAAGCGCGCCACCAGCGGGCCGAGCACGAGGATCGAGGCGCGCATGGTTTTCACCAGCTCATAGGGCGCGACCAGGGTCTTGATGCTGCGCGGGTCGATTTCGACGCTGAGCTTCTCGTCGATCACCGGCTCAATGCCCATGCGCCCGAACAGCTCGATCATGGTGGTGATGTCGTGCAGGTGTGGCAGGTTGCACACGGTCACCGGCCCATCGGCCAACAGGGTGGCCGCCAGAATCGGCAGGGCGGCGTTTTTCGCCCCGGAGATGCGGATTTCGCCATCGAGACGAATGCCGCCAGTAATAATCAACTTATCCATAGGAGTCTCATCGCCCGCAGGCTCAGGTGCGCTCCGCCCAGGCGGCGCGGCTGAAGAATTTCATGGTCACGGCGTGGATGCTGCCATCGGCGATCCAGGGATTCAGGTGGGCATAAACCTGCTGCTGGCGCTTGACCGGGCTCAGACTGGCCAACTCGTCACCAATTAGATTCAACTGGAAGCTACAGCCTTGGCCTTCCACCTCTACCAGGGTACCCGGCAGCTTTGCCTCCAGGAGGCTTCTCACTTCTACAGCCTGCATGCTCAACCTCTATCGACGCCCGCCGCGTGCGGGGTCGGCCATCATACAAAAAAGCCCCCGGCCTGCGAACCCCGTTAGGCGGAGGGCCGGACAATTGCTGCTTATGCCTGCAGCGGCAAGAGTTCGGTCAGGCCACAGACCTGGGCGATTTCGCGCATATCCGTCGGCAGCTCACGCACCACCAGGGATTTGCCCGCCGCCTGGGCATCACGCATAAACGCCAGCAACAGGGCCAGGCCGACGCTGCTGGATTTCTCCACGGCCGCGCAGTTCAGGCTCAGGGCCGCCGCCGCGTGCTGGCCGATCAGCTTGCCGCCAGCCTCGCGCAGGGCCGGGCCGCTGCGATAATCCAGCACCCCGGCCAGCAGCAGCTCACCGCCAGGGGCGAGACGGATACTGGCGCCACTCATGTGCCGCTGGCCTGGGCCGCATCACTCTGCTTGGCCTTGGCCACCACATCGGCCCAGCCATCGATGGTCTTGTCGAGGTTGTTGCCATTGCGCTGCATGGCATCGGCAAACTGATCACGGAACAGCTTGCCGATGTTGATGCCGTTGATGATCACGTTACGCAGCATCCACTGGCCGTTGAGGCTGACCATGGTGTAGGACACCGGGTAGATGGTGCCCTTGCTGTCCTTGACTTCCATGCCCACGCTGGCCCGCTCGGGGTCCTCCATGCGCGCCGGCAATACGCGGATCTCCTGGTTGTCGTACTCCAGCAGGGCATTGCCGTAGAACTGCATCAGGCTGCGTTTGAAGTTGTCCTGAAAGCGCTGCAACTGCTCGGGCGAGGCGCCACGGGAATACTTGACGGTCATGATGCTGCGGGAAATGCCATCGGCATCCACCACCGGGCCGATGATCCGATTGAGCGCGTCATAGAACGCACTCGGATCGGCTTGATAGACCTGGCGATTGGCCTTCAGGTCGGCCAGAAACTGCTCGGTGGTGTGCTCCACCACCTGCTGCGCAGACGGCCCGGCACTGGCGAACAATGGCAGAGCGGCCAGCAACACCAGCAGGCCACGACAAAGGAACGAACGCATGTTGAGCACTCCCATTACTTGCTGTCCTTATTCACGGTATTGAGCAGGAACTTGCCGATCAGATCTTCCAGCACCAGCGCCGATTGGGTGTCGCGAATGGTGCCCTCATTCTTCAGCAGGGCCTCTTCACCACCGACACTGATGCCGATGTACTTCTCGCCGAGCAGACCGGCGGTGAGGATCGATGCGGTGGAGTCGGTCGGTAGGTTATCCACGCGCTTTTGCACTTCCATGGTGACCCGGCCGGTGTAGCTGTCGCGATCCAGATCGATAGCCGTGACCTTGCCGATGGTGACGCCGGCCATGGTGACCTTGGCGCGCACGGTCAGGCCGGCAATGTTGTCAAAGTGCGCATAGAGCTTGTAGGTGTCCGCGCTGTCGGCCACCGACAGGCCGCTGACGCGCAGGGCCAGTAACAACAAAGCCAGCAATCCAGCCAGGAGAAACAGGCCAACACCGATTTCCAGGGTGCGGGTTTGCATCAGAAGTCTCCAAACATTAAGGCAGTCAGAATAAAGTCCAGGCCCAGCACCGCCAGGGAGGCGTAGACCACGGTTTTGGTTGTCGCCCGACTGATGCCTTCCGAGGTCGGCTCACAGTCATAGCCCTGGAACACGGCAATCCAGGTGATCACAAAGGCAAACACGATGCTCTTGAGCACGCCGTTGAGCACATCTTCATGGAAGTTCACGCTGTTCTGCATATTGCCCCAGAACGACCCCTCGTAAACCCCCAGCCAGTCCACCGCGACCATGGCCCCACCCCAGATGCCGACCACGCTGAAGATCAGCGCCAGCAACGGCATGGAGATAAAGCCGGCCCACAGGCGCGGGGCGATGATGTACTTGAGCGGATCGACACCGATCATTTCCAGGCTGGACAGCTGCTCGGTGGATTTCATGTTGCCGATTTCCGCGGTCAGCGCCGATCCGGCGCGCCCGGCAAACAGCAAACCGGTGACCACCGGGCCCAGCTCGCGCAGCAAGGTCAGGGCGACCATCTGCCCTACGGCCTGCTCGGAGCCGTAATCGACCAGAATGTTGTAGCCCTGCAGCGCCAGCACCATGCCGATAAACACCCCGGACACGATGATGATCGGCAGCGACAGCACGCCCACCGAATGCAGTTGCTTGACCAGCAATTGAAAGCCACTGCCCAGGCCATTACGGCCGAGCAAGGCATGCAGCAAAAACAGCGTGGAGCGGCCCAGGGCCTCGACCACCTCGATGCCGGCGCGCCCGAACAGACGAATCCGCTCAAGTGTTGGCAAACTGCGCATCAGCGCCTCCCCAAAAGATCGTCACGGTAATTGGGCGCCGGATAATGAAACGGCACCGGGCCATCCGGCGTGCCCTGCATAAACTGGCGAATCCGCGGGTTATCCGAGTTCATCAGCTCGTCCGGGGTGCCCTGACCGAGCACCTGGCCATCGCCCACCACATACAGGTAATCGGCGATGCTGGCGGTTTCCGCCAGGTCATGGGAGACCACGATACTGGTGATTCCCAGGGCATCGTTGAGCAGGCGGATCAGGCGCACCAGCACGCCCATGGCGATTGGGTCCTGGCCGACAAACGGCTCGTCGTACATCAGAATCTGCGGGTCCAGGGCAATCGCCCGCGCCAGTGCGACACGCCGCTTCATGCCGCCGGACAGCTCATCCGGGCTCAGCTCGATGGCGCCGCGCAGGCCCACGGCCTGCAGCTTCATCAGGACGATGTCGCGGATCATCTCTTCCGGCAGCTGGGTGTGGACGCGCAGCGGAAAGGCCACGTTCTCGAACACATCCAGATCGGTAAACAGGGCGCCGCTCTGGAACAGCACGCCCATCTGCTTGCGCATGTCGAACAGCTCGGCCCGTGACAGGCTCGGCAAATTCTTGCCATCGACCCAGACTTCGCCCTGGGACGGCTTGAGCTGGGCGGCAATCAGGCGCAACAGGGTGGTCTTGCCGCACCCGGAAGGCCCCATGATGCCGGTGACCTTGCCGCGCGGAATAAAGATGTCGACATTATTGAAAATCTTGCGCGCGCCACGCTGAAAGGTAACCCCCTTCAGCTCGACCGCATTGGCATTCTCGGCACTCATCTGGACTCCTTATGCTGCCGTCATTACTGACGCCGTGCCCGCCACACAGGACACGAACCCATCGCAAGGGCCAGCCCGCCTCCCTAAACAAGCCGCGCACTATACCATCGACCCACAGGCCACCCAAGGCGCAAACCGTGCCTGAACCCGCATTTGCCCGCCACGACAAACAGGGGTGAGTGCAAACGCCTTTGCCGCTATAATCGCCGGCTTTTAATCGCCCGGTACCCCAATCCATGAGCCAGTCCAGCGACCTGATCCAGTCGGCCCAGCGCACCATCCGCCTCGAAATCGAGGCCGTTGAGGGCGTACTGGCGCGCATTGATGGCGATTTTGTCCGCGCCTGCGAGCTGATTTTGGCCAGCAAGGGCCGGGTCGTGGTGGTCGGCATGGGCAAGTCCGGGCATATCGGCAACAAGATCGCCGCCACCCTGGCCAGCACCGGCACCACCGCGTTTTTCGTTCATCCGGCCGAGGCCAGTCACGGCGACATGGGCATGATCACCCGCGACGACGTGGTCCTGGCCCTGTCCAACTCCGGCTCCACCGCCGAGATCGTCACCCTGCTGCCATTGATCAAGCGCCTGGGCATCACCCTGATCAGCATGACCGGCAACCCGGAATCGCCCCTGGCCAAGGCCGCCGAGGTCAACCTGGATGCGCGCATCAGCCAGGAAGCCTGCCCGCTGAATCTGGCGCCAACCTCCTCGACCACCGCCGCACTGGTGCTCGGCGATGCCCTGGCCATCGCCCTGCTGGAAGCCCGCGGCTTTACCGCCGAAGACTTTGCCTTTTCCCATCCGGGCGGCGCCCTGGGCCGGCGCCTGCTGTTGAAGGTCGAGCACGTGATGCACAGCGGTGCCAGCCTGCCGCAGGTGCTGAGCGGCACCTCGCTGCGCGATGCCCTGCTGGAAATGACCCAGAAAGGCCTGGGCATGACCGTGGTCCTGCAGGCCGACGGCAACCTGGCCGGGATCTTCACCGACGGCGACCTGCGCCGCACCCTGGATCGCGGCGTTGACGTGCTCAAGGCGCGTATCGACGAGGTGATGACCGTCCACGGCAAGACCGCCCGGCCGGACATGCTGGCCGCCGAGGCCCTGAAGATCATGGAAGACCACAAGATCAACTCACTGGTGGTGGTCGACGCGCAGGACCGCCCGGTGGGCGCCCTGAACATGCACGACCTACTGCGCGCCGGAGTGATGTAAATGAACCAGGACCTGCAGCAACGCGCCCAGGCAATCAAACTGGCGATCTTCGACGTCGACGGCGTGCTCACCGACGGTCGCCTGTACTTTCTGACCGACGGCAGCGAGTTCAAGACCTTCAACACCCTCGACGGTCAAGGCATCAAGATGCTGATCAACTCCGGGGTACGCACCGCGATCATCAGCGGGCGCAGCACCCCGGTGGTGGAAAAGCGCGCCAACAACCTAGGCATCCAGCACCTGTATCAAGGCCGCGAAGACAAACTGGTGGTGCTCGATGAGCTGCTCGGCGAGCTCGGCCTGAACTACGCTCAAGTGGCCTACCTGGGCGACGATCTGCCCGACCTGCCGGTAATCCGCCGCGTCGGCCTGGGCATGGCCGTGGCCAATGCCGCCGATTTTGTTCGCCAGCACGCCCATGGCGTGACCCAGGCCCGCGGTGGCGAAGGTGCCGCCCGCGAATTCTGCGAATTGATCATGCGCGCCCAAGGCAGCCTCGCCGCCGCCCTCGACGCCTACCTGTAGAGCCAAGCATGCTGAGCAAACTGCGCCGCCCGCTGATCCTCACCCTCATTGCCGCCCTGCTGGCGGCGGTTGGCTACTGGAACATTCGCCCGGAAAGCTTCAATCGCAACCCACCGAGCGCCAGCGATACCAGCGCCATCGACTTCTACGTGATCAACGCCAAGAGCACCCAGTTCCGCGCCGACGGCTCGCTCGACCATGTCATGACCAGCAGCAAGCTGGAGCACATCAAAACCAGCGACATCACCTTGCTGAGCAACCCCGACCTGCTGCTGTACCGCGGCAACGTGCAACCCTGGCACGTGCAAAGCAGCCGTGGCGAAGTCGCCCCTGGCGGCCAAGAGGTTGAACTGATCGATAACGTGCGCGTGGCACGCACCGACGCCAAGGGCCGACCGACCATCCTGACCAGCAGCCGCCTGACCGTATTCCCGGACAAAGAATATGCGCAGACCCAGCAAGCCGTTAGAATCGAGGCCGCCAATGGAGTGACCACGGCACAAGGAATGAAAGCGTACTTGAATGACGGCAGGATGCTCCTGCTGTCCAACGTAAGAGGCCAACATGAGGTTCGTTAAAACCTTCTCCCTGCTGCTCAGCCTAAGCGCCGCCTTCACCAGCGCCGGCACCTGGGCCTTGCCCACTGATCGTGAGCAGCCGATTCGCGTGCAGGCCGACAGTGCCGAACTCGACGACAAACAAGGCGTAGCCGTGTATCGCGGCGGCGTGGTGATTACCCAGGGCAGCCTGAAGATCACCGGCGACACCGTGACCATCACGCAAACCGCACAAGGCGATATCGACGTGTTCACCGCCGTCGGCAAGCCCGCCTACTACGAGCAAAAACCAGCCGTCGACAAGCAACTGGTGCAGGCCTACGGCCTGACCATCCAGTATTACGCCAGCAACGAGCGCATCGTGCTGATCGACCAGGCCAAGGTGATCCAGGAAGGCAACACCTTCGAGGGCGAGAAAATCGTCTACGACACCCAGCGCCAAATCGTTAACGCCGGGCGCGCCAACGGCACCTCGATCACCTCGCCGCGCCCGCGCATCGACATGATCATCCAGCCCAAGGGCAAATCCGCGCAGGCGACCCCCTGATGGCCACCCTCAAAGCCCAACACCTGGCCAAGAGCTACAAAGGTCGCCAAGTCGTGCGCGACGTCAGCCTGTCCATCGACAGCGGCCAGATCGTCGGCCTGCTGGGGCCCAACGGCGCCGGCAAGACCACCTGTTTCTACATGATCGTCGGCCTGGTCGGCGCCGATCAGGGGCGCATCCTGATCGATCAGCAGGACGTCACCTTCCTGCCCATGCACGGCCGTGCCCTGGCCGGCATCGGCTATCTGCCCCAGGAAGCCTCGATCTTTCGCAAGCTGAGCGTGGCCGACAACATCATGGCCATCCTCGAAACCCGCAAGGAACTCGATCGCAGCGCCCGTCGCGAGAACCTGGAAAACCTGTTGCAGGAATTCCACATCACCCATATCCGCGACAACCTGGGCATGAGCCTGTCCGGCGGCGAACGGCGCCGGGTAGAAATTGCCCGCGCCCTGGCCAGCGATCCGAAGTTCATCCTCCTCGACGAACCCTTTGCCGGTGTCGATCCGATTTCCGTCGGCGACATCAAGCAGATCATCCATCAGCTCAAGGCCAAGGGCATCGGCGTATTGATCACCGACCACAACGTGCGCGAAACCCTGGACATCTGCGAAACCGCGTACATCGTCAACGATGGTCAACTGATTGCCGAGGGCGATGCCGACACCATCCTGGCCAACCAACTGGTCAAGGACGTTTACCTGGGCCATGAATTCCGCCTGTAACGGCCCCACCTTCAGCCATGGATCGGTTGCGCTAGACAGGGAAATCCTTCAAGGTCAGGCATATAATTTGCTTATTGCGGGCGCCTGACGCGCCCTCGTAGTCATGCGCCTTTGCGCCGGCGAATAAGGTTCTTAGCCTGCCATGAAACCATCGCTAGTCCTCAAGATGGGCCAGCAGCTGACGATGACACCGCAGCTGCAACAGGCCATCCGCTTGCTCCAACTGTCGACCCTGGACCTGCAACAGGAAATCCAGGAGGCCCTGGAGTCCAACCCGATGCTCGAGCGCCAGGAAGACGGCGACGACTTCGACAATACCGACCCCATGGCCGACAGCGCCGAGCATAGCCCGAGCAACCCGCAACCCGAGCCCCCCAGCCACCAGGAAGCCGCACCCACCGTCGACAACCTGGATGAAGGCGAATGGGCCGAGCGCATCCCCAGCGACCTGCCGGTCGACACCTCCTGGGAAGACATTTATCAGACCAGCGCCAGCAGCCTGCCGAGCAACAGCGACGATGACGAGTGGGACTTCACCACCCGCACCTCTGCCGGCGAAAGCCTGCAGGCGCACCTGCTCTGGCAGCTCAACCTGGCGCCGATGTCCGACACCGACCGGCTGATCGCGGTCACCCTGATCGACTGCATCAACCCCCAGGGCTACCTGGAGGAAAGCCTCGAAGAAGTGCTCGAAGCCTTCGACCCCGAACTGGATATTGAGCTGGACGAAGTCGAGGCCGTGCTGCACCGCATTCAACAGTTCGAACCGGCCGGCGTCGGCGCCCGCGACCTGCGCGAGTGCCTGCTCCTGCAACTGCGCCAACTGGATGCCGCCACGCCCTGGCTGAGCGAAGCCAAGCGCCTCACCAGCGAGCACCTCGACCTGCTCGGCAGCCGCGACTACAGCCAGTTGATGCGCCGCCTGAAGCTCAAGGAAGACGACCTGCGCCAGGTCATCGAACTGATCCAGAGCCTCAACCCGCGACCCTGCTCGCAGATCTCGGCCAACGAGCCGGAATACGTGGTGCCGGACGTACTGGTGCGCAAGCACAACGAACGCTGGCTGGTGGAGCTCAACCAGGAGGCCATTCCGCGCCTGCGGGTCAACCCGCAATATGCCGGCTTCGTCCGGCGCGCCGACTCCAGCGCCGACAACACCTTTATGCGCAATCAGTTGCAGGAGGCGCGCTGGTTTATCAAGAGCCTGCAAAGCCGCAACGAAACCCTGATGAAGGTTGCGACGCAGATCGTCGAGCACCAGCGCGGCTTCCTTGAGTACGGCGACGAGGCCATGAAACCCCTGGTTCTGCACGATATTGCCGAGGCCGTGGGCATGCACGAATCGACCATTTCACGGGTCACCACGCAAAAATTCATGCATACCCCGCGCGGGATTTACGAGCTCAAATACTTCTTTTCCAGCCACGTCAGCACCGCGGAAGGCGGCGAATGCTCATCCACCGCGATCCGCGCCATCATCAAGAAACTGGTCGCCGCGGAAAATCAGAAAAAGCCGTTGAGTGACAGCAAGATCGCTGGTTTACTGGAAGCACAAGGCATTCAAGTCGCCCGCCGCACCGTCGCCAAGTACCGCGAATCCCTCGGGATAGCGCCTTCCAGCGAACGTAAACGGCTTATCTGAGGCGGATCGACTCAGCCACAGTGATTCTGGTGACAGGCCTGCTAGGCTGTCACTTACACACGGCAACAAGGAGAATGCGGTATGCAAGTCAACATCAGTGGACACCAACTGGATGTGACCGACGCCCTGCGTGATTATGTCGACGAGAAATTCGCCCGACTGTCACGTCACTTCGACCGAATCACCAATGTTCAGGTGACCATGGCGGTCGAAAAACTCAAGCAGAAAATTGAAGCCACCCTGCACGTCGCGGGCGCCGAAGTGGTCGCCAACGCCGAGCACGAAGACATGTATGCAGCGATTGATCTGCTCGCTGACAAACTCGACCGCCAACTGATCAAGCACAAGGAAAAACAGCTAGAACGTCTGCAGGGCGCTACCGTCCGCTGACACTCTCCCTTCCTATGATTCGACTTGAAAATATCCTGACCCCCGGCCGCTCCCTGGTGAGCGCGCCGGGCGGCAGCAAAAAACGCGTCCTCGAACAAATTGCCAGCCTGGTAGCCAGCGAGCTGCCGGAACTGGACGAACAGGACATCTTCGAAAGCCTGATAGCCCGCGAAAAGCTCGGCTCGACCGGGTTTGGCAATGGCATTGCCATTCCCCACTGTCGTCTGCCCGGTTGCCTCGCGCCGCTGAGTGCGGTGCTGCACCTGGACGCCGCCGTCGATTTCGACGCGATTGACGGCGCCCCGGTTGATCTGCTGTTTGTCTTGCTGGTGCCCGAAGCGGCCACCGACGAGCACCTGGAGCTGCTGCGGCAGATTGCCAGCATGCTTGACCGGGGTGAGGTTCGTGAGCGTCTGCGCCAGGCCCAGAGCAGCGAGGCGCTGTACCAGGTCGTGGTGGACGCGCAGAACGGCCACTGAGCATGCGCCTGATCATCGTCAGCGGCCGCTCCGGCTCGGGCAAGAGCACCGCCCTCGATGTTCTCGAGGATAACGGCTTTTACTGCATCGACAACCTGCCGGCCGGCCTGCTCCCCGAGCTGGCCGAACGCGCCCTGCTGCACACCGAGGTGCTGCAACCACAGGTGGCGGTATCCATCGACGCCCGCAATCTGCCGACCCACCTGCAGCGCTTCCCCGAGCTGCTCAACGAGGTGCGCGCCCGGCATATTCTCTGCGACGTCCTGTATCTGGATGCCGACGAAGACACCCTGCTCAAGCGCTTTTCCGAGACCCGCCGACGCCACCCGCTGACCGACGAAAACCGCTCCCTGGCCGAGGCCATCCGCGACGAGGCGTTGCTCCTGGAGCCGATCAGCGACCTGGCCGACCTGAAGATCGACACCACCCACCTCAACCTTTACCAGTTGCGCGACAGCCTCAAGCTGCGCCTGCTCAACAAGCCTGAGCCGGGCACCGCGTTCCTGATCGAATCCTTCGGCTTCAAGCGGGGCATGCCGGTGGATGCCGACCTGGTGTTCGACGTGCGCTGCCTGCCCAATCCGTACTGGAAGCCCGACCTGCGCGCCCATTCCGGACTGGATCAGCCGGTGATCGACTACCTGGCGGCCCAGGCCGATGTGGATGAGATGTACCACGACATCCACGCCTACCTGTACAAGTGGCTACCGCGCTTTGCCGCCAGCAACCGCGCCTACGTGACCATCGCCATCGGCTGCACCGGCGGCCATCACCGCTCGGTGTACCTGGCGGAACGCCTGGGGCAGACGCTCAGGCCACAACTGAAGAACCTTCAGGTCCGCCACCGCGACCTCAGCTAAAAGGATGCACAGCGACATGCCCGCCTGCGAAATCACCATCATCAACAA
>Ga0209343_10001094_pt1 | contig 37462 bp, 39 predicted proteins | sample RifCSPlowO2_02_FD_184026 | JGI IMG/M metagenome (GOLD analysis project Ga0209343, IMG submission 184026) | Groundwater microbial communities from Rifle, Colorado - Rifle CSP2_plank lowO2_0.2 (SPAdes) (version 2) | ecosystem: Environmental > Aquatic > Deep subsurface > Groundwater | place...
GGGCGTATGGGCTGCGCGATGAAGAATACCTGCGGCTGAAAATACTCACGTCAACGCTCCCGGCGCTCTGAAAACCATGAAATTTACCCACTCGATTACGCGAAGAGCCAATAAACCTTAATCAACTTGGAGCCACTGCCATGAAATTTCTTGATCAGCCACCGCGCTTTCTGTTTTTTACCGGCAAAGGTGGAGTGGGCAAGACCTCGATCGCCTGCGCCACGGCAATCCAGTTGGCGGAATCCGGGAAGCGCGTGCTGCTGGTCAGTACCGACCCTGCCTCCAACGTCGGTCAGGTATTCGGCATCGGCATCGGCAACCGCATCACCGCGATCCCCGCAGTGCCCGGACTGGACGCGCTGGAGATTGACCCGGAAGCCGCGGCACAGGCGTACCGGGAACGGTTGGTGGGGCCGGTGCGCGGCGTGTTGCCCGAAGCGGTGGTGAAAGGCATCGAAGAGTCTCTATCCGGTGCCTGCACCACCGAGATCGCGGCCTTTGACGAGTTCACCGCGCTGCTGATCGACTCGTCTCTGACCGCTGATTACAACCACATCATTTTCGACACTGCGCCAACGGGACATACGATTCGGCTGCTGCAACTACCCGGCGCATGGAGCGGTTTCCTGGAAGCAGGCAAGGGCGATGCCTCGTGCCTCGGCCCCTTGGCCGGGTTGGAAAAGCAGCGTGCACAGTACAAATCGGCGGTAGATGCGTTGGCCGATGGTAAGCGTACCCGGCTGATTCTGGTTGCCCGCGCGCAGCAGGCCACCTTGCGCGAAGTCGCGCGCACCCATGAAGAACTTGCTGCCATCGGATTGAAGCAGCAGTATCTGGTCATCAACGGTGTTCTGCCAAAAATCGAAGCGGAGAATGACCCGCTGGCTGCGGCCATACACGAACGCGAACTCGCCGCGCTGAACGCAATCCCTGACGTATTGAAGGCGCTGCCTTTGGACAAGGTTGAACTCAAATCCTTTAACCTCGTTGGCCTGGATGCACTGCACCAGTTGCTGACTGATACGGCGCCACTCGCACTGGACTTGGCCGACAAACCCATATTGTTTGACGAGCCTCACCTGTCCGAGCTGGTTGACGGCATCGCCGCAGATGGCCACGGCTTGGTGATGCTGATGGGTAAGGGCGGTGTGGGTAAAACCACCTTGGCGGCAGCAATCGCCGTGGAACTGGCGCACAGGGGCTTGCCGGTGCATCTCACGACATCCGATCCCGCCGCGCATTTGACAGGAACGCTGATCGGCTCCCTTGAGAATCTGGCGGTAAGCCGCATCGACCCTCATGCGGAAACCGAACGCTACCGGCAGCATGTGCTGGACACCAAGGGCGCACAGCTCGATGCGCAAGGCCGCGCACTGCTGGAAGAAGATCTGCGCTCGCCCTGCACCGAAGAGATTGCGGTGTTTCAGGCGTTCTCCCGCATCATTCGCGAGGCAGGTAAAAAATTCGTTGTCATGGATACTGCACCGACCGGGCACACGTTGCTGCTGCTCGATGCGACGGGCGCTTATCACCGGGAAGTATCGCGACAGATGGTCAATAGGGGAATGAACTTCACCACCCCGATGATGCAGTTGCAGGATGTGAAGCAAACCAAGGTGTTGATTGCGACCTTGGCAGAAACCACGCCGGTGCTGGAGGCGGCAAACCTGCAAGCCGATTTGCGCCGCGCCGGTATCGAGCCCTGGGCGTGGATCATCAACACCAGCGTGGCGGCGGCTTCAGCCAAATCGCCGCTGCTGCGGCAGAGAGCGGCGAACGAATTGCACGAAATCGATACGGTCGCCAGCCAACATGCGCAGCGTTATGCGGTTGTGCCCATGCTCAAGGATGAGCCGGTCGGCGTAACGCGCTTGCTGGAACTGGCTGCCGGATAAATTTCCGTCCAAGACCTCATCACAAGCCGACATCGGACACACAAAGGATTGAGCCATGAATTTATTCGAACGTTACCTGACCGTCTGGGTCTTTTTGTGCATCATCGTCGGCGTGGCATTGGGGCAAACGATTCCAGCGCCGTTTCAATGGTTGGGCGGGCTGGAGATCGCCCACGTCAACCTCCCGGTCGGCGTGCTGATCTGGGTGATGATTATCCCGATGCTGCTGCGCATCGACTTCACGGTCTTGCATGAAGTGCGCAAGCACTGGCGCGGCATGGGCGTTACGCTGTTCGTCAACTGGGGGGTGAAGCCTTTTTCGATGGCCTTTCTCGGCTGGCTGTTCATTCGCCACGTGTTCGCCGACTACCTGCCGCAGGACCAGCTCGACAGCTATATCGCCGGGCTGATCCTGCTGGCCGCCGCACCCTGCACCGCGATGGTGTTCGTGTGGAGCCGCCTGGTGAACGGCGAGCCGCTGTTCACCTTGAGCCAGGTGGCGCTCAACGACGCCATCATGGTGTTCGCCTTCGCGCCGCTGGTGGCGCTGCTGCTCGGTGTCGCGAGTATCGCCGTGCCGTGGGACACGCTGCTGGTCTCGGTGGTGCTCTACATCGTGTTGCCGGTGCTGTTGTCGCAGGTGTGGCGCAAGCTGCTGTTGCGGCGCGGCGCGGCAGCGTTGAGCCAAATGCTGGCCGTGCTGAACCCGCTTTCCATTACCGCCTTGCTGCTGACGCTGGTGCTGCTGTTCGCCTTTCAGGGCGAGGCCATCATCGCCCAGCCGCTCATCATCGCGATGCTCGCGGTGCCGATCCTGATCCAGGTGCTGTTCAATTCCGGCCTGGCCTATTGGCTGAACCGCCGCCTCGGCGTGGCGCACTGCGTCGCCGCGCCGTCGGCGCTGATCGGCGCGAGCAACTTCTTCGAGCTGGCGGTCGCCACGGCCATCAGCCTGTTCGGTTTCCAGTCCGGCGCGGCGCTGGCCACAGTGGTAGGCGTGCTGATCGAGGTGCCGGTGATGCTGCTGGTGGTGAGAATTGCCAATGCGTCGCAGAGCTGGTACGAGCGGCCAACGGGAGGGTAAAGCCCGAATCCCGCGCCTTTTTCCTGCGTTACCAAAATTCAGGTTGAACATTCCGCATTCATTCGGTAGAATCCGCGCTCTTTTGAATTCCGGTTGGAGTAGAACCATGGCACGTGTATGTCAAGTGACGGGAAAAGGCCCGATGTCCGGGAACAATGTTTCCCACGCCAATAACAAAACCAAGCGTCGTTTCTTGCCGAACCTGCAACGCCGCCGCTTCTGGGTTGAAAGCGAAAATCGCTGGGTCAGCCTGCGCCTGACCAATGCGGCGCTACGCACCATCGACAAGAACGGCATCGATGCGGTTCTGTCCAAAATGCGCGCCAACGGCGATAAAATCTAAGGAGAACCAACATGGCAAAAGGCGCACGCGAAAAGATCAAACTGGAATCATCCGCCGGTACGGGGCACTTCTACACCACCAACAAGAACAAGCGCACCACTCCGGGAAAACTCGAATTCATGAAATTCGATCCGGTAGTACGCAAGCATGTCTCATACAAGGAAACCAAGCTGAAGTAATCCGGCCCGGTTTTGCAGCACAAGAAAAAACCCGCTTCGGCGGGTTTTTTGTTTTTGGCTCAGCGGTACTTTGGGTATTCTCCTTCAGCGGTGCGCCGTTTGCGACCTGTCTCCGACCGGTACGGCCCAATACCGGTGGCGGCAAAGTGACTTCAGGCCTTAAGAAATTCCAGCAGGTCGGCGTTGAGCTGGTCTTTGTGCGTGTCCGCGAGGCCGTGTGGCGCGCCCGCGTAAATCTTCAGGGTCGCATTTTTGACCAGTTTCGCTGAGCGGAGAGCTGCGCGGCCTTGTCCAACCGCTTCGTGCCGTGGCGGCCCCAAAGGTTATATCCGGAAAGTGCCCCGGATTACATTGCATTTCATCCGGGCTTGCTTATTGCACCCTACGCTCGCTGCTATGCCGTCAGTACCAGGCCCCACACCGCCAGCACATTGACGAGGCTGGCCAGCACAGCGGCGCTGCCTGTGTCCTTGGCGCGTTTGGCGAGGTCGTCCCTGTCCAGCGAGATGCGGTCCACGGTGGCCTCAATGGCGGAGTTGATTAGCTCGACGATGATCACCAGCAGCACGCTGGCAATCATCAATGCCTTGCCCATGCCGCCGACCGGCAACCACAGCGCCAGCGGGATCAGCAGCGTGGCGAGCAGGATTTCCTGGCGGAACGCCTGTTCGTGCCGGTACGCGGCGCGGAAGCCGTCCAGCGAATAGCCCAAAGCATTCCAAATACGCCGCAGGCCGGTCTTGCCTTTATCTGCGCTTTTCATTGAGTTATCCCCAAAACAAAACTGCCCGTGATTATGCCAGCCATGCGGTGGTGCGGATGCGTCAGGTTACTTATTGCTCAGCATGTAGCCCGGATGAAGCGCAGCGGAATCCGGGGAGCAGCGTACCTGTATCCGAAAGCGTCCCGGATTGCATTGCATTTCATCCGGGCTGCGTTCGCTTGCTTATCACCTCTGGGAGAAGTTGGATAGAGGGCCAGAGGCAAACGAATCGCTGTACAAGTTTCTTGTTAACGATGGTCATGGATCAGGTTTCGAATACCGGAAATCACAAAGAGCAGCAAGCCGCCGAGAGCCCCTCCGACAGCGCCGATAAACACGGCGTCCAGCACGGACATCTGCGGCGGGATTATTGCGGTAGGGCGCGCGGTCAGCGGCCAGGTGACGGTCAAATAGCTCCAGACCATCGCACCAATAAGCGCACCTATGGACACGAAGCGCAGAACCATGATCCGGATTGCCCACAGGTATCCCGCGAGCGCGCCTGCCGCAATGAACAGGAATAGAAACGGAAACATCGCAAGGAAGGAGCCGGCAGTTGCGCGCTCGGCTACCGAAGGAATCAAGACAAAACGGATGAACGTTGCGACGGCGTCCACCGAAAAGACGATGAGGCCGATCAGGCTTCCAACAACGACTCGCGGTGGTGCAACATTCAGAATGCCCATGACGTAATCACTCTGCCGATTTCATTTATGAATACTTCCCGCCACGCTGCCCTCGCGGCTAAAGGCCGCTCGCAATGACAAGAGGGTTATCCAGAGCTTTTACCCCTGCGCCCACTCCTGCGCCTCATCGTAATCCGTAAACACGCAAATCTCGGCGTCGATGAACAGGCGCGACAGCCAAGCCTGCCAGGTGAGCCACTGGTCTTCGGTGACCACGGCGATTCGGGTAAAGTCGTGGTTGTGTTCGCGGCTGAAGAACTTGATTTCCTCCCATGCGACATCCACGGTGTAGTCGATCATGCCGCGCAGGTCGAACAGCAGGTTCAGCGGGCCGGGCGATTGGAGCTTGTACAGCGATTGCTCCTCGAAGGTCTTAAAATCGGCGAGGGTGAATTCACCGATGACGGCGACGTTGACAAGGTTGTCGGTTTGTTCGATGGTGATCATTTCCTAGTTTTCCTTATGGATGCTTCGGGCTCAGGCGCAAGCTTAGCACACCGCTGGCGATGACGAGCGCCATGCCCAGCCAACTGCCGAGGCTCAGGGCCTCACCCCACAGCAGCATGCCGAACAGGCTGGCGAACACGATGGTGCTGTAGGACAGGCTGCCGACCACCAGCGTCTTGCCGGTGCGGTAGGCGCGCGTCATGGCGAGCTGCGCCAGGGTGGCGGAAATGCCCAGCCCGAGTAGGATGGCGAAGCCTTTCGGCGCGACCTCATGCGCCGTGCCGAACAGAATCCATACGCCGCTGCCGAGCGAGGCGATCAGGCTGAAATAGAACACCGTGCGCGAGTCGGGTTCGCCGGTCACGGCGAGCTGCCTGATGTTGAGGAAGGCGATTCCGGCGAGGCAGCCCGAGGCCAAGCCGAGCAGGCCGGGCAGCAGTTGTTCGCGTTCCAGCGTCGGGTGCAGCAACAGCACCACGCCGCAGAATCCAAGCGCGATGGCGGCGGTCAGCGGCGGGTGGAATTTGTCCTTGAACACCAGCATGGTGAGGAGGGTGAGGAACAGCGGCGCGGTGTAGTTGAGCGTGACTGCGGTGGCGAGCGGCAGCACGGTGATGCAGTAGAAGAACAGCACCATCGCCACCGAGCCGGAAATGCCGCGCCACAGGTGGCCGCGCCACTGTCGCGTGGCGAGGCCGATGCTCTGGTAGCGCATGATGGCGTAGATCAGCAGCAGGCCGATAAACGAGCGGTAGAACACCAGTTCAATATAAGAGAAATACGCTGCGCCAAGCTTGACGAACACGCCCATGCCGCCGAACAGCAATCCGGCGACCAGCATCCAGGAGGATTTCATTTCCATGCGGGGCGATAGGCGGGAGAAAGGGCGCGGATTTTCGCCGAATTTTCCGCACGGGGCAATATTAAAGCGGCTGCGACATATAAATTGGCCGATGCGGGGCGGGTTGGGTAAAATGCCATCCTTTCGCAACGCAGAGATGGTTATGGCGGGTAAATCGCAGAAAACGCTCGATTTCGAGTCGGCCATGGCCGAGCTCGAGCAGATCGTCGCCGATATGGAGGCGGGCAAACTGCCGCTGGAAGATTCGCTGGCGGCGTATAAGCGCGGCGCGGAATTGCTGGCGTTCTGCCGCAGCCGCCTCGAAGACGCGCAGCAGCAGGTGAGCGTGTTGGAGAACGGCGTGCTGAAGGATTTTTCCGCCGTCGGCGAAGCTGGGCAGAATTAATGAGTGTTGATTTTCAGAGCTGGGTCGCTGCCCATCAGGTGCGCTTCGAGGAAGTGCTGCGCAACTTGCTGCCGCGCGCGGACATCGCACCGCAGCGCCTGCACGAGGCGATGCGCTACGCGGTGCTGGATGGCGGCAAGCGCGTGCGTCCGCTGCTGGCGTTTGCCGCAGGCGAGCTGGCCGACGCGGACGAGAAGCGGGTGGATGTCGCCGCCGCCGCCGCCGAACTGATTCATGCCTATTCGCTGGTGCATGACGACATGCCGTGCATGGACGACGACGTGCTGCGCCGTGGCAAGCCGACCTGCCACGTGCAATACGACGAGGCGACCGCGCTGCTGGTCGGCGACGCCTTGCAGACGCTGGCGTTCCAGTTGCTCGCCGAGCATCGCCTGAACGACGACGCTTCGCGCCAACTGGAGATGACCAGGTTGCTCGCCGTCGCATCCGGCTCGCGCGGCATGGCGGGCGGGCAGGCGATCGACCTCGCCAGCGTGGGCAAGCCGCTCACGCTCCCCGAGCTGGAATTCATGCATATCCACAAGACCGGCGCGCTGATTCGCGCGGCCGTGTTGCTGGGCGCGCATTGCGGCACGGTTTCGGCGGAGCAACTGGAGCGGCTGGATCGTTTCGGCAAGTTGATCGGTCTTGCGTTTCAGGTGGTGGACGACGTGCTCGACTGCGAGGCGGACACCGCAACGCTGGGCAAGACCGCGGGCAAGGATGCGGACAACGACAAACCGACCTATGTCAGCCTGCTCGGCATCCAGGGCGCGCGCGACATGGCGCAGCGCCTGCACAGTGAGGCGCTGGAAACCCTGGCCGGATTCGGCGATTCCGCGCAACGCCTGCGCGAGCTCGCGGATTTCATCGTGTTGAGAAAGTTCTGATGCATCCCTTGCTGGCTTCCATCAACTCACCGGACGATTTGCGCAAGCTGGAGCGTGCGCAGTTGCAGCAGCTCGCCGCCGAGCTGCGCTGCTTCCTGGTCGAGTCGGTGAGCAAGACCGGCGGGCATCTGTCTTCCAACCTCGGCACGGTAGAGCTGACCATCGCCCTGCATTACATTTACAACACGCCGGATGACCGGCTGGTATGGGATGTGGGGCACCAGACCTATGCGCACAAGATACTCACCGGGCGGCGCGAGGCGATGGGCAGGCTGCGCATGGCGGGCGGCATCGCCGGTTTTCCGAAGCGCGACGAAAGCCCTTATGACGCCTTCGGCACCGGGCATTCGAGCACGTCGATCTCGGCCGCGCTGGGCATGGCGGTGGCGGCGCAACGGGAAGGCAGCGCGCGGCGCGCGGTGGCGATCATCGGCGACGGCGCGCTGACCGGCGGGATGGCCTTCGAGGCGCTCAACAACGCCGGCGCGCTCGACGCCAACCTGCTGGTCATCCTCAACGACAACGATATGTCGATTTCGCGGCCGGTCGGCGCGCTGAACAACTATCTGGCGAGGCTGATGTCGGGGCGCTTCTACGCGGCGATGCGGCGCGGCAGCGAGAAGATGTTCAAGGGGATGCCGCCGGTGCTGGAGTTCGCCAAGCGCGCCGAGGAGCATGTCAAGGGCATGGTCACTCCCGGCACGCTGTTCGAGGAATTCGGCTTCAATTACATCGGGCCGATCGACGGTCACGACCTGGCGGTGCTGGCGGACACATTGGGCAACATCCGCCAGCTCGAAGGCCCGCAGTTCCTGCATGTGGTCACGCAGAAGGGCAAGGGTTATGCGCATGCCGAGCAGGATTGCGTGCTGTATCACGGCGTGAGCAAGTTCGATCCGGCCAACGGCATCGCCCCTGCCAGGGGCAGTGTCGGAGAGCGGCACGCCAGGCCTACTTACGCCGAAGTGTTCGGGCAGTGGCTGTGCGACATGGCGGCGCAGGACGAAAAGCTGATCGGCATCACGCCGGCGATGTGCGAAGGCTCCGGGATGGCGGAATTCGCCAGGATCTTCCCGGCGCGCTATTTCGACGTGGGCATCGCCGAGCAGCATGCGCTGACCTTTGCCGCCGGCCTGGCCTGCGACGGCTGCAAGCCGGTGGTGGCGATCTATTCGACTTTCCTGCAACGCGCCTACGATCAGCTTATCCACGACATCGCGATCCAGAACCTGCCGGTCATGCTGGCCATCGACCGCGGCGGACTGGTCGGCGCGGACGGCGCGACCCATGCGGGCAGCTTCGATCTTTCCTATCTGCGCTGCATCCCCAACATGACGGTGATGGTGCCGTCCGATGAGGACGAATGCCGCCAGATGCTCTATACCGCTTTTCAATTGGGTACGCCGAGCGCGGTGCGCTATCCGCGCGGTTGCGGCCCCGGCACCGCGATCAGCGGGGAGATGCGCGCCCTGCCCATCGGCAAGGCCGAACTGCGCCGCGCAGGCAGGCGCGTGGCGATTCTGGCGTTCGGTTCGATGCTGGCACCTGCGCTGCAAGCCGGCGAACAACTGGATGCGAGCGTGGCCAACATGCGCTTCGTCAAACCGCTGGATGCCGAGCTGATATTGAAGCTGGCGCGCGAACACGAGCTGCTGGTCACGGTGGAGGAAAACACCGTGCAGGGCGGCGCGGGCAGCGCGGTCGCGGAATGTCTGCAACAGCATGGCGTTGCCGTGCCGCTGCTGCATCTCGGCCTGCCGGACAGCTTCATCGAACAGGGCGAGCACGCGCAAATGCTGGCGGATTGCGGCCTCGATGCCAAGGGGCTGGCCGCGAGCATCGAACGTAAATTAACCGAGTAAAACAGTCGGAATTTGTTACAATTCAGCACAACTCGATAGGAGTTTCGTCATGAGTCCCCCCAAACCCAAACCCATCGCCGATGTGCAAAGCTCCGCCGATATCCGCCACCTGGCGATCAACCGCGTCGGCATCAAGGGCATCCGCCATCCGGTCAAGGTAAAGGACAAGAGCATCGGCGTGCAGCACACCGTTGCCACCTTCAACATGTACGTGCATCTGCCGCACAACTTCAAGGGCACGCACATGTCGCGTTTCGTCGAGATCCTCAACGAGCACGAGCGCGAGATTTCGGTGGAATCGTTCGGCAGCATCCTGCGCGAAATGGTTTTGCGGCTGGAAGCGGAATCGGGTTTCATCGAAATGAATTTCCCGTATTTCGTCAACAAGACCGCGCCGGTGTCCGGCGTGAAAAGCCTGCTGGATTACGACGTGACCTTCATCGGCGAATGCGACGGCGGCAACCCGCGCTTCACGATGAAGGTGATCGTGCCCGTCACCAGCCTGTGCCCATGCTCGAAGAAGATTTCCGACCGCGGCGCGCACAACCAGCGCTCGCATGTCACGCTCACGCTGCGCACCAACAGCTTCGTCTGGGTCGAGGACGTGATCCGCATCGCCGAGGAGCAGGCCTCCTGCGAGCTGTTTGGTCTGCTGAAGCGCCCCGATGAGAAATTCGTCACCGAACGCGCCTACGACAACCCCAAGTTCGTCGAAGACATGGTGCGCGACGTGGCGGCAGTGCTGAACGCCGACGAGCGCATCGACGCCTACATCGTCGAATCGGAAAACTTCGAATCCATCCACAATCATTCCGCCTATGCGTTGATTGAGCGGGATAAAACAGTGAAGGGGGAAGGGTAAAGGGGGAAGGGGAAAACCGCGCGCGAAGCGCGCCACCCTTCTCTCTTCCCTCTTCTCCCTTCCCATATTTTATGAAACCCGTCGCCATCTTCCGCCACGCAGCTTCCGAAGGCCCCGGCTATCTCGCCGGATTCCTCGATGAACAGCACATCCCTTGGCAATTGATCGCCATCGATGCGGGCGCTGCCGTGCCGCCTTCCGCAGAGGCCTATTCCGGGCTGGTGTTCATGGGCGGGCCGATGAGCGTCAACGACGATTTGCCGTGGATAGCGCCGGTGCTGGCCTTGATCCGCGAGGCGGTGGACAGGGATATTCCCGTACTCGGGCATTGCCTCGGCGGGCAATTGATGTCCAAGGCGCTGGGCGGCGCGGTAACGCGTAACCCGGTCAAGGAAATCGGCTGGGGCGAGGTGGCGGTGGCGGGCAACGATATTGCGCGCGCCTGGTTCGGCGCGGCGCGGCACTTCAACGCTTTTCACTGGCATGGCGAAACCTTCAGCATGCCGCAGGGCGCCGCGCTTCTGCTGTCCAGCGCGTATTGCGCCAACCAGGCCTGGGGCATCGGCAAGCACCTCGCATTGCAATGCCATGTCGAAATGACTGGCGCAATGATCGTTTCCTGGTGCGAAATCGGCGCGGAAGAGATTGCCGCGCACTGCACCAGCCCTGCCGTTCAGAATACGGTAGAAATGCAGCGGCAAATGGCTGGCGAGTTGCCGCACCTGCACGAAATTGCGGCGCGGCTTTATACCCGCTGGATCGGCGGTTTACGGGATACCGGATAGGAATCCGTGCCTTGCTGCCGGGTGCGTCGGCGCATGTTCCCGATAGTCTTGCGGCTTGCCATACAATCAACTGTGCAGCCCCGCAAATTGCTAGTATATTTGCAGGCAAAACAAGCGGGGGATATATGGCGGAGATCGATGGGCTGGAACACTGGGTAGCGGTGCTTTCTCGTGCGGATCTGCCTGTCATGAAGCACACCGCGCGCGATCTGGCCGCGCTGTGCGAAGACGACAGGAGACTGAACCCCTCTTCCATCGCCGTGATCGTCGCGCGCGACCCCATCATGACCGTCAAGCTGCTGCGTTATCTCCAGCGGCATAAGCACAAGGCCCAAACAGCCGAAGTCGTCCAGATCGAGCAGGCGTTGCTGATGATGGGCGTCGAAGCGTTTTTCAACAAGGTGCCACCGGAACCGCTGCTGGAAGAGGTGCTGCAATCCCACGCCCCGGCGCTTCCCCCCGCGTTGCGCGTCGTGCATCGTTCGCTGCGCGCTTCCGAATATGCCAAGGACTGGGCGGTGCTGTTGCGCGACCTGCATTATGAAGAGGTGCGCATCGCCGCGCTGCTGCACGATATTGCCGAAATCCTGATGTGGTGTTTCGCCCCGGAGCCGATGCTGGAAATCCATCGGATCAAACAGCAGAACAAGGCGTTGCGCAGCCGCGATGTCCAGCAGCAGGTGCTGGGGTTCATGCTGTTCGACCTGCAAAGAGAAATAGCGGCGCAATGGGGTTTGCCGCAACTGCTGCTGACCCTGATGAACGATTCCTGTTCGAACCAGCCGCGCGTCCGCAATGTGGAGCTGGCGGCCAATCTGGCGCGCCATTCCGCCAACGGCTGGGACGATGCCGCCTTGCCGGATGACTTCAATGAGATTGCCGAGTTGCTGCGCATACCGGCGGAGGAAGTGATGATCATGCTGGAAGCGGATGCGGGTATCGTGTGCGATCTCAGCAAGCCGCACTGAAATGGGTGCAATGATGGATAACCCCGGTTTTATGCATGTTTCATGGGGGCAAAGATACGCCCTCGGGGTACTCATCTGGAGCGTTCTAGTGTGCTTGTCGATGCTGTGGAATCTGCGCCAGGAAGAACAAAGCGTCGTGGAAATGGCCACCGTGGCAACCCGCGCCAACATCCAGAAGGACATTGGTTTCCGCAAGTGGGTGGCTTCGCACGGCGGAGTTTACGTTGGCCCGACCGGACATACGCCGCCCAATCCTTATCTGGAAGTTCCGGATCGCGACGTGCTTACCAACACCGGTAAGGCGCTGACCCTGATGAACCCGGCTTACGTGCTGCGCGAAATGCAAACCGACTTCCCCGACAATTACGGCACCAAGAGCCGCATCACCAGCATCAAGCCGCTCAATCCGGCGAATGCCCCGGACGAATGGGAAGCAAAGGCGCTGAGGAGCTTCGAGCAGGGCAGCAGGGAATTTGTCGAAATTCAGGAGATTGATGGGCAATCCTATCTGAGAATGATGGAGCCCTTTATCGTCGAGCAGGGCTGCCTGAAGTGCCATGCGCATCAGGGCTACAAGGTGGGCGATGTCCGCGGCGGGATCGGTTCTTCCGTGCCGCTGGAGCGTTTTTACTTGCACCGGGGCGAGCACAATATAAATGTGCTGCTGTCTTATGGCGCGATCTGGCTGATCGGGCTGGCGGCGCTGGGCGTTTCGTACCGGCGCGATATCCGCATGTCGGCCGCGCGGCGGCAGGCCCAGCAGAAGCTGCACCAGCAACTCGACGAACTGTTGCGCTTCCAGAAACTCACCGTGGGGCGCGAACTGCGCATGAAAGAGCTGGTGGAAGAGAACGCCGCAATGCATAACCAGCTCGATTCGGCCAAACACGGCGGCATGCGGCCATGAACGGCGCCACGGAAAAACTGCGGCATGAGTTGCAGGCGGCGCAGAGCACGATTGCCGGATTGCAATCCCAAATCGAACAAGGCCAAGCGGGCCGGCAGCTTGCCACGCAGGAACTGGAAGAGAACCGCAGCGCGCTGCTATTCATGCTGGAAGACCTGGAAAATGCGCGCAAAAAAATCGAGCAGTCGTACAAGGAGTGGATGGACGCGCTGGATGCGATGCGGGATCCCATGTTCATGCACGACAAGGAGTTTCGCATCCTGCGCTGCAACAAGGCCTATCAGCAATGCGCCGGGAAGCCCTTCAAGCAGATTGTCGGCCAGCCCTATTACGAAATTTTCCCCAAAACCGGCGCACCTCTGGATTGCTGCATGCGGTCGATGGAAAATCCGCAAACGTATGCGGAAGAAGAAGTCATTGCCGACGACGCAATTTACCGCACGCGCACCTTTGTCGTTCATGGTGAATCGGACGCCTATCTTTATTCCGTGCATGTCATGGAAGACATCACCGAGCATCGCCGCGCCGAGGATGAGCGCAAACAGGCGGAAATCGCGCTCAAACACGCCAACCGCGCCCTTGCGACCATGAGCGTGGTAAACCGCAGCCTGGTGTATGTTGGCGACGAAAGCAAACTGCTGCAGGCAATCTGCCAGGCCATCGTCGAACAGCGCGGTTATCGCATGGCCTGGGTTGGCTACAGGCAACACGACGAAAACAGTTCCATCAAAATCATGGCGCACGCCGGACATGAAGAAGGCTACCTCGATGCCGCGCGGATCACCTGGGCGGAGAGCGAACCCGGCATGTTGCCGAGCGGGCGCGCCATCCGCAACGGCGCGACGCATCTGTGCCAGGATATCGCCCGCGATCCCGCTTACTTGCCATGGCACGGCGAGGCGCTCAAGCGCGGCTATTTGTCCAGCATCGCATTGCCGTTGGTCAATGACGAAGTATTCGGGGTGCTCACGGTTTATGCCGAGGAGGCGAATGCTTTTACCCCCGGAGAAGTCGAACTGCTGGAAGAAATGGCTGGCGACCTGGCTTTCGGCGTGCGCTCTCTGCACATCCGCCACGAACGCGATCTGGCGGTGGAACAGAACCGGCGGCAGCTGGTGCAGATGCAGAATAACCTGGAAGACACCGTGCGGGCGATGGCCGCCATGCTCGAAATGCGCGACCCCTATACCGCCGGGCACCAGGCCAGGGTGGCCGATCTGGCAGCGGCAATCGCCAGGCAAATCGGCTTGTCCGACGATCAGGCGCATGCCATTCATCTCGCCGGCGTGGTGCACGACCTGGGCAAAATCCAGGTTCCTGCGGAAATTCTCAGCAAACCGGGGCGCCTGATCGACATCGAATACAGCCTCATCCAGACCCATCCGCAGGCGGGCTACGATATTTTGAAGGACATCAATTTCCCCTGGCCGATCGCGCAGATGGTGCTGCAACACCATGAGCGGCTCGACGGTTCCGGCTACCCGCAAGGGCTCAAGGGTGAACAGATCATGCTCGAGGCGCGCATCCTGTGCGTGGCGGACGTGGTCGAGGCAATTTCGGCGCATCGCCCATACCGCCCCGGCCTGGGCATAGAGGTGGCGTTTGAAGAAATCGCCAGGAATCGTGGGGTTCTTTACGACCCGCAGGTTGTGGATGCATGTCTGGCGCTGTTCCGCGAGCAGAATTACCGTTTTGCGTAGCTGCGGCTCATGCTGTCCCGCGTCAACCTAATGGTCACTGCAAGGATGCCACCCCTGAAAATGAAACTTGCCATGCCCGTTGGCCGTTCCTCGAAACTCGCCGCGTGGGAACGATCAAACGAACGATCATAGGTTGATGAACCTAGAAAAAGCAGTTAGCCACATAACCAGCGACTTGGCTGGCGTTAACCAATGACTTGGTTGGCGTAGTTTGCCAACCTAGTCAGATGGCTATGCGAAGCTGTTTGCCAGCCTAATCGAATGACTAGTAGTTACATCAGAGAACTCAGAGATCACAGAGTAAAATCAAACAGTTGCAGAACGATGCCCATTCCCTTTTGGGTGAGACCACTGAAAGCGGATAAACCCTTACACTCCCTGCATTCTCTGTGAACTCTGTGGCTTGAACTGAGTTTTTAAGGTTTAAGGATGAACGGGTAAAACATGAAAACCGACTTGCATAATTCTCTTGCCGCGCATTGGCGGAAAAGGTATGTCCTGCTGGCAGTCGTCTGGAGCGTGCTGGTAATCGGATCGCTGGCATGGAATGTACACAATGAAAAACAGTCCACCTTGAGGACGGCCACGGCTGCCGCGCGCGCCAATATCAGCAAGGATGTGAGCTTCCGCAAATGGGCAGCTTCTCATGGCGGGGTCTATGTCGCTCCCACAGAGCATACGCCGCCCAACCCATACCTGAATGTGCCAGACCGGGATGTGGTCACCACGTCGGGCAAGGCGCTCACCCTGATGAACCCGGCCTACATGCTGCGCCAGATGCAAGCCGATTTTCCGAGCGATTTCGGTACCATAAGCCATATCACCAGCCTCAAGCCGCTTAACCCGAAAAATATCGCCGATGCATGGCAGTTCAAAGCCCTGCTCAGCTTCGAGCAGGGCGCGAAGGAGTTGCTGGAAATACAGCAGATCGATGGGCAGCCTTACCTGAGAATGATGCTGCCCTTTATTGTCGATTCCAGTTGCCTCAAATGTCATGCTCACCAGGGCTACAAACTGGGCGATGTCCGCGGCGGGATCAGCTCCGACATTTCTCTGGATTCTTTTCTGGCTCATGAGCGGGAACATGTTTCCGGCATGGCGTTGTCCCACGGCGCGATCTGGCTGGTCGGGCTGGCGGGTTTGGGGATTTCGCACCGCCGCGACCGCCGCCATGCAGACGAACGTGAAAGGGCTGCAAACCGGTTGCGCAGAAACGAGCACAGCCTGAGCGAAGCGCAGCGTATCGCCCACCTGGGCAGTTGGGATTTTGATATTGAAAAAAATACGCTGGCCTGGTCGGACGAAATCTATCGTATCTTCGAAATCGATCCGGAAAAATTCGGCGCGTCCTACGAGGTTTTTCTGGATGCAATTCATCCCGGTGACCGTATGCTGGTGGACAAGGCATACAACGAATCGGTCAAAAACAGGGCGCCCTACGACATCGAGCACCGCCTGCTGATGCGGGACGGGCGCGTGAAGTATGTGAATGAGATAGGCGAGACCTATTACGGCGAGGACGGCAAGCCGTTGCGCTCCTTCGGCATCGTGCACGACATTACCTGGCGCAAGGAGGCGGAAGAAAAAATCCGTCGGCTCAATACCGAACTGGAGCAACGCGTTGTCGCGCGCACTGTCGAACTGGTGGACGCCAACAAGGAACTGGAGGCTTTCTCTTATTCCGTTTCGCATGACCTGCGCACACCGTTGCGCGCCATCGACGGATTCTCGCGGATGTTGTTGGAAGATTATGAGGAAAAGCTGGACGATGAGGGCAAGCGGCTGTTGAACGTGGTGCGCGACAATACCGGCCGCATGGCGCAACTGATCGAAGACATTCTGCATTTTTCCCGGGTCGGTCGCACCGGAATGTCTTTTTCCGAAATCGACATGGAAGGGCTGGCGCGCGCGGTGGTCGATGAGTTTAAGCCGCTGGCAGCCGGGCGCAAGCTGAAAATCGGCCTGGGCAAATTGCCCGGAGTGCAGGGCGACCGCGCCATGCTGCATCAGGTCTTCGAAAACCTGCTCGGCAATGCCATCAAGTTCACCGGCCATAAGGAAGACGCGCACATCGAAATCGGCGGCAAGATCGAAGGCGGCAAGGCGGTATACTACATAAAGGACGATGGCGCCGGATTCGATATGCAGTATGCGGAAAAACTGTTCGGGGTATTCCAGCGCCTGCACAGTATTGAAGAATTCGAGGGAACCGGCATCGGTCTTGCCATCTCGAAGCGCATCATTGCCCGCCATGGCGGTACAATCTGGGCCGAGGGTGAAGTCGGGAAGGGCGCAACTTTTTATTTCTCGATTCCAGTCAGTTCGGAAAAAGAGGCTTGAACCTTATTCGCACCTGCCAAGGAGAGCCAGAATGAGCAATGACAACGATGTCGTGGAAATCCTTCTGGTGGAAGACAATGCCACCGATGCCGAACTGACCATACGCACACTCAAGCAAAATAATCTGGCCAACAATCTGGTTTGGGTCAAGGATGGCGCGGAAGCGCTGGATTTCCTGTTTGCGCGCGGCGAGTACGCGAGCCGCGACGATTGTGCGCCGCCGCGCGTGGTATTGCTTGACCTGCGCCTGCCCAAGGTGGACGGAATGGAAGTGCTGCGCGCCATCAAGGGCGATGACCGCACCAGGACGATTCCGGTGGTCGTGCTGACTTCCTCCAGGGAAGACAGGGATATTGCCGAAAGCTATCAGCTGGGCGTGAACAGTTTTGCCAGCAAGCCGGTGAAGTTCGAGGCTTTCGCCAAAACCGTCGCCGAACTCGGCATGTACTGGCTGCTGGTCAATCATCCGCCCGCCACAGGAAAATAGACTGTGGGCGAACTCAAAATCCTGTTGCTGGAGGACACTCTCTCTGACGCGGAGTTGCTGGAACACAGTCTGCGCCGGGGAGGTATCGCGTTTGCCGCATTGCGCGTCGATACGGGGCCCGCCTTCGAACGTGCGCTGGACGAATTCAAGCCCGACATCGTCCTGGCGGACTACAACCTGCCTTCCTATAGCGGCCGCACCGCGCTCGACTACGTGCTGCGGGTTCATCCCGGCATTCCGGTGATTATGGTTACCGGCGCCATCGGCGAAGAGATGGCCGTCGAACTGTTGAAGGCAGGCGCCAGGGACTACATCCTCAAGGATCGCATGGCCCGTCTGCCCGCAGCGGTGAGGCGCGTGCTGGCGGAAAAGCAAGAAGAGCAGCGCCGCCACGAGGCCGAGGAAAAAATCCGCAAGATCAGCGAATCGGCGCAGGACGCTATCATCATGATGGATCCCGGGCGGCGCATCACGTTCTGGAACGCGGCGGCGGAACGGGTTTTCGGCTATAGCGCAGCCGAAGCGGTGGGGCAGGATATGCATTCGCTGCTTGCCCCACCGGCGATGCATGCCGCTTTCGCGCATGGCCTTCAGAATTTTGGCGAGAGCGGCGAAGGATCGATTGTCGGCAAGATGGTCGAATTTATTGCGTTGCGCAAAGGTGGCGAGAGATTTCCGATCGAACTGTCGCTTTCCTCGACACAATTGAACGGCGAGTGGCACGCCATCGGCATCGTGCGCGATATCACCGCGCGCAAGCGGGCGGAAGAAACGTTGGCGCAACATCTCCGCGACCTTGGCGAACGGGTTAAGGAGGCCGAATGTCTGCGCGACATCACCAGTTTGTTGCTGAACAAGGAATGGAGCATGGAACAGGTGCTCGGCGCCTGCGCCCTGCGCATGCCTGCTGCCTGGCCGGACCCGTTGCATGCCTGCGCGCGCATCCGCATTGGCGCGCAGGTTTTCGAGTCCGCCGGTTTTCGCGAGACAGAATGGAAGCTGGAGGCTGACATTCCGGTAGCCGACAAGGAATCCGGCCTGATCGAAGTGTTCCATATCGGTGAAACTGGCGGAGAATCGCCTTCTCTCGGCGAGAAACGCGCCCTGCTCCAATCCATCTCCATCCAGATTGCGCAGGCATTGAAAAACCGGCTGGCGGAAATCGCCGTTCAGCACGCCAACCGCGCGCTCACCACGCTGAGCGCGGTAAACCGCAGCCTGACGCGCGCGACGCATGAAGATGAGTTGTTGCATGTAGTCTGCAAAAGCATCGTGGAACAAGGCGGCTACCGGCTGGCCTGGGTGGGCTATAAGCAACACGATGAAAACAAGTCCATCAAAGCCGTGGCGAGCGCCGGTTACGACGAAGGTTATCTGGATATCATCAATGTTACCTGGGCGGAGGATGAACGCGGCATGGGGCCGACCGGTCGCGCCGTCCGCAGCGGCGCCACGCAGCTATGCCAGGATTTTGCCAATGACCCGCGCCATCTGCCGTGGCGCGATGCGGCGCTCGAACGCGGCTACGCGTCCAGTATCGCTCTGCCGCTGTCCAATGGCGAGGTGTTCGGCGCGCTTACCGTGTATGCCGACGAGATAAACACCTTCACCCCCACAGAAATCGAAAGGCTGGAAGAAATGGCCGACGATCTGGCGTTTGGCGTGCGCACGCTGCATGTCCGCCAGGAGCGCGATCTTGCCATGGAGCAAAGCCAGCAGCATCTTGCGCACCTGCACAAAAGCCTGGAAGACACCGTGCAGGCTATCGCCACCATTGTGGAAATGCGCGACCCTTATACCGCCGGCCACCAGGCCAAGGTGGCCGGCCTGGCGGCGGCGATTGCCCGGCAAATGGGGCTGACGGAAGAGCGGGTGCACGGTATCCATCTTGCCGGGATCGTGCACGACCTGGGGAAAATCCAGACCCCGGCGGAAATACTCAGCAAGCCGGGGCGGCTTAGCGAAATCGAATACCGTTTGATTAAAATTCACCCGCAGGCAGGCTACGACATTCTGAAGGATATCGACTTCCCGTGGCCGATCGCGCAGATGGTGCTACAGCACCATGAACGCTTCGACGGTTCCGGCTATCCGCAGGGGCTCAAGGGCGAAGACATCCTGCTCGAAGCGCGCATTCTGAGCGTGGCGGATGTGGTCGAAGCGATTTCGGCGCATCGCCCGTACCGCCCCGGCTTCGGGGTCGATGTGGCGCTGGAGGAGATTACCAGGCAGTGCGGCATCCATTTCGATGCGCAGGTGGTGGATGCCTGCCTGGCGCTGTTCCGGGAGCGTGGCTACAGTTTCGCGTAGGTATCGTCTGCCCGGTTGCACATTCTGCCGCAGGATTGCTGCGGCGCCGGGCATCTACACGTTGGTCAACGCCAGCTCGATTTTCGCATCGGCCTCGCGCGCCAGTTCCGCCAGCCGGGTGTCGCCGAGTATCTGCATCATGGCCGTCGGCTTGACGAACTCCAGCGAAATTTTCCCCGGCGCGATCTCGCGGATTACCGCGTTGCACGGCAGCAGGCTCGCCACATCGCTGTTCGCGCTATAGGCCTCGTATGCCAGGTTCGGGTTGCAAGCGCCGAGGATCACCGTCGGAATAATCTCCTTGCCGGTTTTTTCCTTGATTTTGCTGTGCATGTCGATGCGCGTGAGGATACCGAATCCAACGGCTCCCAGTGCCTTGGTTGCGCGTTCGATGGCATTGTCCATGGTATCGGCTATTTCGCGTTTGAAATTGATGGCGGTCATGATGTTCCTCCTGTTGGTGGTGTAAAAATTCCTACGGCACTGTGCCGCGTATTATGGCAGATTGCCCGATCTTATCGAATACTGTCTGCGCCAAGTCTGGCGCAAGGCAATCCAACTCGATATTCCCCGGCGTGGAGCGCAGCCAGGTCAGCTGACGCTTGGCGAGCTGGCGCGTGGCGGCGATGCCGGTCTCCAGCAGATGCGCTTCGCCAATCTCGCCTTCGAGGTATTGCCAGGCCTGGCGGTAACCGACGCAACGCATCGCGGGCAGGCCGGGATGCAGCGCATATTTCGAGCGCAGCGCGCGCAGTTCATCCGCCAGCCCGAATTCGAGCATGGCCTTGAAGCGCGTGGCGATGCGCGCGTGCAATGCGGATCGGTCGGAGGGGACGAGGGCGATGGAAAGAATGCGGTAGGGCAGTTCGGTGCTTTCCCGTTGGGCAATCAGCGCGGACATCGGCGATCCGGTGAGCCGGTAAATTTCCAGCGCGCGCTGGATGCGCTGCGTGTCGTTGGGCGCAAGGCGCGCAGCGGTTTCCGCATCCACCATGGCGAGCTGCCGGTGCAAATGCTGGATACCGTGTTGCGCGATCTCGGCATCGAGCGAGGCGCGCACTTCCGGGTCGGCCTGCGGCAGGTCGCTCAAGCCTTCGCGCAGCGCCTTGAAATACAGCATGGTGCCGCCGACCAGCAGCGGTATTTTTCCTCTGGAGGCGATGTCCGCCATCAGGCGCAATGCGTCATGACGGAATGCGGCGGCGGAATAGGCCTCGGTGGGGTTGATGATGTCGATCAGGTGGTGCGGCGCGCGGGTGAGGGTGGCGGCATCCGGCTTTGCGGTGCCGATGTTCATGTCGCGGTACACCAGCGCCGAGTCCACGCTGATGAGCTCCACCGGCAGGCGCTGCACCAGCTCCACCGCGACCCCGGTCTTGCCGCTGGCCGTGGGGCCCATCAGGAAAATGGCGGGGGGTAACCGTTGCATCATATCGAAGCACCGTCATTCCCGCGCAGGCGGGAATCCAGATGATCATAAAATTCCCCGCAACGCGGGACAACAATCAGGCATTGTCCGCTTCGCGGAGCATTTGTTTTTGCTGGATTCCCGCCTGCGCGGGAATGACGGGATAGGTTCATGCCAGCTCCTGATCCCGCGTCTCGCGCATCAAAAACACAGCCAGCAAACTGATTGCCGCTGCGACGGAGATATAGCCGCCTACCCAGGCGAACCCGCCGTGCAGCACCAGTTGTTGCGCGATATAGGGCGCCAGCGAAGCGCCGAGGATGCCGCCGAGATTATAGGCTGCGCCTGCGCCAGTGTAGCGCACCGCGGTCGGAAACAGTTCCGGCAGCAGCGCCCCCATTGGCGCGAAGGTCGCGCCCATCAGGAACAGTTCGATGGAGAGGAAGGCGGTGATCTGCCACGGCGAACCGCTGCCCAGCATAGTCTCCAGCAGAAAGCCGGACAGCAACGCCGCGCTGCCTGCGACGAGCAACACCGGGCGGCGGCCATAGCGGTCGCCCGCCCATGCGGCCAGCGGCGTGGCCGCCGCCATGAAGATCACGGCCACGCACAGCATGGACAGGAATTGCGGGCGCGGGATGCCGAGCGTGGCGACGCCGTAGCTCAGCGAAAACACCGTGGTGATGTAGAACAGCGCGTAACACACCACCATCGCCAGCGCGCCCAGCAGCAGCGGCGCGGTGTGATGTCTGAACAATGTTGCCAGCGGCAGCGTAGGGTGGGCTCCGCCCGCCGTCCCGGAAACAGCCTGCCTGGCTTTCAGGAATACCGGCGTCTCTTCCAGCTTCAGCCGCACGTACAGTCCGACGATCACCAGCGCCGCGCTGGCAAGAAACGGGATGCGCCAGCCCCAGGCGCGGAACTGCGCGTCGTCAAGCAGATGCGCCAGCAGCAGGAAGCTGCCCACCGCGAACAGAAAGCCGACCGGCGGCCCGAGCTGCGGGAACATGCCGAACCAGCCGCGCCTGCCCTTGGGCGCATACTCCGCTGCCAGCAACGCCGCACCGCCCCATTCGCCGCCGAGGCCGATGCCCTGGCCGAAGCGCAGCAGGCACAGCAGCGCGGGCGCGGCCCAGCCGATAGCATCGTGGCCGGGCAGTACGCCGATCAGCGTCGTGGAAACACCCATCACCAGCAGCGAAGCGACCAGTGTAGTTTTGCGCCCGATGCGGTCGCCGAAATGCCCGAACAGCAAAGCGCCGAGCGGGCGCGCGAGGAACGCGATGCCGAAAGTCAGAAACGCGTTCAGCGCCTGCGCCGCCGGGTCGCTGCCAGGAAAGAACACCGGCCCAATCACCATCGCCACGGCAAGGCCGTAGATGTAAAAATCGTAGAACTCGATGGCGGTGCCGATGAAGCTGGCGAAGGCGATGCGGGTGGTGGAGGTTTTGGTCATTACGCTCAACCCATCTTAACTGTGCTTTACCATCCGCGATAAGGAATGTCGGAGATGGTCACGATGTCGGGATTCAGGCCATGTTGTTTCAAGAGAAGTTGAACGGCCCGTTTGCGATCATGTTTGTCACGATGAGGGCCAACGATGATGCGTTTGATGGGCAAATGCTGCCTGACATTATTGATTTCCCGCACGCTCAATTCGACATAGGGGACTATTTCCCCATTTCGGGCTCGAGTGCAAACTGGATGCTGCTTAACGGATTGAAGTTCAGATTCGGACTCTAATCCCGGGCCAAGCTGGGCCAATACCAGACGAACCTCTTTTTCTTCTTCAAATCCATTATGTTTGAAGAAAAGGGAAAGGGTGGTAAGCCATTTGGCCAGATCCGCTGCCCCTTTCTTTTTTTCAGACCCCACAAATTCTTTGAACGCCTTCTCAAGGTTTTCGATCATGCCATCTGTATCTTGATCGTCTGTGCGGCGATTATCGTTAAGGCGATACTGGACATTGCCTAGGTGATACTCGATTTCCGGATAGGATTCGCCTTCCTTACGGAGCACATCATCAAGTGCGGCAGTATCCAGCGCAATGGCATATCCTCCATCCGAACCATATGCCCGCCATTGGCTTAACAAGCCATTTTCGCTTACCAGCTTGTCGTCGGTTGTGGCGAATGAGGTGATGTAATAGTCGTGCCAGAGGGAGGCGGCAACTTTAAATCCAGAAATAATCTTTTTGAAATCGCTATCGCTGATCTGTGGGAGTATGGGGCGAAGAATCGAAGGGAGAATGCGGTCATAAAAACCGAAGATTTCTTCCTCATCGTTCACGCAGGAAGAATGAGTTGCCCATAAAGATTTGTCCTTGAGTATTCCCGCGAGTCCAGCAGCAGTGGTGTAGTGGAATAACTCTGGATGCAAGGCAGCAATCCTGCTCATCTGTGGAGTCCTCAATGCCGTAGGATGCGGTGGCAAAGGACCGCATCGTTAACCAGCCACTTAACGAGCGTAGTTTGCTCGTTTAGTGGAATGGCTATGCAGCGCTCGCGATTGATGCGGTTCGCAAGCTCACCGCATCCTACGAAACTGAGTTGCTGGTTGGCGCGCATGGCTTATTTGGGCGCTGGCAGCTTGTCCAGTGCCGTCGCCACGGCTTGCCCGGCCTTGGTGAGATCCATTACCAGCCGCTCATCCACATTCAGGTCGCCTTCGTATTCGCCGAGGTTGCGCACGTCGTGGCATTTCGCCAATACGCGCCATACTGCCGGTCCCAGTTGCAAGGTGTGCGGCAGCGCCTGGAACACGATGTAGCGGTTGCCTGCGCGGTAGCCGTGCCAGCGCAATGCAGCGAGACTCAGGGCGTGCGCGGCGTTGTAGGCGAGGTCGAAGCGGCTTTCGAGGGAGAGACTGGTGTTGCTGGCGTCTTGCAGGCGCGCAAGGCCGGAGCGTTTCAGTCCGGCGAATTCCGCGGCATCGGGCGGTTCTGGCGCAAGCGGTTTGTTGGGGCCGCAAAGCTTAGCCAGCGGGGAATTCATTTTCGTTTCCAAGCAGCCAGATTTTGGGTTGGGCAAGCACCCGTTCCACAAAAGCGTTCTTCTGTTTTATCCGCTTTGCCAGCTCCGCCGAGGTGTAGATGGTGGGGTTGATGGTGCGTCCGAGGGCGGTGGCTGCCTTTTCCAGCGCGGCATACAGGTCGGCATATTCCAGCGTGTCGCTGACGACCATCAGGTCGATGTCGCTGTGCGCGGTGTCGCTGCGTTTGGCGATAGAGCCATAGACGAAGGCTGCCGAAATCTTTTTTGTAAATGGGGCAAGCGCTGTACGCAAGGGTTCGGCCAACCCGACAGTCTTTTGCACGATGCCGCACAGTTCGGCAAAGATCGGCGATTGCGGATTGGCCTGGTAATGCCTGCGGTTGCCCAGCGGCGTCACGGTGACCAGCCCGCTTTCTTCGAGGCGCTTGAGTTCGCGCTGCACCGCACCGGAGCCGCCGCCTGCCAGCCCGATCAATTCGGTGGCGAAGAAGCTGCGTTCTGGCTGCCCGAACAGGAAAGCCAGCACGCGCTGTTGCGTGTTGGAGAACAAGGCGCCGGACAAGCCGACGTGTGGCGCGGAAGAAGTGGTTTTGGTTCTCATACCCATATTGGGCATCTTACTACCCAAATTGGGTATGTGCAAGGGCGGCAAGTTTGTACCCGTTCCGTTCATTTCCCGCGCATGAACATCTTGTCCAGCTCATTCATGCCCAACTGGAACCACGTCGGCCTCCCGTGATTGCATTGCCCGGAGCGTTCGGTTTGCTCCATTTCGCGCAGCAGCGCGTTCATTTCGGTGATGCTCAGGATGCGGTTGGCGCGCACCGCGCCGTGGCAGGCGAGGGTGGCGAGCAACTCGTCGCGGCGTTCGGTCATCGCGCGGGAAGCGCCGTATTCGCGCAGTTCGGCGATCACGTCCTGCGCGGCGGCTTCGGCCTCGGATTGCTTGAGCATCACCGGCATCGCGCGTATCGCCAGCGTGGTGGGCGAGAGCGGGGCGATGTCGAAGCCGAGTTTGTGCAGCGCCTCCTGTTCGGCCTCGACGGTAGCGACATCCAGTGGCTCGGCATAGAAACTCACCGGGATCAGCAGCGGCTGGGTGGCGATGCGCTCGGCGTCCAGCGAGGTCTTGAGCCGCTCGTACACGATGCGCTCGTGCGCCGCGTGCATGTCGACCACCACCAGCCCCTGCGCATTCTGCGCGAGGATGTAGATGCCGGAGAGTTGGGCCAGGGCGTAGCCTAGGGGGTGCTCAGAGTCGGGAAGGGGGAAGGGGGAATAACCAGCGACTTGGCGAGCGTCGTTTACTCGCATAGTCGAACGGCTAGTAGTTCCATCAGGGGGAAGGGGAACATCAAAAGCGGGTTCGGTTTCACCCTTCTCCCTTCCCTCTTCTCCCTTCTCTGTTTGCACCTCCCACAGGCGATAGGCAGCCTGCTGTTGCGCTGCGTTGAACGGAATGCGTTGCTGAAAGTTTGAAAACCCATCCCCACCCCGGCCCTCCCCTTGAAGGGGAGGGTGGGGAAGCGGGACGGCAACATGCTCTCCCCCCTTCAAGGGGAGGGCCGGGGTGGGGGCGGAGTCTTTGCTACCAGTCGGCGCACTCAGCGCCTGTTGCAGGGTATGGAAAATGAATTGGTGTATCCCCTGGCTCTCGCGGAAGCGCACCTCGCTCTTGGCCGGATGCACGTTGACGTCCACCTGTTGCGGCGGCATTTCGAGGAACAGCACAAAGGCCGGGTGGCGCTGGTGGTGCAGGATGTCCTGGTACGCCAGTCTTAACGCGTGGCTGGCGACCTTGTCGCGCACGAAGCGACCGTTGACGAAGAAATATTGCGCATCGCGGTTGGAACGGGAATAAGCGGGGAGGGCGGCGAGGCCTCGCAGCGATAGGCCTGCCGCTTGCCGTTCCACGCCTACGGCGGCGTGGCCGAATTCTTCGCCGAGGATGGCGGAGATGCGATTCAGGGCGGCTGCCCTTACATCTGCCCTCTCCCCCAGCCCCTCTCCCGCTTGAGGGAGAGGGGAGTGTGGGGTTGCGGGGAGTTGCCAGATGGTCTTGCCGTTGTGTTGCAGCGAGAAGGCGACATAGGGGCGCGACAGCGCGATGCGCTTGAAGGTTTCTTCGCAATGCGCGAATTCGGTGGCTTCCGATTTCAGGAACTTGCGCCGCGCCGGGGTGTTGAAATACAGCTCGCGCAGTTCCACCGTGGTGCCCGGCGCGTGGCTGGCCGGTGCGGGTTCGCCGACGATGCCGTTGAGCGTATCCACTTTCCAGCCGTGCGTCTCATGGGCGGTGCGACTGGTAAGGGAAAGATGCGCCACCGCCGCCATGCTCGCCAGCGCTTCGCCGCGGAAGCCCATGCTGGCGACCTTCTGCAAGTCCTCCAGCGAGGCAATCTTGCTGGTGGCGTGGCGCATCAGCGCGAGCGGCAATTCGTCTTTGGCGATGCCCTTGCCGTTGTCGCGCACACGCAATAATTTGACGCCGCCGCCTTCCAGTTGCACCGCGATGTCGGTTGCGCCCGCATCGAGGCTGTTCTCCAGCAGCTCCTTGAGAGCGGAGGCGGGGCGCTCGATCACCTCGCCGGCGGCGATTTGGTTGATGAGCAGGTCGGGCAGCAGGAGGATGGCGGGCATGGCTATGCAGGCAATGTGGCAATTCGCCGCAGATTATAGCGGATGGGCTGGCACGGCAACTGGCGGGTTATAATCGCTGCCGCAAAAACGATTTATCGGTGCAACCATAACCGGCGGATGCCGAAGGCAGATTGAAATGGCAGCGGAGCAGAGCATCAAAACTTACGAAGTGGGCTTTTCGACGGAGAAGTTCCAGCATATTTTTTATATAAGCTGCATGGACGAGGCGGATGCAAAATCATTTGCGCACACTGTTTTCCATTATTACGACACGCCGCAGGATTGGGGCAGGAAGCAGTGCATCACCGCCATCGCCGCGATCAAACCCAATAATTGCATCCCGGATTTTCTGCATGTAGGTATGCGGTCAAAAAAAGAATTGGCAATGCCGGAAGAGAGCGCGGAATCGCACCAGGCAGTCAGGGAGATAATAAGGCAGACTGTGAGCGACGGGTACGTGCCGATGGCTATCTACGACGAAGAGAATAAAACCATGACCGTCTACGCGACCTGGAAACTGGAAGTGGCCCCACAAACCGGCGCGGCCAGCGTCGTGCTGAATTTCAGCAATTTCGGCGGCGTTCCGGGCAAGAAGAAATAAGCGGGGAGGCGAGGCCCGCCAGGCATTCGCTTCAGGCGATCCAGATCCCTTCCACCCGCGCCCGCAAGCCGTCTTTGCGTTTGGCGAGCGCGTTGACCAGGCCCGAATGGCGCGACTGCAACATGCACATGCGCGGCAGGAAAAAATAGCGCCGGCCGATCTGCAATTCCTCGCGCGTATGCCGGACCAGCCCCTCGTAGGCGATGATGTGGTAGTGGCCGATCTCCCGCCCGCGCTCGCGCGCGGCCATCGGGCCGACGATGCACCAGACGATCACGCCGCTCAGGTAGTCCGGATCCTCGACCACCACGCCCACGTGCGTCACCGGGTAGCCGGTCATCACCGGGCGCCCGTACAGCACGTCGCCTTTTTTGACTGCGAGCCGTTCGACGTTCAACGGGTTGAGCGGCGCGATTACTTCGCGCGGCCCGGGGTCTTCCGGAAACGGCTCCAGCACGAAGTCGTATTCCCGGCCCAGCATGTCTTTCCAAGTGATGTCGCCGTTTGCCGGGAGGATGGGTATCGTTGCACCGGAAGGATGGCCGAGGTGGACGCAGCGCTTGATCTCTTCGGGATGCAGGGCGACGAGTTCGGCCAGCCCGGCGCAGGTCTGGAAGCCGCATTGCCCACAGTCCTTGCCGGGCAGCCTGGCCAGAATTTCGCGTTCGCTCTCCGCCATCACTGCCCCCGGTAAAACAGGTCGGAGTCCAGCGTGCGCAGCACACCGAAATGGTGCTCCGAGCCGATCTGTCTTTTTCCGGCGCAGATGGTGCACACCGCCATCGGCGGGCTGCCCTTGAGCAACATCGGTTCCATAACCTCCTGCGCGCGTTCGACCCGCGCGGCGATGCGGTCGATGCCGATGCCGTGCAGCGCGTCGGTTTCCAGCACGTCGATGCCGGCCGCATCGATGATGTTGGCGCGGAACACTTCCTTTTCCGCCTGCGAAACCAGGTCGATCTTGGTGACTACCGCGATGTCGGCCAGCGTCAGCATCGCGCCGATCTTGCGCGGCAGGTTCATGCCGCTGGTCGCTTCCAGCACCACGATGCCGAGCGATCCCTCGACATACGGCGCGCAGCGCAGGCACAGCCCCGCAGTTTCCACGAGCAGCGTGTCAGCGCCCTCTTTGGCGGCCCACTTCACAGCATCGCCCAGCACCAGCACCCCGGCGTGATCCGGACACAGCTCACCCGAATATACCTTCCTGGCCGGAATGCCGAACTCGGTCTGGAACAGCTCGTCCTCGTCGGCGAACTGCACATCGATCTTGAGATAAGCGAGCCGCATCCCTTTCGCGAGCAACCTGCGCGTCACCTGGCGCAGCACCATGGTCTTGCCGCTGGTGGGCGGGCCGGCGCACATGATGAGTTTCATTGCGGGCTCCTCATATTGAGCTCTGGCCTGTCGATTTCAGGCTGGCAAGTTCCATGATGATTCGCAGCTCCTCCTCGGCCAGCAGTTCGCCGCCGCGTATCTTGTCGCGCAGGCTGTCCATGACCCGGCCCATCTGGTCGATGGTTCCGGCGACCCGTTTCTCCTCGGCGCCGGTGGTGATGACATCGTGCATCGCGCCGCCTTTCATCACAATGCGGTAGTTCGACAGCAGCGCGATGTGCGGGTCGTGGGTCACGAAGATGAAAATTTTCTCGTACTTGCGCAGCAGTTCGAGCGCCCTGCTGCGGTCGATGCCGGCGTTTTCGATTTCGTCCAGCAGAATGATCGGGGAATTGCCGATGATCACGGCGTCGGCGATCAGCAACGCACGGCTCTGCCCGCCGGAAAGCTCGGTCATCGCGCTGTCGACGATGATCGGCTCGCCGGTCAACTGGTTGGCGAATTCCAGCGTGTCATCGACCACCGATCTGGTGCGCCCGCTGTGGCGGATGCGCGCGTGAATGTCGAGGAATTTATGCACCGGCAGGTCGGACAGGAAGCTGGTGTGCTGCGTGATCAGCGCGATCGGATTTTTGGAGGGATCATCCAGAAATTCGGTGGAGGGAACCGCATCGTTTATCAGGATGCGCCTTCTGGAAGGCGTATTCTCTCCGGCAAACAGGCCGATGTCGTTGATCAGCGCGGCCTTGCCGGAGCCGGTCGGGCCGACGATGCTGAGTACGTCGCCCATCGCGAGATCGACGCGGTCGACCGGATCCTTGTTTCCTGCCCTGCCGTAGCCGCCCAGTATGGAGATTTTCCTGATCGTCATCGCCGCTGCATTGCGCAAGTTGTAAACGTTTTCAGTATAGGGACAATACCGGGTTGGCGCAAAGCAAAGCCGCACTGCCTGTGATGCAATGCTATGACCTGGGTATATGCGTCCAGTAGCGGCGCTGCGTCTTGCGGTAGCGTTCCACCTGCAAGCCCTGCGCGTTCATCTCGACCAGAATGGCGCCGTCCTCGTCCGAGCGCAGCAGTTCCGCGCCGCTGTCGGCGTAGCGTTGCAGCACTTCTTCTCGCGGGTGACCGAAGCGGTTGCGGTAGCCGGCGGTGAACACCACGTAGTCCGGCAGCGTGGCGGCGACGAAATCCAGGCTCGATGAACTCTTGCTGCCATGATGCGGCGCGACCAGCAGGCTGGCGGGCAGTTTGTCGGCGTGCAGCCTGAGCAGGCGCGCTTCGGAATTCTTCTCGATGTCTCCCGCCAGCAGGATGCCGTGTTTGCCGATACCGATGCGCAGCACACAACTCAGGTCGTTGTCGTGCGTCTTGTTTGCGTCGGCATAGTCAGGTGCCGGATGCAGTATGTCGAACTGCACGCCGTCCCAATTCCAGCTTGCGCCGTCCGCACAGCGCCGCGCGTCAGTTACCTGTTGCAGCAGCGGATGCGCGGCAGGCAGAGACGACGAGATCCAGCCGACCGGCATGGCCTGCATGATCGACGCGGCACCGCCGGTGTGGTCGCTGTCGTCGTGGCTGAGCACCAGCCCATCCAGCTTGCCGATGCCGAGCGCGCGCAGCGCTGGAACCAGGATGCGGTTGCCGCTGTCCGCCTCGCCGGAAAAATCCGGGCCGGTGTCGTAGAGCAACGCGTGGTTGCGGGTTTGTGCGGCGACGGCCAGACCCTGTCCGACATCGAAAACGACGAGGCGCAGCGCGCCCGGTTGCGGAGGCTCCGGCGCATTCAGGAACAGCGGAAGCAGCAACGGCAAACCCAGCCAGCGCGCCGGGAAGCCGCGCGGCAGCAATATCCACAACGCCCCCAGCATCGCGGCGGCGACGCTCCATGCGGGCGGCGCGTGCTGCGTCCACACCGCCTGCGGCAGCGCGTTCAGCCATTCGAGGAAATAAGCCACGCCGCTCATCACAAAATGCGCCAGCCACAGCGGCGCATCCCAATTGCCGAACCAGGGCGGCAATGCCGCGCCGAGCAGCGTGAGCGGCACGACGATCAGGCTCACCAGCGGGATCGTGACGGCGTTGGCGATGGGCGAAACCAGCGAGGCTTGCTGGAATAAACCCAGCAGCAGCGGCGTCAGGCCGACCGCCATCGCCCATTGCACGGTGGCGTATTCCGCCAGCCAATGGCTGCGCCCGATGCGGTTTGCGCTCACGAACAGGATCAGCGCCACCGCGCCGAACGACAGCCAGAAGCCTGCCGACATCACTGCCCACGGGTCGGGAATCAACACGCCGAGCAGCGCGATGCTCAGTATTTGACCGGGCGAAAAATTGCGGTTCAGCCACAGCGCTACGGCGACTGCGCCGACCATGTACACGGTGCGTTGTGCGGGGACGGCAAAACCGGACAGCAGCGCGTAGCCGATCGCGGTGAGCAGTGCGGCCAGCGCGGCAAATTTGCGTGCGGGCAGGAACAGGATCAGGCGCGCGCTGCGCCGCCACAGCCAGTAGGCGACGGCGAAGGCGAGGCTGGCGAGCATGGTGATGTGCAGGCCGGAGATGCTCATCAAATGGTTGACGCCGGTGCGTGTGAACACCTGCCATTGCGCTGCGGAGATGCTGTTCTGGTCGCCGATCGCCAGCGCGCTCAATACGCCGGAATAGGGCGCATCGCCCAGCGTTGCGCCGAACTTTTCGCGCACCGCTTCGCGCCAGGTTTCGATGCGGTAGCCGAAACCGTCAGCCAGCGCGTCGATGCGCCGGTTGTCGCCCTTCGGGTGCCCGGCCAAAAGTTTTTCGGAGTTATGCACATAACCCGTCGCGCGGATGTTGCGCTCCAGCGCCCAAACTTCGAAATCGAAGCCGTGCGGATTGCTGCTCCCATGCGGCTGCTTGAGGCGCAACGTGAGCCGCCAGCGTTCCCCGGCTTTCATTTCAAGCGGTGCGGTCTTGTCGTCGGAATAGGTGCTGAGATAGATGCGCTGCGGCACGCCGGCTTGCGGAGTGAGTATCTGCTCCACGTCGAAGACGAAGCGCAAGCCGCGCTCGTAACGGCGCGGCAGTTCCGCGACCACGCCGATCACCTCGATGTCGCGCCCCTGCCATTCACCCGGCAGGCTCACGGCGAGGCGCTGTTCGGCTTGCCATGCGGCGTGGTAGAAACCAGCCCCGCAGGTGAAGGCGGCGAGCAGCAGGATGTGAATGGAACGGGCAAGCAGCTTTTTGCTGCGCAACAGGAAAGGAAAAAATGTGAAGGGAAGGAGCAGCAGCCACACCCACGCAAAGCCCGGCAGTGCGGCCTGCTGTTGCAGCAGCCACACGCCCAGCGCGAAGAAAATGGCGAAGACGACCATACCTGGTACCTCATCCCATAAGAACAAGCCCGGATGAAACGCAGTGCAATCCGGGGAAGGAGCAGATGCCCCGGATTCCGCTATCGCTGCATCCGGGCGAATCTCTGTTGTAGGAGCGGGTTTATCCGCCCACGGGCGAATGAAAACGAGTGAAGCGAAGTTTCGAGCTTGCGGGCATTTGCCCCTACAGGGCGCATCGGCCTGCGGATCAGCGCAAATTTCGTCAGGCTACGCGATCCAGTGTTTCATCGGACAGTGACACAGGGTCTTCCAAAGGTTCGAGGTGGGTGGTCACATGGGCGCGGGGTACGGCGCGCATGATGTCGGTCTCGATCCGCTCCAGCCAGTCGTGGCCCTGCTGTACCGTCCAAGCGCCGGGCACCAGCACATGCAGCGTGACGAAGGCGCGCATGCCGGCCTGCCGGGTGCGCAGGGCATGGAAATCTAGGCCTTGGCGGCGGTAGTGTTCCAGCACGGCTTCGACGGCCTTGATTTTTTCCTCCGGAATGGATTCGTCCATCAGCCCCGAAGCGGAGCGGTGCAGCAGTTGCCAGCCGGTCCAGACAATGTTTGCCGCCACCAGCAGCGCGATGACCGGATCCAGCCACAACCAGCCGGTCAGCCACACCAGCCCGACGCCGAGAATCACGCCCGCCGAAGTCCACACGTCGGTGAACAGATGGTGTGCATCCGCTTCCAGGGTGATGGAACCGTGCTGGCGCCCCACCTTCATCAGGGTGCGCGCAGTGGCGAGATTGATCAGCGAGGCCATCACCGACACGATCAGCCCGATGCCGACAGATTCGAGCGCCTGCGGATGGAGCAGGCGATCCACCGCCGCATAGCCGATACTGACGGCGGCGACCAGGATGAGAAAGCCCTCGAAGGCGCTGGAAAAGTATTCAGCCTTTCCGTGGCCGTGCGCATGAGTGTCGTCCGCCGGTGCTTCCGCCAGCGAAATCATGGACAGCGCCATCAGTGCCCCGGCCAGGTTGACGAAGGATTCGAGCGCATCGGACAACAGGCCGACCGAACCGGTCAACCACCAGGCCGTCCCCTTGAGCAGGATGGTGGCGAGCGCGGCGGCAATGGAAAGGTAAGCGTAGCGCTTCAGCGAAGTGGATAGCATGGCATCATGTTGATGGAGCGGTTGTTTGCGCATTATTCCATATTTAGCGAGGCGGATATGCACGAGGGGGACGCTGGTAGAATGAAGTCATGCGAAAATTCTTCCGCAAATTTCTGCCGCACCACGAAACGGTGAAGAACCACCGCTGGATCAGGCCGTTCGGCGGGCTGCTGCACCATCCCAACCTGTGGCATTTGCATCGTCGCTCGGTGGCGGGCGGCGTGGCGGTCGGCCTGTTTTGCGGGTTGATTCCCGGCCCGTTGCAGGTGATTTCCGCCGCGCTGCTGGCGGTGTTGTTGCGCGTCAATCTGCCGGTGGCGGCATTCACTACGCTGTACACCAATCCGTTCACCATCCTGCCGCTTTATGTGCTGGCCTACGAGCTTGGCGCATGGGTGAGCGGAGCAGGCAACGGAACGGAAATCGCAGGATTGTCGTTTCCGGAACTGCACTGGCATAACTGGGCGGGGGAGATGTGGAATTGGCTGGCGATGCTCGGCAAGCCATTTCTGGTAGGCTTGCCGTTGCTTGCATTGGGTCTGGCGGTAAGCGGGTATTTTGCGGTGCGCATCGCGTGGCGTTTGGCGGTGATATGGAAATGGCGTGCCAGAAAAAGGCGGCAGACCGGCAGGCAGAGGGCGGAGTAGCGCGCACCGCGTTGGTGGTATAGTAGCCGCAAAGGAGGAATTGTCATGGGTTTGAACGAGAAAATACTTGGCCCGAAATCGAAATACGACAAGAGCCTGCCCTACACCTATGAGGCGAGGGTGCGCATTTTCGAGGGAAGCGAGGAATATAACTCCTACCTTTCTGACACGATCTGCGGCCTGGTGGAGTACCTGCACGAGAACGGCATAAAGCCGGACGAGGTACAGATTTTAGAGATTTACCAGGAGCAGGAACTCCCGATTGACGCGAAGCGTTTCACCGCGTCCGACCAGCAATGGCTTTTCAAGCCGGACATCTGCCGCGCGTTCGAAGATTATTACGAAGGCCACATCCAGGCAGACACCTGCTCGTTCAGCGACAGGAACGGCAAAGGCAGCGGCCCTTGACGGACTTGCCGGGCCGCTTAAGCCCGGCAGGCGTGCTAATTCAACAGCGGATGATCTTTGGGCAATTGCTTCGAATGCCAGATCGCCAGCTTGTGCCGCAACGTTTTTTCAGCGACCTGATCCTCGGGCAAGGGCTGAATGACCTTGTCGTGAACCAGCAGGCGGTAGATGTATAACAGCTTCTCGCTCGCCGAATCGGTGGGTTCGAATTCGACCACGCCACGGCCTTCGGCATACTTGACGCCGGCGAGTAACGCGGCCTTGAACAATTCCGCTTCATGCTTTAGTTTTTTCATGGCGCACCGCTCCCAGAAGTTGAATGCCCGATTTTCCGGTTTTCGGAATTATTCCTGCTTCTTTTTTCGTGCCGGTACTGTCGCAGGCTTTTTTACGTCGGCGGCAACTTTGCTCGGTTTTCCCCATGCGGGCGGAAGATTGCCGGATATCCAGTAGCACACATAAGCCTTGCCGCCCTTGATGCCGTTACAGGTTTGCAATTCCCGGCGCTGACACATCGATTCGAGTGCTGCGGTGAGATCGGCCAGCTTAACTCTCGGCACTATCAGCGACCGCAGTTTTGTCAGGTCGACCGGCATCTGGCTGGAAGATCCGGCCAATGCATTGAGTATGTTTTCTTGTAGCGTGCGAGTAGGCATTCTTGATTGCGGTTATGTCACGATGAACAGCCTGACCATCCATCTTACTCCGATGCGCCGGATTAATCGTGCCAATCTGGGCAGACCCGGGCGGCCGCGCCGTCGTGAAACCCGCAAAACGGGATTTCGCGCCTCCCGCTCCATAGCTGAAAATTGCTTTTTTCGTTTCTCCAATCGGCTGTCTGCTGTTGTAGAATCAGCAAAATGAGCAAGGCATTCACACGCGAAGACGATAGCGCTGACGACGAATTGGAGCCGCCGGGCCAGTTGCCTGCGGGTGTCAAGAATTACATCACGCCCGACGGCTATCGCAAGCTGAAAGAAGAACTGGATCAGCTTTGGAAAATCGAGCGCCCGGCATTGGTGAAGACGGTTTCCTGGGCGGCCTCCAACGGCGACCGCTCCGAAAATGGCGACTATATCTACGGCAAGAAACGCCTGCGCGAAATCGACCGCCGCGTGCGTTTCCTGCGCAAGCGCCTGGATCAGGCAGAGGTGGTCGATCCGACGCAACGCGGGAAATGCGAACAGGTGTTTTTCGGCGCGACGGTGACGGTCTGCGGCAGCGACGGCTGCGAGAGCGCTTACCGCATTGTCGGGGTGGATGAGGCCGATGCCGGGAATGGGCTGATTAGCTGGGTATCGCCGCTGGCGCGTGCGTTGCTCAAGCTGCGCGAAGGCGAAGTGGCGACATTGCATACGCCGTCCGGCATTCACGAACTGGAAATCCTGTCGGTGAGATACGGCGACGGGTTCGAAAGGCGGCAGCGGGCATAGCGCGGATGAAAAGCCGGTCCGGGTTGCGCCACCATCATCTCCGGATGGCGGCATTCCGCGCGGTTCCGGGTTGCAAGTACGGGAGCAGGTTTTCCAATGATTTCCTGAAGGAGCACGCGATGAACCAGACGCAAGCGTTGAGCGATGACGAAATCGATGAGCTGGACGTTGTTTTGACGTCCGAGACGATGCCGGACGACTGTATGGATATTTCCACTCTGGACGGTTATTTTGCCGCGCTGGCGCTGAATCCCAGGCTCGTTATGCCGAGCGAGTATTTGCCTTGGATATGGGATATGGGGCAAGGCGAGGAAGCGCCCGAGTTTGCGTCGCTGGAGCAGGCCAACCACATTCTTCAATTGCTGATGCGCTATTACAACAGCGTGCTGTCCGCGATAGGCAACGGTAATTTTGCCCCGCTGTTTTATACCGTGGCGCAGGACGACGGCAGCGAATTTTTCGACGCCGAATGCTGGTGCGAGGGCTTTATGCGCGGCGTATTCCTGTTCGATGGGCCCTGGAAGGAGGTGCTCGAAAAGCACCCGGAGTATCTTGCGCCGATGGTGTTGCTGGGCACGGAGCATGGCTGGGACATGCTGGAAAAATGCGCGGACGAGGAACGGGTCGTCCGGGAAGCCTACGAGTCAATCGCGGGCGTAGTGGCGCTGCTCTACGAGCATTTCGGCGAGCAGCGCGAGGGCGAAACGCGTAAACGCCTGGCGCAACCTGGCAGGCATCCTTCCGGCCTGCCCGGCGATGTGGTTGGGATGCACCATGGGCGTTTCAAGGCGGGGTGCGACGAAGAGTGCCCGTGCGGCTCGGGCAAGAAATTAGAGGAGTGTTGCGGCACGCCGCCGACGGTGCATTGAACGGAAGGCAGCCATGATCCCGCTCCGCTGGCACTTTATCGTTTTGGATATTACACTGGGGTTCATTCACTCCTGAGCAATTAAGCCAATCATGAACACGGACACTCAAAATAATTATCTGATGATCACCGCTTCGGGTGAAGACAAGGTCGGCATCGTCGACCGGTTTTCGGGCAAGATCGCCGAGAGCGGATGCAACATCGAAGAAAGCCGCATGGCCGTGCTGGGCGAGCAGTTTGCCCTGATCATGCTGCTTTCCGGCCCATGGAACGCGCTTTCCAAACTCGAGGTGCAAATGGGGGCGCTGGGCGAACAGTTGGGGCTGACCATCATCCACAAACGCACCCGGCAGCGGGAGCGGACACGCCCGGCGATCCCTTATAGCGTGGAGGTGCTGGCCATGGATCATCCCGGCATCGTGCGCGACCTGGCGGCTTTTTTCGCACGGAACGGAATCAATATCGAGGAACTCCAGACGGATACCTATCCGGCGCCGCACACCGGCACGCCGATGTTTTCCGTCGTCATGGCGGTGGGCATCCATGCCGACATTCACATCCCCACTCTGCGCGGGAATTTCCTCGATTACTGCGACGACCTGAATCTGGACGCGACTTTCGAGCCTGCGCGGGTGTAACGCCGCGCCGGGCGCTTGAACTGCGGCAGGCGCGCCTTGGCGCGCTGTTACTTTAATCCGCAACAGGAAGGGATGAAGGAATGCAGATTATCGTTTGCCGGAATGAACTTGAACTTTTTTTGGGTCTTCGTGAAATCGAGTGGGTAGAATTTAGCATGAAATCCTCTGCAAGCCTTGTGGCATCTGGCAAAATCCTGTCTGCACCCTTTGCAGAAAACGGGAGGATTTACCGATGTCCATTTCACCCA
>Ga0209343_10001098_pt1 | contig 37389 bp, 37 predicted proteins | sample RifCSPlowO2_02_FD_184026 | JGI IMG/M metagenome (GOLD analysis project Ga0209343, IMG submission 184026) | Groundwater microbial communities from Rifle, Colorado - Rifle CSP2_plank lowO2_0.2 (SPAdes) (version 2) | ecosystem: Environmental > Aquatic > Deep subsurface > Groundwater | place...
GACTTTACAAACTTCAATATATTTATTTTTTTCATTTTAGGAAATTAATTGCAATAAAAAATAAGTTTTTTTAAGATATGCCAAGAGGTATTATTCCCTGCATTGTAAAATACCCGGGGTTAAGTCATGGTACTTATTATCCATAGTGTTTTTTTTTGAACATTAATTGTAAATTTATAACAGGTCATTAAAAGATCAACCATTTGGTGTATATGGTTTGATTTCAAATTGACGATATAAAATAGATTCAACAGGGGGAGATATGCCGGAAGAAATTGAAGAAGAACAAAGAATAATTGAAGAGCGGGACAGTTCCAGTAAACCAAATCTTGAGTTTGCGTTATCGATTCATGAGCCAATTGAAAAAATATTATACAGGGATCCTGTTATTGTTTTTCCGGATACAAAAGTAGCTGATGCTATAAATTATTTTATTGAAAAAGATGTCGGATGTGTTTTAGTCGTTGAAAAAGATACTAATAAGTTAATCGGGATTTTTACTGAGAGAGATGTAATCAGAAAACTTGTTAATAAAGGACATGATTATTCGAAAGAAACAGTCAGTGAATATATGACAAAAAATCCTGATGCGCTTTATCTGGATGATCCGATTGTCTATGCTTTAAATCGTATGGCAGCAGGCGGATACAGACATATTCCTTTGGTCGATGAAGGAAACCATCCTGTTGGTTTTATATCTGTAAGAGATATTGTAGAACATCTTGCAGATTATTATTCAAATGAAGTTTTAAACTTACCGCCCAGTCCGCATGCGAAGCAGCGTACCAGAGAAGGCGGATAATATCAATCCACTAAAATTTGGGATAAAATTAGTCTGATACACTATCAACGATAAAAAAACCAGTAATCCACCTATTGCTTTTGTAGTAACAAAAATTTCTCCTCCAAGTGTCCAGGCAAAGATTGCTCCAAACACAGGTTCTAAAGCAAAAATTAATGATACTTTTACCGGAGTTGTATTTTTTTGAGCAACCAGCTGGATAACAAATGCAGTAAGGGTAGGAAAAATTGTTAAGAACAAAATTGTCCATATAACACTTATCTTAGTAACTGAAAATGGTAACTTAAAAAAAAATGCAGTAAGAAAACTCAGTAATGAAACAAATAAAAACTGTTGAAAGCAAAGTGTGTAAGGATTAATATTATTTTTTACATATTTATCAGCAAACAATACATGCAATGCATAAGCAAATGCTGTAATTAAGGTTATTACGTCTCCCTTATTTGCATGAATTAAACCACCGGTTAAAAAGCTTAAACCACACAGAGCAACTGTTATTGCAAAGAGGCTTTTAAGAGCAGGTTTCTTTTTGAAAAAAATAAATAAAAAAATCGGGATAAAAACAATAAATAAACCTGTTATAAATGCAGCATTTGAAGCAGTGGTAAAAACCAGACCTATTGTCTGGGATATGTAAATCAGCCATAGAAAAAATCCCAGAATTAATCCTTCTTTTAAATCGGAAAATAATTTCAGCCGATTATAAATTAAAAAAAACATCAATATCAGTGCAGCCAGTAAAAATCTATAACTGCACAGTGTCACCGGATCAATGTATTGCAAACTGTTCTTGACCATAAAAAATGTCGTACCCCAGATTGCACTGGCATAAAGTAATCCGATTTCTGCCATATAGGATTTATTATTTTTTAGCGCTTCAGACATGTTTTATCAAAGTTCAATCCCATATATTTTACTGTATTTGTCTTTAATGTAATTCAGGTAATATCCGGGGTTGAGTTGTTCTCCTGTAACTCTTGTCATGATTTCTGACGGACTCTCTGTCTTACCGTATTTAAAGATTTTTTCTTTTAACCACTCTACGGAAGTAGCTATATTTCCATTTGCAATTTGTTCTTCAAGATCAGGTATTTCTTTTTTCATTGTATTGTATATTTGTGCAGCGTATAAATTTCCTAATGTATAAGCCGGGAAATAACCAATGTCACCGCTTGACCAGTGGCTGCATATTTCATCATTGGGTGGTGTTATTCCACAATATTCCTCCAGTTTTTTACTCCAAAAATCATGCACTTCTTTAGCAGTTAGTTTACCTTCTATTAAATTCCTTTCAATTTCAAAAAGAATACATATGTGCAAATTACATGCTGCTTCATCAGACTCGCTCCAGACATAGGAGGGTTGTACATCGTTTATTGCTTTATAGTATTGCTCCGGAGAAATATTTTGAAGCTGTTCAGGAAAAGTATCTTTTAATTTTGGAAGAAAGAAGTTACAGAATGGAAGCCCTTTCCCGATAAAAATTTCACCTAACCTGGCCATTGCTTCATGCATACCTGTAGAAGGAGCATCAAATAAAGGTGTAGTAGCTAAAGCAGGATCAAATCCCTGATCATAAAGCCCGTGAAACCCTTCATGAAGAAGAGTAGCCATTGTATAAAAAATATTGTTTTTAAAAATAACACTGACTAACCTTACATTGTTCGGTCCGATACCTAAGCTAAATGAAGTATTACCTTCATCCAGGCACCCTCTTGAAAAATCAAATTGTATATGTTTAAGAAGACTTTTTCCCAGCTCTATCTGTTTTTCTGTATCATAGTCTTTATTTAGGAATGTAGTGTCGGTTTTTTTAGGCAAGCTGTTAATTTTTTTTACTATCGGGATTAATTCCCCTTTAAGTTCTTCAAACAGTTTATCCAGTTTTTCTGCAGTCATTCCCGGTTCATAAGCTTCCAGTAATGCATCATATGGTGATTTTTCATATTTTATATATTCTGCGATTTTACGCTTAAGGAAAATTATCTTTTCAAGTGACGGAATAAATACAGAAAAATCCTTTGCTGTAGCTGTTCTCGACCAGGCTTCCTGTGCCTGGACTATTGTAGAAGCCAGTTCCTGTAAAAGTATACCGGGAATATTTTTCCCTCTGTTATATTGATTTTTCATTTCCCGCAGCAATGCCTGTTCGTGCTTATCCAGTCTGGTAAAGTTTGTTTCTTCTTTCAGATAGCTGATTAAGTTTCCCATTTCTTTTGAAGTTAAAATTTCATGGGCAAGCTTTGCCTGGCATGACATCTCTCCTGCCCGGTTATCCGTAGCACGTTCCGGCAGAATTACTGCTGAGTCCCATTCTAAAATCGAGCTTATATTGATTACTGTTTGAAACTCATTTACAAGTCTTTTAAAATCAGCTAACTTGATTTTAAAATCCAGATTTTCCGGAATTAAATTCGGATATTGAATAATTTGTGTGCGAGCTTCTTCATTGACCGGCTTAGCTTCACAAGCAGGTTTCTGGTGTAAGGCTTGTTGTGGTTTGTTGAATTGTGAACGAACAACCTTTAACATGAATAGTGCATGCCTGTTTTAAGTTCTCAATTTGTCCTGGTGGACTCATTATAAAACTGTCAACATGAAAAAAAATAAATTAAAAAGATTTTTCTCGTATGAAAAATTTTACAGAACGTTTTCTGATTTTTTACCAGTTGTCATGATTCGATCTTCGTATGCTTCCTGTAGCTTTGATTAATATTAACCATACACCGATTTTACTTTCTCAAAACAGAAGAAAGATTCCAAATGAATTACCTGCTGAAAGACTAATCCAGATTGCTAATAAAAATCCTGTTGTTGACACATTTTTAAAACTTGCAGTTATTCCTACTCCTACTGTAAGACCTGGTCATCCAAAAGAACCAGAGATGAAAGAAAATATGGAACTTGTTCGACAGGTAACTGCAAAACTTTTTGAAGAGTTACATCCGGGAATTACCAGCTATGTTGATAAATACGGTTCATTAATTATAAAAGTGCCCGGTTCAAAAGGATGCGAAGACAGACAGCCGCTCATGTTCATGGGTCACCTGGATATAGTTCCGGCAGATCTCGATGAGCCGACAAAGCAAATTTATCCTGTACTAATTAATCACTCTATAAAAGAAGATATAAAAGAATATATTGCAACTGACGGTACTACTACTTTAGGTGCAGATGATAAAGCACAGGTTGCTATTATGTGGGACATTGTTAGACGTTTTATATCGGAAGAAAAGGCTCATGTTCCTTTTGAAATTGTACTTGCTCCGGATGAAGAAGAGGATAGTGCATCTTTAATTGCTTTGGATACAAGTCAATTTAAAGCAAAATATGTAATTGTAATAGACGGTGATGAGGCATTTCAAATAACTACCGGATGTGCAAGTTTTGTTGATATTAAGATTGATATAAACGGACTTAGAGGTGGCCACTCAGGTATAGATAACCGGGATGATTTTATAAGTGCTTCGGATATTTTAACAGAACTGGGATCTGTATTAGGGAATGGAGTAGTTAAGTGGAATCCGGAAATTCACCAGCCATTAATTTCAAAGAACATTTATGAGTATGAGATTAAAAGAACTCCAAATAATGCCTTCTCAACAAAAGGGCATATATATCTTTCACTTAGAAGTTTAACCAGAGAAGAGCAGGATAATGAACTTGGAAGGATTAAACAGGAAGTTAAACGCACTGAGGAAAAATATAAATGTATAGAAAAAAATCTGAAAATTACAATTAAAACAGATGAACAATTTCCCCCATGGCAGGGCAGTACTGATAATTTACTTGTAAAATTACTGAAGCAGGCTGCCGGCGAAGCAGGGCATAGCTCAGTAAAAATAATACCTTCACATGGCGCATGTCAGGCTAATCATCTGGTTCCTAAAAGAAATGCCTATGCAGAAGAATTTATTTCAGCACTTGTCGGTCCAAACTTAGAGGATTTACACACTGTAACCGAGAAAGCAGACTGGAGATCGCTGGTAGAAGTCAGTGACTGGCTGTATAAGTTTGTTCAAATATATGAATCAGAAACTTAAAAGCTCTCTCTTTTACAAACAACAACTTACACAGCCAGGTTCCAGATGCGAGGATTTTTGTAATTCTTTAGCCATATCTATTAAGATGCAGGTATCGTATGGATGCTTTTCGTTTGGACAAAAAGCACAGGCTTTTGCAATATCTGCTATTGAAATTATCCCTACAAGTTTGTCATTTTCTACTACCGGTAATCGCCTGGTACCAAAATCAGCCATTAACTTTACCGCATCTGCAATCAAATGACTTGGAACTGTCCGTGTAGGATTACTAGTCAAACATTCAAAGACCTTGGTCTTATTTGGATCTTTCCCAAGAGCATTACACCTGGTAACTATATCCCTGTCTGTAATAATTCCTACAAATGTTCCGTCTTCTTTCACTACAGGTACTCCGCCAATACCTTTACTGGCCATTAAAACAGACACAGAGAAAATAGTTTGATTTGGGTAGATTGTAAAAACATTCCGTTGCATAAGCTCTCTTACGGTAAATTGTTTTGTTTTTGTGAGCATTCCTTTTACCTCCCAAGATAACAATACCCTTTAAAAAATATTGAATCTCCAGCCTTAGGAGTGATTATGGATCCATCTTTCGGAGGGTCAATAATTACAACTGTTTAAACCTTGCCTGAAAGAAGCGCAAATATTTTGGTTCATACACCATTTTTAAGCCACGTGCTTTATCACGTTTGTTATATACAGCTATAACTGATTCGCTGGTAACATCCATATGTGCCTGAGTGTAAACACGGCGCGGAATAGTAAGGCGTACAAGTTCAAGACTGGGATAATAGTGTTTGCCTGTTTTTTTATCTCTTCCTGCTGAGACAATACCACGTTCCATAGCACGTACGCCTGAGTCCATATAAAGCTCGCAAGCTAAAGTTTGTGCAGGGAATTCGTCCTGAGGAATGTGTGGATAAAACGCTTTTGCATTTAGGTAAACTGCATGTCCACCAATAGGACAGACCACCGGTATACCGCTGGTAATTAGCTTTTGTCCCAGATATTCAACCTGCCCAACCCGGGCACGAATGTGATCGTCCTGTACAGATTCTATAATTCCTCGTGCCATTGCTTCCATATCACGGCCTGCCATCCCGCCATATGTGTGCAAGCCTTCATAGACAACTACAAGGTTACGTGCTTCTTCATAAAGATTAAAATCATTTAATGCCAGCCAGCCACCAATATTTACAAGAGCATCTTTCTTCCCGCTCATTGTGCAGCCATCAGTATAAGAACAGAGTTCTTTTAAAATATCAGCAATGGATTTATCATGATATCCATCTTCACGCTCATGAATAAAATAAGCATTTTCTATAGCACGTGTAGCATCCAGAATAATTTTAATATCATGCTTATTTGCCAGCTCCCGTACAGCTCTAATGTTTGCCATTGAAATTGGCTGACCTCCTGCCATATTTACTGTGGCTGCAAGACTAATATACGGAATATGCTCTTTGCCAGCCTTGTGAATTAATTTCTCTAATGTTTCTAAATTCACATTACCTTTAAACGGATATTCATTATTTGGATCATGTGCTTCCGGAATAATAATATCTGCGAAGGTACCACCTGCCAGCTCCTGGTGTAATCGTGTAGTTGTAAAGTACATATTACCAGGAATAATATCGCCTGATTTAATCAATATTTTTGATAAAATATGTTCTGCACCACGCCCCTGGTGTGTAGGAACAATATATTTGTAACCATAATATTTTTGAATTGTTTCTTCAAGGTGATAAAAATTTTTGCTTCCGGCATAAGCTTCATCACCCATCATCATGCCAGCCCACTGCCAGTCACTCATTGCACTGGTACCACTATCAGTAAGGAGATCAATGTAAACATCTTCTGAACGCAAAAGAAAGGTATTAAAACCAGCTTCAGAAATTGCACGTTCACGATCGGTATGTGTAGTCATCTTTAGCGGCTCGACTACTTTTACTTTCCATGGTTCTGCCCATGAACGACGACTTGGAAATGATTTAGACATAGCATTCGCTCCTTACGTATAATCCAGTAACAACAAATATACTGCCAACGGAAACAAATCTAACAAATCTACACTCAATACTTTTGAATGCCCAGAAAAAGTATTATAACTATATCACTACTGGTTCTCATAGCAGTAATTTATGTTTTATTAATACAAAGCAAAGTTCTTGCTCAACAAACTATTTTTAATGTACCTTCAGCAGATGTCTTAGACAAAGGGCAGATATTTCTTCAGCATGAGAGCCAATTCTCTGGTGATTTTGGACTTTTTACAAATTACAGTGCGTATGGAATCGGGAAACACACTGAACTTGACATAACTTTATTTGGTGTAGGTACAAAAAAAATTAGAAATGAAGTTTTAGGAATAGGATTTAAAACCTCAATCCCAATACATGAAAAATCAGAAACGAAACTTACATTTGGAAATTTAATTCCAATTTCCTTACGAGGTGATGGAGTTGGAGGATATACATACTCACATATAAGCACAAGACTGCCTAAAATTAACACAAGAATTACTTCCGGAGTATTTGTTGGAACCACACTGCTTTTTGGAAGAGATTTTGTTTCTTTTATTGCAGGTATTGAGCAGCCGATTACAAAAAGATTTGGAATAATTATGGATTGGTATTCAGGAAAACATGCATATGGGTTTTTAACCCCGGGATTTTACTATCTCTGCCCAAAGAATACTACCCTGTGGGCCGGCTATCAGATATCAAATAACAGAGCTAACGGTAATAATGGTTTTGTAATCGAGCTGTCAAGGATTTTTTAGAAATAAATTTATTTCCTAATCAAGAGTTACACCAGCCATTACAGCGCTATCCTGATCCATATAAACTTCTATTTCTGCTCCTCCCTCTGTAGGAGCTATGGCTTCACTGTGCATATTGTCCCGGAAGCCCACCATGCCATCCATATTTTCATCAAGATTAATGATCATTCCATCCTGAGGTTCTACAAAAATGGTTCCACCATCTGCAGTATGAACATCTGTTACAGCATGACCAGTCATGCCATTGTCTCTCCATATAAGAGTAAATGTTGAATCATATCCGGCCATATCCAGTTCTCGTTCAAGATCATTTGCAAAGTCATCACAGTCATATGTTCCTGCCATGTATCTTGTACCGGTAGGATCAGGTACAGTACTCATACTAAGATCACCCTGAAGCATAGTTATAAAATCTCCGCTACTGCTTGTACCACCACTACTAGATGTAGTAACCACCACTACTGAACCACTACTTGAGGTATTTACTGCTCCACTTGAAGAGCCGGAGCCAGGACAACTCTTGCCAATATCTGAAAAAATATTAAATGAAGAACCAATAAACACTTGTGAGTCTGTAAAGATTGAAAGACCAATCACATCACCCATTGACGGGTTAAAAGGCTGTCTGGTAGAAGGATCAACAGTAGGAAAATTGTTTAATGTGACTGTAGAACTCATGTCTCCGTTAATCTGAATTGTAGTACGAGGTCCTGTTTCAGAGCTGTTTGCTGCAGGACCAACTTCCAGGATACCGCCGGAAAAACCAATCGGCGGAGTAAAAGTAAGATCTATATTTCTGCATTGTTGTGTATTAAATGTGTTTAAAACATTTTGCGAATTTTCAAACGGAAAAAATCCAGTGTTAATAGTAACCATTGACAATCCCCCAAAGTCAATGCTGTTTCTCAGTATGCTTGTTCTGTTCTTTGCACTTCTACTGGCACGATGAGACGGAATACCACCCACTATAACACCTTTTCCCCTGCAACCGTTTATTGTTGTTCTGTCACATTTTTTAAGTGACACAGTTAAGCTGCTGTCTTCACAACAATAAACCAAATCACAAGCATCACCTGTATTATTTTTATCTGAGTCGGATTGATCAGGATTTTTTGTAAGAGGACAGTTATCTTTTTTTCCTACTATCCCGTCACCGTCAGGATCATTGTCACAAACATCAACTGTTCCATTGCCATCTTTATCCTGTAAAATTGTTTCTTTAATTTCATTAACTGCATCTGCAAGGTCCGTCCTGCCTGAAAGTTTAGCTGTAATTTTATCTAATTTTGAAAGGCTATTATTTACTCTGGCCTGGCATGCAGGTCCGGAAAGAGAAATTGCATTTTGGAGTTTGCTCAAAGCAGAGTTAATGGTTCTTGATATGCTTTTCGTGTCATGTGAAGTACCAAGTTCCGCCTGAATATTCTTAAGTATGTAAAAATTTTCAATTGCAGAATCAGCATCTTTTTCATTCAGTGCAGAAACGGCCATACTTGTAAAAAGAATAAATACTGTAATCAGGATTACAACTTTAATGGTTTCCTTCATGTTTTTTACCTCAACTTTTCTCTGTAACCAGTACTGCTAATTTATGTTACTTTAGTTTGATATATTATAGTTACTGTATAAAAGAGTGTTAAATTTATCTTTAAAATCCGGCATAATTCCATATATATGCGACAGTCTCCTGAACTAAACCCTGTTTATGCTCCATACCATTGCATGTTTTTTACTAAGGTGAATCTCGGTAATAGAGCAGTGCTCTGTCTTTAAATGCCAGAACTTATTAATGTTTGCTTTTAATAAATATAAAACAAAAAGTCTTATCGGCCCCGAATGACAGACTACTATAATATTTTTGCCGTTATATTTTTTTAAAACTCTTTTGTAAAATTTTATTACTCTTTTATTCAAATCTAAAACTGACTCACCTTTTGGAGGTTTATTTCTAAATGGATCTTTTAGCCACTGCTTATAAACCTTTAAATCTTCTTTTTTTATCTGCCAGTAACTTTTTCCTTCCCACAAGCCTTCTGACTTTTCCATAAGATCTTTTTCTATAATAATCTTTTTTATCTTTTGCTTCTTTGAAATACATTTTGCAGTATGAACAGCTCTTTTCAGAGGGCTTGAAATTATATAATGTGCTTTTATTTTAGAGAGTTTAGAAGCTGCTCTCCCGGATTGTTTTATTCCTTCTTTATTCAGATCCCAGTCTAACTGCCCGAATAAAAGTCTTTCTTTGTTTGCTTTTGTCTCTCCATGGCGGACAAAGTAGATTTTTGTTATGGGTTCTTTGTAGTTTAAGATGTCCATTTATGTTTTATTTTTATTTACCAGATAGCTCATTATCAGTGCAGTTGCCGGAATCGCAATAATTAATCCGATACTTCCTGCAATAGCTGCTGTAATTTCAGACACTACAAGCTCCAGATTTAAAAACTTTGCCGGGTTTTGTTCATGACTGATTAAAAGAAGCAGTGGAAGCGCCATTCCTGTATAAGCCAGGACCAGAGTGTTTGTCATGGTTCCCATAATATCTTTTCCTACATTCATCCCGGATTTAAAAAGATTGCCGAGAGAATAATGCGGATTTGCGATTTTTACTTCCTGCATAGAGCTGGCCACTGAAATTGCTACATCCATTACAGCGCCCAGACATGAGACGATCATTCCTGCTGCAAGCAAACCCTTAAAATTAATCTGATAAAGCTGATTACCCCACAAAATCATGGCTTCAGTAGTAGCCAGTCCTGACAGGGGAGCAATTTTAATTACAAGAGTAGCAATAAGTCCGCTTATAGTTACACCTATTCCGGTTCCAAGAGTGCTGGCTAAAGATTTTATGTTTGCACCAGCTACAAGCAGCATGGTCAGTGCGGTAGCAAGGACTGAAACAACAACTGCAGAAAAAAGCGGATTAATTCCTCTTTCGATAGAAGGAATCAATACAAAAGAAATAAGAAAAATAGTAACCATTAAAGAAATAATCGCTCTTGTGCCTTTATAACCTCCGACAATTATCAAAGTAATTAAAAATAATCCGCTCAAAATCCAGATTAAATAATCGCGGTTATAATCAATCACAAAATAATCTTCATTTCCTGTATCAAGGTTTTCTATCTTAGTCACAAGATATTTTTTACCCGGCTGACCGACAATTGCAAAAGCAGGATTATCAGGAATTATATTTGCTGCTGATCGTTTTTTTCCTTTATCTTCACCTGAGAGAATTTTTAAAAGTAATTGCTGGCTTCTTTGTTTGTTACCACCGGGCAGCTCTTCTGTAATATCTGAAATAATCCTTATCACCTTTGCTAAACAATAAGTTTCCTTTGTGTGTGGTTCGTCATTAATTGTTGTTTCTTCCTTAGGCTCATGACCTAGCGTATTTTTGCTCACAGAAATCCCAAGACTACAAAAAGAAACTATCAGAATCAGTATAATAGTTCCAGGTTTCATGCTCTGTAAAACTCCCCGGCATGATAAGAGCTTCTGACAAGTGGCCCGCTAAAGACTTTTTTAAATCCAATTTCCAGTCCGGTTTCTTTAAGGTTTTCAAATTCTTCAGGCAAAAGATATCTATAGACAGGGAGACTTTTACGGGTTGGCTGCATATACTGGCCAAGTGTCAGATAATCACATTTATATAAAAATAAATCCTGCATTACCTGAACAATTTCATTTAATTCTTCACCCAGACCGAGCATAAGTCCTGACTTTGTAGCAATTTTAGAATTTAACTCTTTGACTAATTTAATAAGTTCAAGTGATCTCTTATAAACAGCTCCTGGTCTGACTTCTTTATATAGCCGCGGAACTGTTTCCAAATTATGGTTATAAATATCCGGACAGGCATCGGTTACAGTCTTAATGCACTTTCGATCTCCTCTGAAATCCGGAGTTAAAACTTCTATGGTTACATCCGGGATTTCTTTTCTTAGCATGTTAATTGTTTTTGCAAACTGCCTGGAACCCTGATCAGAAAGCTCATCTCTGTTTACTGAAGTAATAACGACATGATTTAATCCAAGAATCTTTATGGCATGTGTAATATTTTCAGGTTCATTTTCATCCGGCAGATCATGCGGTTTCCCTTTTAATACACTGCAAAAAGTACAACCTCTTGTACACATACTTCCGTTAATCATAAATGTAGCAGTACCGCCGGAAAAACACTCATTTTTATTTGGACATCTTGCACTCTGACAAACAGTATTTAAGTTAAATTCCCGAACAAGTGAATGGATTTTTCTTGATTTGTCATTTAATAAAACATCTTTTCTAAGCCATTCCGGAAGACGTACAGGTTTTTTAGTTTCTGTATCAGTTAACATAGGTAATTATCATAACATTTAAAGTTTTTTGTTAAAGATTTTAACAAATAACTCCTTATCATCTTTATTAAATGTTTTTATTGCAAATAAAAACAGGAAATAAGCCAACAAAAGAAAAAACATTTGAAAAAACAAATTTACTTTGTTAATTAACAAGCCATAAATAAAAACAAGACTTATCAGTCCTGCAGTTAACGGCTTATGCATTACTAAAAAAATATCTTTTAAATTCCACACCAGATACTTTGTCCCTGAAGTAACTATAATTATAAGAAGCAGCCCTTCGCTGACTACTGTGGCTATGCTGGCTCCAAAAGCAGAGTATTTCGGTATCAGTATCAGGTTTAAAATCAAATTTACCATACTGGTTACAGCCTGAAAAACAACCATATTTTTATGCTTGTTCATTGCAATATAGAATAAATTAAATGGCGCCTGAATAAATCTGAAATAAATAAATAAGCTGAATAAGTTTACAAGAGGAATAGATAAATCATACTTTATTCCAAATATTAAGCGGATAATAGAATCAGAAAAAAGAAAGATGGAAATCACAAACGGTGTAGCAAAAATTACCATATACTTAAATATAATTTTAAAAACTCTTTTTTGATCCTTTGACTCTTTCATCTTGTCATTTTCCAGAATTCTATAGATAGTAGGCAAAAGAGCAAATCTGACCTGGTTAGGAAATAAATTTGCAACATTTGTAAATTTTATTGCAGCACTAAAAATTCCGACAGAATGTAAACTGGAAAAAAATGAAAGCAATACAGTACTGATTTTTGCATAAATTCCTACAAAAAAATCACTAAAGCTGAATATTGTGGAATCCTTAAAGAAATCTTTCATAAACTCCGGTTTTAATTTTGGTTTTAAAAGTAAGACTGAGTTTATTAAAGAAATAAAAAAAATAATCACGTTCAAAAGCACACTTGCAAATGCAAGATATAAAACCGAATTATTAACTGAAAGAGCAGCGATTACTATTAAAAGATTAATTATTGCTTTAAGTACTCTAAAAAAAGAGACAAGTTTAAAATCACCCAGGATTCTTCTTATACTGCTAAAGACTGTCCCATAGCTTTCCAGCACCATAGTAAGTGTAAACAATTCGAAAATTAAAATTTCGTTATTTCTATACCCTGCCAGATAGCCCAAAAAAGTAACCAGAACAAAAGTAGGAATAACAAGAATAGTCTTTAAAAATAAGGCATTTCCAAAACTAAACTGAGCATTAGTTATATTTGTAGAACCAAATTTTAAAAGTGTCCTGTTTAGTCCAAAATCACTTAAAAACTGAAACAAACCCACAAAAGAAATAATTGTGGAATAAAGTCCAAAGTTTTCCACTCCGAGCGTTCTGGCAATAAAACCTACAAGCACTACGTTTAAGGCAACTGTAGTAACTGCACCTGATAATAAGTAAAAAATTCCAAAAGTTAGTTTTCTGGAAAGAGGATTTTGTTTCACATCCCTATATTATTGTTCTTCTGTTAACTTGGCAACTAATGTGATTTGATTTATAACAATTTCACTAAGCTCAGCATCAGTCATTTTGCCGAACCTGGACCAGATTGATCTTACCCATTGCATCTGGAAATAATTTTGTTTCAGCTTAAAAATATTTTCAAGGAAATATTCAACATCAGGATATAATCTGTAGTAATAAACAGCAGTTAAAATATCTGCTGAACAAAGAGCTGTAGGATAGTCATTATCATCCCTGACGATTCTTTTGCATTCTGAAACAAAATTTGATAAAAGTTCAAATGAGTTGATTTTTATTTGTTCACTTTGTATTGGTAATTCATTTTCCATATATAATAAAAAGGGCTCAAATATAATAATTTGACAGGGAATTGTTACTATAACGGGCAATTTGATATGTTAAAGTCTGGTTATGGAAAGTTATTTTATGAGAAAAGACCTGATGATCAAAAAACCGGTAATTATAATAGGCTGCCCGCGCTCAGGAACAAGTCTTTTATTTACTATATTAAGCACAAGTAAACACCTCTGGTCCTTATACAGGGAGAGCAATGATATCTGGGAAAACTTTTACAGATTTACCGGTAAAGAATTTAAGAATGAAGTATTAACCGGTGAAGATCTAAGTGAAGAATCAAAAGGCTTCTTATTAAAAGAGTTTCATAAGTACTCCTTTAATAATTATTATACTGGATATTTTTTAAGAGAATGCCTTTCGAAAAACAGCTTACTCAGACCTTTATCCATGCTCATTACAGAAGCAAATCTTTTATATAAAAATCTATTGATAAAAGAATACAGGCTTGTTGAAAAAACACCAAAAAATTGTTTCCGGATTTCTTTTATAAATAAATTATTTAGGGACTGTAAGTTTATCTTTTTAAAGCGTGACGGCAGGTCAAATATTCATTCTTTAATCGAAGGCTGGAAATTAAACGGAAAATATATAAGGATGAAAGACCCGGCTGTCAAATTAAACATAAAAGGATATGATGGAAAAGACTGGAATTTTGTTATGCCGCCCGGCTGGGAAAACCATACAAATAAGTCTTTAGAAAAGGTCTGTGCATTTCAATGGATAAGCTCCAATAAGGCTGCTATAGAAGGATTAAAAGAAATTGAAGAGAAAAGAAAATATACCATAAGCTATGAAGACCTCTCTAATAACACATATTCAGTAATAAAAGAATTATGTGATTTTATTGAAATTCCGTTTTCCGGTCAGCTAAGAAACATATCATATAAGCCACCAGATGTGAATTATGTCAGCAGGCCACAAAAAGAAAAATGGAAAAAGAATGCAGCTTTAATAGAAAAAATTTATCCGCAGATTGAGCCTGTAATGAAGGAATTAGGATATCCTTCGCCTTAATATTTCAAACAACACAATCCCAAATGCCACTGATACATTTAACGAATCTACTTTATCACTAACAGGAATTCTTGCCAGAAAATCGCAATTTTTTTTTATAAGTTTTCCAAGCCCTTCATGCTCATTCCCTACAATAATGGCTACTTGTTCCGGAAAATCGATATCATAGATGGATTTGGAAGCTGCTGAACTGTCTGTGCCAACTATCCAGAAATTATTTTTTTTCAACTCATTTATTACATTTACACAATTCGCTACCCTTGCAAAATTAGCATGAAATAAAGCTCCTGCACTGGTTTTTATGGTAGTTGAGTTAATACCGGCGCTTTTTCTTCCACTTAAAATTACTCCGTTTCCTCCTCCGGCTACAAATGTTCTAATCATGGCTCCTATGTTATGAGGATCTTCTATTTCATGAGCTACCAGAATGATTTTGGATTTTTCAACAATCTCTTTAACCGGTAAATATTTAACTGGAGATATGCTTAAAACCATTCCCTGGTGATTATGATTTTTTGCCAAAGAAGAGATTTTTTGTTCAGGAACTGTGTAAAATGGGATTTTTTTTTCTTTGGCATAAGAGGTAATTCTTTGTTTTATATTCTGATCTCTGAGATTTTCGCTCAGCCATATTTTATTAACCTGAAGAGTAGAATTTTTAATCACTTCAAGAACCGGATTTTTTCCAGACACTAATTCACAGCTTGTAAAATTATTTTCTTTCTTATTTTTAATCATGTGATTTTAAGGCCCGTTGCTGCTCTCTTCATCAGCATTTTCGTTTTGTGAGCCTTCTTCCGGTATCATTCTCAAAAGCCTTGGATCATGCTTTCTTCTTCTTTCTGCTTTACTTTCATGTCTTTTTTGTTCTGTTTCCTGAGTATCATTTTTCTCTTCCCCGTTATCTTCTTTATCATGCTCTTCCAAATCATTATTTATCTCAGTTTTATTTTGATCAGCAATTTCTTTTTTATCATCTTCCGGATCAAACTCTTTTTCTAAAAACCTGTTCTTATTTAAAAACGGTCCGTACAGAAATCTTACTAACGGACTGAATTTTGCAGCACCGGGCGGAATGGGAGCATACTCCTTAGGTTCAGTACCGGGTACAAACAATTTCTTCACAGGATTTGAAGTGTATGATGTAGCTAAAAGTCCGGTCAGCGGATCTACAAGAACAATTTTCATATTTATTTCATCGGGGAACGTCCCTGCAGGAATATCTTTATCTTCATAATATGCCTCACAAAATCTTTTCCATACCCTTGCAACAATTGCGCCACCTGTTACCCATTTACTGTTTATGGCCTGATTATGATCATTGCCTCCCCAGATTGCAAGCGAAAGATCAGGAGTAAAACCAATAAACCATACATCCCTTGATTTATCTGATGTACCGGTTTTACCTGCTGTTGGCCTGTCGTTAAGTCTTGCCAGCGCTCCTGTTCCTCTTTTTACCACATCCTCCAGCACACTAACCAGAGTCCCGGTAGCATATGCAGATGTAACTCTCTGCGGGACAGGAATATTCTTTTCAATAATTCTTTTTTTTGGATCTTCAATTCTCCTTATAAGTATCGGTTTCATATAAATTCCGCCCCTTGCAAACGTAGCATAACTGCTGGCCGCCTCAAGAGGAGTAATTGCAGCACTTCCCAGGGCAAGCGAAAGATGTGGTTCAAGTTCTGTTTCAATCCCGCATGCTTTAGCTGTTTCTATAACTTTTTCAATCCCAACCTTATAAGCTACTTTTACTGCAGGTAAATTTCTTGAAAATGTTAAAGCATCTCTGACTGTAATAGTGCCCCAGAATTTCCCGTCAAAGTTTTTTGGAGCCCACATCATACCGGTTCCATCTATGATTTCAAATTTTGAATCTTTGATTGTTGTTTCAGGATCGATTATCCCCTGTTCAAATGCTGTTAAGTAGGTAAACGGCTTAAATGCAGAGCCAATGGTATGCGGGTTTGTAGCCCTGTTCCATTGATTCTTCCAGAAATCACCTACACCGCCAACAAGCGCTCTTATCTGTGAAGTTTTTACATCAATTGCAACAAGTGCATACTGGGTTATTCCACCTGGAGCATTTTTTATTTCTTCATTTAAAACTTTCTCTGCTTTGTCCTGAGCATCAGGATCAAGGCTTGTAAAAACCTTATATCCTTTTTCTCTTAGCTGTTCTATATCAAATCTGTTTTTTAATTCTTCCAGAACATATGAAAAGTAATAAGGATAAAGTTCAAATTGCCCCGGTGAAGAAGAAAAGATTAGCTTTTTACTGATGGCTGTTTTGTACTGCTTTTGTGTTATGTAACCAAATTCAAGCATTTTCTGAAGAACAAGTTTTTTTCTTTCTTCACCTGCCCTTCTGTTCATAGAAAAAGCACTGGGAGCTTTAAGTAATCCAGCCAGATATGCTGCCTCTTCTAAAGTTAACTCAGAAGCTTTTTTATTAAAATATCTCTGTGCAGCCCGCTGTGCTCCGTAAGCACGGTTTCCCCAGAAAACCTGATTTAAATATAATTCAAGAATTTTATCTTTGTTTAATTTTCTTTCCATTTCCAAAGCCAGCAAAAGTTCTTTAAACTTTCGCCCGAGCGTTCTTCCTCTTTCTTTTTCCGGAATTAAAAGATTTTTTATAAGCTGCTGGGTAAGGGTACTGCCACCTTCAACCACTCTTCCGGCCTGAAGATTTACAAAAAATGCTCTTACTATTGCAGGAGGATCTACACCAATATGCTCATAAAAATTTTTATCTTCAATTGCAAGGACAGCTCTTTTTAACAAAGTTGAGATTTCACTTAAAGGGACAACCTGCCTGTCTTCATGTCCCTGTAAAAAGCCAACGAAACTGTCTCTGTAGTCATAAAGCTCTATAGAGCTGATTGGCTCGTATTCAGTAATATTATCAATTGACGGGAATCCCAGGGATCTGTTTACTAAAGGCAGGAAAATATAACTGCCAAGCAGGATAACTACAAAGGACATAAGAAAAAAAAGATATTTATTATTCATTTTATATAGCGCAAAACAAGTTTGCGCTTCCTTCGATCAATTCCTTTCACAGGATCGGATTTGGTGGATAAACCACTCAAATCCTATAATCACTAACATGTAATTTTTTAATTTAATACACTAAATTAAAAAGCCAGTGCTATAAAACAGCACTGGCTTTTTATTATATCGTTCACCTGGACAAAGATAGTTTTCTTAGCTTGAGAAAGCTTTTGAAGCACCTTCTGCAGTCCATTCGATTGAATTAGGAATACCTTCTAAAGCAGAATGTAAGGTTTGGCATTTAAATGGTTTTTCCCAACCGTCTACAAAGCCTTTTCCGCCCCAAAGTAATCCTCCGACTACTCCATGTACTACTGCTCCTGGTACTGCTCCTATGACTAAGCCAGCTATATTTTCCATAACTCCTTTTTCATCACCAAATGCATCTGCAACTGCTTTTGTACCTTTAGAAGCACCACGAATCAGTCCACTTGTCGTGCCAACAAGAACTCCTGTTCCTGTGCTAAGTGTTGCACCAACTGCTTTGAATGGTAAACCGATTGTCCATCCAAAAATTGGATCTGTTTTTTTGCAACCTGAACTTGCTTCATCTGCTAAAGCAATTGTTGGCATTAAAACTGAAGTTACCAACACAAGCGCAAGTAATTTTGATTTTTTTAACATTCTTTTTTCACTCCTTTATTCTTAAATTAAATACCCATCCCTAAGTTGTTTATTAAAGCAAGTTGCTCCCGGATTGAATACTTTTATTATAGATTTTTTACAAAATGTATGGCATTACATATTTTATTAATGATTTTTTGCATGTAATCATGGAAAAAGAGGGCAAATATATGATAAACAAATATAGCAATGGCCACTTTGAAACAACTCTTTTATACATTTCTGCTGATTTTTATATTTATTTCAGGTTTTTCTTACAGTAAAGTTTTTTCACAAAATTCTTCCCTGGTTCTAAAAGGTGCAATTACAACTGTCATCCAAAAAGGAGAAATTATCAATGCAAATTTAAATACACCAATTAATTTTTACTTTAGTCAACCTGGTGATAAAGTAGTCTTTTTTACAAATAAAGATATTGTAATCGGGGAGAATTTTTACATTCCGGCAGGAAGCAGGATTGAAGGAACAATTACAGACATAAAAGAACCAAAAGGATTTGGTCAAAATGGAGCTTTTGGAATAAGCTTTAATGAAATAGTTACACCTGAAAATATTTCTATTCCAATATCTGCTACGGTAAGCACTGATGTTCAAAAAAAGAGTGAAAAAGTTGCCGAAATACTGACTTATGATGCAGCCTTAATTGCTTATGGAACTGCTCACGGACTTATTGCAGGAGTACAATACGGAGGCATACCGCTTGCCATTGCAAGTCATGGAATCAGCTTACTAACCGGTGCTGGTATTGGAGCCGGTGCCGGATTAATAGGATCTGCCATTAGAAAAGGTAAAATACCAACTGCTATTACAGGAAGTAACGTACCGGTTCTCTTAAAAAGTGATTTGTTTATTTTAGGAGAGCTGCCAAAAAGGGGAGACAAGAGGGCGAGAAAACCGGAGGGCGGGGAGTACAAAGGATTTCGTTTCTTTCCACTGGCTAATAAGGAGGAAATAAAGCTTTCAATACTTAACATAAAAAAAGAACACAGTAAAACTTTTGGAAATTATTTCATCCTTAAAATAAAAATTAAAAATGATTCACAAAAGACAATTAATCTGACAGATATAGTTCTGATAAACAATAAAGATTCAAATTTATTACATGCTGATTTATTTTTAAGCGGTACAAAAGCCCTGCAATCAATCAGACCCTCAGAAGAAATGAATATTTTATTAGCATTTACAGTTTGGGGGAAATTAGAAGATTACTCTCTTGCAATAATTGATTCTCTGGACAGGAAAGAAATTGTAAAAGTGCCCCTGAAGCAAAAATGATATAATATTCGATTATGTCAAAACAAACACTGGAGAAAAAAATGGCTTTTAAAGAAGGGATAGATCTAAATTCAATAGCGTATTTTAACGGAAAGTTTATGCCTCTTCGCGAAGCAAGTATAAACATTATGACTCACGCGTTTCAGTACGGTACAGGGATCTTCGAGGGTATTCGTGGTTACTGGAATGAAAATGAAAAACAAATGTATATTTTTCGCATGAAAGAACACTATGAAAGACTGAGTCAAAATGCAAAATTACTAAGGCTTGAATTAGATAAATCTGCAGATGAACTCTGCCAAATAACTGTAGAGTTAATGCAAAAAAATAACCCGAATTGTGATATGTACATAAGACCAAATGTTTATAAAGCAGGAATTATTGTCGGCCCCTCACTATTAAATACAAATGGTAAGAACCCTACAGCTTTTTCACTCTGCACCATGCCAATGGGAGAATACGTAGACATTTCAAAAGGGCTTCATGTTTGTGTCAGCAGCTGGACAAGAGTAGAAGATAACGCCATACCAGCCAGAGGAAAGATTCAGGGAAGTTATGTAAACACTGCATTTGCAAAGACAGATGCACTGCTAAACGGTTTCGATGATGCTATTGTTTTGTCAGGCGACGGACATGTATCTGAAGGAAGCGCCATGAATCTTTTTATGGTACGAAATGGAAAACTTATTACTACTCAGGTTACAGACAATATTTTAGAAGGAATTACCAGAGATACCATAATCGAACTTGCAAAAAAAGAGTTATCTGTTGAAACCGAAATAAGGCAGATTGACAGAACAGAATTATATATTTGTGATGAAGTGTTTTTCTGTGGAACCGGCGCACAGGTCAGCCCTGTGACGATGATTGATCACAGAGCGGTTGGAAATGGAAAGACTGGACAAATCAGTAAACAACTTCAGGAAATTTATTTTAATGTGGTTAAAGGAAAGAATACAAAGTATAAAAAGTGGTGTACAGGGGTTTTTTAAGACGCCTTTTTAAGCTTGTTTACTTTTATATAGTCTGCTTAATAATTCAGTCATTCCTTCGCCGAATTTCCATTTTGATTGAATAATAATTGAACCTTCTTTTTTTGCATGTGCCCATTCAAAGAACAAATCTGATGCTGTAAGTTTATTTCCATTTCGTTGGAACGGATCTGTAAAAATAAAATTTACCTTAGTTGGTATATCTGAAAGTTTAAATATCTCCGAGACAAGATCAAAGACATAAGCCTCATGAACCGGATAATGAAACTGAAGAGGAGAACCGGCAGGCAAGTCATGATTTAAAGAAAATAATATTTCATTATAATTAAAACCAATTCCAAGATTTTCACCAGGGTTTTCTTCTACATGCTTTTTTGCTAACTCCAAAGCAAAAGCAACAGTACCAAGCCAGTTTCTATCAGGCAACCTTACGGATTTAAATTTAATTTTTGATTTAAATGCTTCATTTTCATTAATTAAAATTCTTATCAGTGATGAATCGTCTAACAAATCAAATCCATGATTATTAATTAAAATAAACCTCCCTGATGCTTTCTCCATAGCATTTGTAAGTCTTCTTTTTATTTTACTATCTATATCTTCAATAGTCTTGCTATCCTGTTCCAGGATGTGTGGTCTGGCTGCTTTCAGAAAGTTCGGTAGAGAACTTAAACGTTTTGACATAGTACTTAAATCACTGACCCATTTTGTAAACATCTCTGCCTGTTCAGCAAGGGTACCAAGCATTACTTTTCTTAAATCTTCGATTGACATACTTTCCAAAAACTTTTTTATCTTTTTGATGTGAAATTGATAATCCCAAGGAGGTTGTAATCCTTGTGCAAGAAACTTATTTATTGTTTCTTCAGGCATGATTCCATCTGACGCCAATTTCAGTATCTCTTCTTTATTCATTGAAGGAATTCTTTCTTTTACTTTTTCAACAGATTGAATATAACGTGGTAAAAACTTCTCATACTGCGGTGTCATAGTAAGCCAGTTCTTTGCAAATTCTCCCAGACAGTAAGGACATTCACTTACATGTTCATAGTTCTTTGGATATCCCCATGCATATATGCCAGGAACCTCATCTAAAGGCATATGACCTACCGGAAGAATATTATTACCACTTGCAGTTTTCATTAGATCCGGTAACATTTTTTCTAATTTTGTCAGGATATCTTTAGGATAGTTAAAACTATGAGGCCAATACTGAATTATACTATTTTTGCCATCATGCTGAAAATGATATTTTGTTTTTGGTTCTGTAAAAATAAATCTTGGTCCATCTTTTTTAAATGTATGTCCTAAGAAATCAAGCAGGAAGCTTTTCCCAAATTCTTCTTTTTTTTCATTGGATTCATCACTATCAGCAATAGCTTCTAACACTTTGTTTAAAGTACCGCCTATGCCTCCCGGCAACAAGTCTGCTACTAAAGGAACAACAGAAGTTTGTAAAAACTGTCTGCGTGTTGCTTCACTTTCATCTAAAAGCTGAGCAAGGAATTTTTCCGGGTCTTCTGTAATTTCAGAAGATAAATCAAGTTCAAATTCAGTACTTTTGGGATTTTTAACATTAGATGCTTGTACTCCTATAAACGGACTTACTAAATATTTAATGATTTGTCCGACTCTTCTAAACATATATACAAAGAAATTTACCTCTTCTTCGCCCAAACCAACCGGCTTCCGTAATTATTTTTGTCAAAAGATAAAAGATCAAAATTAGCTAAGAGTTCTTTCAGTTCCTGATCAGAATAATTTCTAAGCATCATGCCTTTTCGCATTTCATCTGTGTAAACATGAGTATGATCTAAGAGCTCAAAATATTCGCCTTTTCCGGAACCAACCTGATCAAAACACCCGAAGAAAAATCCACCGGTTGTAAGTATTTTATGAACCTTATTAAAAATAATTTTTGCCTGATCAAGCCTGAAATGTTCCAGAACAGAATTACAAATTACAGCATCAAATGAACCATCACCAAAAGGAAGGTTTAATAAATCACCTGCTAATAAAGCTACATTTGCATTATCTTCACCTGCCCATGCTGTACCCAAAGCAATGGCTGACCTTGAAGTATCAACACCAGTAACTTCAAAGCCATATTTAGACATAAAAACAGATAACCAGCCTGAACCGCACCCAAGATCAAGAACTCTTTTTACCCTGAACTTTTTTAGCTTTCTTGTTATCTCGTGAATATATGGAAGCTTAGGTAACTCTTTATGCGGCTTTGCAACTCTCTGCCAGGCCTCATCCCAAAACCTGAGATTTTCTTCATATATTTTTTCTATATTAGGTTCTGTCTTTGTCATCTTAGATTCTTAATTATCTTTTTGTAATTTGAAATGTGTTTCTACCTGCCGCGACACAATTTTCTAATAAAATTGCGTCGCTTTGCATAGATCTCGAATATACCTCCTGTAGCATTTTACAGATTTTACCAAGTGAATCGGATAAAATCTTATATATGTTAAATTATAGCTTATACAAATGAATTTGAAAGAACAAAGCAAAACAGTAACCAGTGGGCCGGAAAGAGCCCCTCACAGAGCAATGCTCAGGGCAATGGGGCTTGGTGATAAAGAAATAAATCAGCCGTTTATCGGTATAGCCAGCACATGGAATGAAGCTACTCCATGTAATATAACACTTCGTGATCAATCAGAAGCGATTAAAAAATCTGTTATCGCAAACGGTGGAACACCCAGAGAATTTATAACCATATCAGTAAGCGATGCAATTGCAATGGGTCATGAAGGAATGAAATCATCTCTTGTTAGTCGTGAAATTATTGCTGATTCTATAGAGCTTATGATACGTGCTCATTGTTATGACGGGTGGGTAGGAATTGCAGGTTGTGATAAAAGTCTGCCCGGAATAATGATGGCAATGCTGAGATTAAATCTGCCGGCAGTTTTTTTATACGGCGGTACAATTATGCCAGGTCATTATCACGGAAAAGATTTAACAATAGTAGATGTCTATGAAGCAGTCGGTGCACATAATTCAGGAAAAATTTCAGACAAAGAACTTTATGAAATAGAGTGTACTGCCTGCCCGGGAGCCGGCTCCTGCGGCGGTCAGTTCACAGCAAATACCATGGCTTGTGTTTCTGAAGCCATTGGTATAGCACTTCCACACACCAGTTCATATCCGGCTATTGATCCTGAACGTGCAAAAGTTCATAAAGCCTGCGGTGAAGCAGTAATGAACTTGTTAAAAACCACAATCAGTCCAAGAGACATAATGACGAAAAAAGCATTTGAAAATGCAGCACGTGTAGTAGCTGCTACAGGCGGATCTACAAATGCTGTCTTACACCTGCCTGCAATGGCACATGAAGCAGGAATAAAATTTACAATTGAAGAGATGGATAAAATTTTCCATGAAACTCCTTATTTTGCAGACCTAAAACCCGGCGGTAAATATACAGCATATGATGTGCATAAAGTTGGCGGGGTATCTGTAGTTCTAAAATGCCTTCTTGATGCAGGTTTATTGAATGGTGGCTGTTTAACAGTCACAGGTAAAACCCAGGCTGAAAATTTGAAGGATATAAAGTTTCCAAAAAATCAGGATGTAATTTATCCTATAGATAAACCACTCAGTCCTATCGGGGGGTTGAAAATTTTAAAAGGAAATCTGGCGCCTGACGGAGCTATAGTAAAAATTGCCGGATGTAAAAAACTATCTCATCGTGGTCCTGCGAAAATATTTGACAGTGAGCAAAAATCTTTTGAAGCAATTACAGAGAAAAAAATCAAGCCGGGTGACATAGTAGTAATCAGATATGAAGGGCCAAAAGGCGGACCAGGCATGCGTGAAATGCTCTCTGTCACTGCAGCGCTTTATGGACAGGGGTTAGGTACTGAATGTGCACTGATTACTGACGGACGGTTTAGTGGCGGTACTCGTGGCCTTATGGCAGGACATGTCTCACCAGAAGCATTTGTAGGCGGACCTATTGCATTGATTCAGAACGGAGATATTATAAGCATTGATGCTGAAGCTGGAATTATTTCAGTAGAGTTATCAGATTCAGAATTAAAGCAAAGAAAATTAAAATGGCAGCCGCCAAAACCAAATTACACTTCAGGAGTTTTAGCTAAATACGCAAAGCTGGTAGGAAGTGCCAGAGACGGGGCAGTAACAAACTACAAATCAGAAACCAGTGAAATATTACAAGCTGTAACATCATTGTAAGCTATAATTAAATTTGTTTTTTCTGAATTCTGATTCTTTGATTTCTGATTCTCTAATTTCCAACTTCTCCTCATACGGCAGGTGTCGCCAAGTGGCCTAAGGCCCCGGGTTGTGGTCCCGGTATTCGCGGGTTCAAATCCCGTCACCTGCCCCAAGTTAAACCTCGCTAATTACATCAAACCCTTTAAAACTGCCGACAATTGCAAGCCCTATAATTTTTCCTTTGCAGATCTTTCTTTCTCTTATTTTTCGGGCAGTCTCATTTAATGTAGCACCCGAGCCTACTGCATCATCAACCAAGATAATATTTTTATAAACTCCTCTCTCGTTTACTACTATCGTGCTTCTGGCATTTTCTATACGATCTTCAAGTTTACTTAATGTCTTTTGCGGAACAGTAATGGTAGTTTTAATTTTTGTAATTAAAATTAATTTGTGGTTAGGCTTTATAGCTTTTTCAAGTTCTTTCATTATCTGAACTTCTCTTTTTACTGTCGGAGGCATTACCCCTACACCATCTATCTTAAATTTTTTAATCGTATGCTCAATCTCTGGCTTAATTTGACCAATCAATTTTTTTATATAAGCTCTGTTCTGACTTTGTTTTGCATATAGCAAGAATTGACCGAGTTTTGTCTTTCCAAATCTTTCTATACTATAAAAATCAAGGTAATAAATTTCATCTAAAAACGTCTCTTTAAAAGTACTCTTAAATTTATATAATCCATTAATAAGTCCGTCTTTTTTATAAGAGTCATATTTTTTTAATGTTTGAATATATTCCTGAGCAGTTTTTTCAATTGGCAATTTAAATCTTTTACACCAATACTTAAATCCTTCTATACCTTCTTTTTCTTCTCCAGAAGGTGTGATTATTAAGAATTTGTTATTGATAATTTTTTCCTGAGATGGTTCAATCGTTACTATATTTTCTTCTTTAGATTCTTTTTCTTTTAATGAGTAAAAAACTTTTGGAGGTTTCCCTGCTTTAATCAAAACACCAGTTTCAAAAAGTTTTTTAAGCTGTTTTCTTATAGCTCTGTCTGAAAGTTCAAAATAACCAAAAAGCTCTTTCCCTTCTACTTGCCCTTTAGATGCTATGTATTCAATTATTTTTGCTGATGTGTTCTTGTTCATGTTAATATTTACACCCAATTTTCCTGATTCCTAGTACACTGTGAACTAGGAACTTATTATAGCTTATTTCAACCCTTTTTCAGTATCCTTTTAACCTTATTAATGTAATATGCGGGTTCGAATCCCGTCACCTGCCCCAGATGGGAATGATTAGATCTCTTGCGAAAGCAGAGTAATTTTTATTAAGACCTACAAAAGGAATACTAAAATCAAATATCACCTTCATAATGATGGGTATTTTTTATTTAAATATTTGAGATGGTTCAAAATCCCATCTTCAGATTGACGATTGCAACAATAATTTGCATTATTAGCCCATATCTACACCTCCTGTTTCTAAATTGCTGTTGTAAAATCCGAAAAGTTTTTATCTTGCAAATTGTATTTTCAACCAATACTCTTATGGATGATAATTTACGATTGTATTTTTTATCTTCTTTAGAGAGAGGTCTTTTCTTTGTCTTTTTAATTGGTAATTTTGTTTTTGGATGTTTCTTTTGTAAACCTTGATAACCACTATCTACTAATGCTAATGAGTCTCTGGGGATAGGATCTTCTTTTCTTCTGATAGTTAAATCATGAGTTTTTCCTGGGTAAGGGTTAGATGCTCCGATTATTTTTCCTTTGTCATTAATTCTAATTTCTGTCTTGATTGTATGGTCTTTTTTTTGCCACTGTAATATTTCCGTTGACCTTTTGTAGGTCTATTAATTGCTTGTTCAGTTGCATCTATGATTAGTGTAGAAAGTTCTTCAGATGTTAGTGTCCGATCTTTTTTAATCGAAATAACTTTTATTACTAAAGGTTCTAACTTATTAACTGCTCTCCAGACATTGGATTGATCTAATCCAAACAAGAATCCTAAAAACTCATAGGTAACATAGCTTCTGTAGTACATCATCATTGCTAATAGTTGGTTTCTAAGACCCGCTATTTTTGGTGGTCGACCATCTAATTTCTTAGAATCTTGTAATTGCTTCCATAAAGGAGCAACTTTGCCACAGATTGCTTCAAAATCTTTTATCGATGTACCTGTTAATCTTTGAAAAGTTAAAGGTTTCTTGGATAGTCTTTCGTATGTAATGCTCATGCTAAAAAAGACTATTTCTTCAGTTTTTAGTGGCCTTCTATAACGCTGACTTTCGCAAAAGGTCTATTGATTACCTACTAATATTCCAGGAATTAGGAATTGGGTATATTCTATTGGCTCTAAATGGTTTTCTTCTATCTTTTTATTTATAGCTTGTCCTGCTTTTGGTACTAACACAAAACCACTTTTACTAAAAACCATACAATTTAAGCTTCTAACAATATAAGGACTTTTTAGCTCTCTTCGGAGATTCTGGTAATAATCATTATTTACAATTTCATCTAAAATATGTTTAATTTCAGATTTTTTCAAAGGAGTTGACAGAGGCTGTAAAACACCAGCCAGGTCATCTGTTTTCTTACTGCCTGACTGGACAAAATTTAACAAGGCAGGTATTAGCACCTCTTTCACATATACATCAAGAGCATTAAATCCTTTTCTAATATTACTTTCACCTTGAACGGATAATTTATTTGAAAGTTTAAAAAATGCATTTACCGCCTCTTTAACACTTTGACCTTCTTGAAAATATTCCGGATCAAACCCTGCTCTTACATCTATTTGATCTTCTACCCGGTAATTAAATTTTTTAGGTTCTGTTTCAAGTATTCGAAGTGATGAATTCTGTATAGCCTGCTTTGGTATATCTTTTTTAACTTTTTCTGCCAAAGATGCCAGTCGACATTCAATTGAGTTAACCCTTAAGTTTGTGCTCCTTTTATCAAGCAAGTTGCTTGCACGATCATACAGTGACTTAGCAGCTTTTCTTAGTGGATCAATCATAAATTATCTATATACTAAAATGAGATTTTAAAAAGTTTATAAGAAATTAATGTTAATTTAACAATTTGGAAAGTCTGCAATTAATTACAGTTTCCTAAACACCAGGCACGCATTATGTCCGCCAAAGCCAAATGAATTTGAAATTATTACATTTAAATCTTTTACTTTACGGGATTTATGAGCAATAAAATCTAAATCACATTGTGGATCAGGATTATCCAGATTTATCGTCGGTGGCAAAATATTTGTTTGAAGTGCCATAATACATGAGATTGCTTCTATTGCACCGGTGGCACCAAGCAAATGTCCATGCATTGATTTTGTAGAGCTTACAGGTAAAAGACCTTTTTTAACCCTGTCTCCGAAAACTCTTTTTATAGCTACTACTTCGACTACATCCCCGACAATAGTACTGGTCGCATGTGCATTTATATAATCAACCTCTTCTCCCTGAACATTTGCATCTTCTAATGCAAGTTTAATAGCTCTTGCTGCGCCATCTCCATCCGGTGATGGCGAAACAATATCAGATGCATCCGATGAAGCACCAAAACCAGCTAGCTCACAATAAATATTTGCACCACGTGCTCTGGCATGTTCCAGCTCTTCAAGAATTAAAATCCCGGCTCCTTCACCCATTACAAAACCATCTCTGTCTCTGTCAAAAGGTCTTGAAGATTTTTCCGGCTCATTGTTAAAATGAGTTGACAGAGTCCTTGCAGCACCAAATGCAGCAATACTTACACCTGTAAGCGGCGCTTCACAGCCTCCTGCAAACATTACATCGGCATTACCGGCTTGAATAACCCTGAATGCATCCCCAATACAGCTTGTGCTTGTAGCACATGCTGTAACAGTACAACTTAATGGTCCTTTTGCATTGTGGTAAATAGAAATATAACCGGCTGGCATGTTTGCAATCATTGAGGGGATGGTAAATGGGCTGACTCTGCCGGGACCTTTTTCTCTTAATATATTGTGTTGTTCAATTATTGTAAGTATGCCCCCGGCAGCACTTCCTACAACTACTCCGATACGTTCCGGATTTGGATAATTTATAACATCTAACTTTGCATCTTTAACGGCATTAATAGAAGCACTTAAAGCAAGCTGAATAAATCTGTCTGTTCTTCTTATAACTTTTAGTTCAAGAAAATCTTCAGGCTTAAAATCATTACACACAGCACCTACACGACAAATATCTTTTGATGTTTTTGCATCAGGGAAAAAATCCATTTTGGATATTCCTGACTTTCCGTTTATAAGATTTTCCCAGAGTTGTTCTTTACTCTCGCCTAAAGAGCAGATTAATCCCATTCCGGTTATAACTACCCGCTTTTTCATTTTTATTTCGCTTCAGACAAGCTGAAGCGTCCCGCGATCAATTCTGTTCGCTCGTTCGGATTTGCCCAATGAATGGGACAAATCCTCTGTTCAATTAACGCTATCATGCAGTCCTTCATTGTTGTTTCGCTCCAGACAAGCTGCTATAACTTATACAATATAGCAAAGTAGGGGCATTTTACAAAACGCCCCTACAAAGAATTCCTTTTATTAGCATTTATGAATGCGAAACAATGTGATCAACAGCCTGCCCGACTGTAGTAATTTTTTCTGCTTCTTCATCAGGGATTTCAACCCCAAATTCCTCTTCGAATGCCATTACTAACTCAACTGTATCAAGTGAGTCAGCACCTAAGTCTGCGGTAAAACTTGCTGATTCTGTTACTTCAGATGATTCCACACTTAACTGTGAACAAACTACCTTTTTAACTCTTTCTAATGCTTCTTGTCTGTCCATAACTTTAGTCATATCTCCCCCGTTAATACATAGTTTTTCTAGCTTTGGTTCAGGATATCACAGAATAGTCAACATGAAAACGCATTTACACATTTCAGGTAATAGGCTATTTTATTAAATTAGCTACCAGTAAAAACCTATCAGCAAATACTATTTCATCACCTTTTTTTAAAGAAGCTGCATTTATATTTTCTATTTCGCAGATTATGTTTAATTTCAAACTGTTAAAAAGAAATTTTAATGCCCTTTTTTCATTTTCATAGTGTGTAGTAATAAAAACATATCCATCCTTGTCTAATAATTTATCAAAGTTAGAAAATATTTTCATAAATACATCTGTATTAAATGTAATTTCAGGATGCCGGACAATAATCAAATCAAATAATCCGTCTTTTATCCACTCTTCGTAGTTTTTAAATTTTGCAGCATCACCGGATTTTAAGAAAATATTATCTTTTTTATTAGTTACTAAAAGTCTGTTTTTTGCAAAGTCCAGCAATTTTTCATCACTTTCAATTCCATACAGTTTAACTAACCCTTTGCAAGAAGAAAAATAATCAAATAAACACTCTGCTTCAATAAACTTCCCGCATGCAATACTTATAATTTTTACAGTTTTTTTTTCTTCTGCCTTGTCTAAAAGATGTTTTGGAAGATAACTTGTAAGCAAATTTGACAAGCTGTTTTGAATTTCTTTTCCAAGTTTTTCATATTCAATATTCATTTTAGCAACGCTTTGTCAAGCAGGGTAAGGCATTAATAGTTTTTTAGAGGCCAATTGAAAAACACAAACCATTATTCGCTTAAATCCTTCCAGCCTGTGAACCTTCTTCAAGCCAGATTTGAAGTTTGCTTGCTAAAAATTCTGGTTTTTCAATAGCAGCTTCTTTAAGTCCAGTTAGAATACCTGTTAAATCCGGTTGCTGTGCAGTCAGTTCTGCCGGTGAGGCTTCTGGTGTCTGTGATATTTGTCCTTCTGGTTTTTGAAACTGTTTTTGCATTGATTGATTTATCTGGGACACTGTGCTGGTAGGAGATTCAGGTGGCCTTACTGCACCTCTGAATGAATTAATAACCATCAGAAAACCTATGACAGCGATTGCAATTCCTGCCCAGCGCGGCATACCTTTAAAGAAGTTAATAACCTGATTTAGATAGTCAGCAAAACTTGGCATAGCAAAAGATTTTACTGGCTTAGCGGAAGGAGGTTTTCCTGTAGCAAATTCTGCTACTGTAATTTTTATATCATCAACTGTTGTGGCCGGGCTTGTAATTGCAGCTATGCCCTCACGTAACTGCTTGACTGAAATCTTTGGAAGTAAATCACTGTTTAATGCAACTGCGACAGTAATTTTTGAAATTCTTCCCGGTGGTGTGCTTATAGTTTTTTGTTTGAAGCTTGGATATCTTTGTGTTACCCTGTTTGTTCTTGCATAATTTTTATTGCCTTCTAAACCAGGTACTGCTGGTCCAATAGTATGCCCATCTGAAGCTGCTCCACCTAATCTTTCATCGCCAATTTGTTCCTGACCAACTACTCCATCAGCAAATGTAGTAGCCGATTCTTCAATTTTCCTTCTGCTTATTTCAGAACTTACTCTTACTATGTATCCGTTATAACCAAGTAATGGCTGTAAATATTCTTCAATTCTTTTTTGTATTATTTTGTTTACTTTTTCAGATTCTTCTACAAGTTCGCTTGCTGCAACTTCTTCTGTCTCTACTGAAGAATATGTTTCGCCATTGGTATCAATAACAGAGATATTGTTTTTTTGTAAATTAGGAACATATCCGACTAACAAATTTATAATGCTTCTTACCTGTGCCCTGGCAAGCTTTAAATTCTCGTCAGGAAGTTCTATCTGTACTGTGGCAGTAGTGGGTGCCTGATACTGGCTGAATAACTGCGGTTCAGGAATATTTACACGGACTGTAGCCCATTTAATGCCGGTCATTCTGCTGATAATTCGTGAGAGATCTCCGTTAACTGCTCTCATCATCTTTATTCTTTTATCATAGTCTGAAGCAGCCCAGTCGCTTTTATCAAATAAATTAAAACCATCTTCCTGTAATAAGTCACTTCTTGCAAGTGTAAGAGCAGCTCCGTCAAAATCCTTCTGAAAAACCTGAACATTTACTTTCCCCGGCAAATCACTGTCAGATATTCTCCCTTCAATATTGCTTAATTTTAGTTTTGAAATTATTTCAAATGCTCTTCCCTGATCAATCTTTTTTACAAGTTCAATCTGGGTTCCTTTATCCTGACTGTGTGTCCATGCAAAGATTACAATAATAAGTGTTAAAATAACAATTATAACACCAGCACCAATTAAAACCATTCTTTTGTTTTGTCCAAGATTTGCCATTGCATTCTGGACATTTTGAGGATTTAATTGTGTCTGTTCTGTTGCCATTTTTGTTCCTAATTATATTTTTTATTTTCCTCTTTCGAGGACATGCCATGGCATGTTCCTACACCTGCATTTGTGTCAGTTTTTCTACTGTACTTATAAACTTCCCTGCTACCTGGGTAGTTAAACCAAGGGCTATTTCTTCTTCTGCCATAGCAATCATTACTTCATGCAGGTTAACCTTTCCTGTAGTTACTGCAGCTTCAGTTAATTGTTCCGATTTATTCATCATGTTATTTACATTGCCTAACATACTGGTCAGAACATCTTTGAATTGTCCTCCTCCAGTGCTGACTACACCTTTTAATGTAGGTATCTGAGGGATCTCCGGAATTCCCGGGATCATACTTTTAAAATTTTGCGGTGCAAAGTTTTTCATTTTTTTATTTCCTTTATGTTTATTTGGGCCTAAATTAGTTTGTTCATAATCCTATTTACATAGTTTTTTGTTTCTGCAAATGGCGGAACACCTTTAAATTTTTCTACATTTCCTGGCCCGGCATTGTATGCCGACAGAGCCAAAATTACATTACCTTGGTAACGGTTTAGTAAAGAAGATAAATATTTAGTACCACCCCTTATATTTTCAAGGGGATTTAACGGATTCTTAACACCCATTGCCTGTGCTGTCCCTGGCATAAGCTGCATTAGTCCTAGTGCACCAGAGCCAGAAACAGCATTTGGGTTAAACCCTGACTCCTGCTCTATCACTGCTTTTACAAGTTTCGGATCTAAATTATTTTCTTTTGAAATTTGTTCTATATGAGGTTCCAGATCTTTTATAACACTTGAAAAAGAAGGAAGTTCAGAAATTCGCTTTGATATTTCTGCTACTCTTTCCAGTGCAGAACTTATTCCTGTTAAATCAATATTATTTATACCCATCTTTTTGTACAGACGCCCCAGTGGGGCGTCTCTTCTGCTTACCCACCTGGTTTGCCTATACTTAAAGTTTCCTTAGCTGCTGCTTTTGCCATTTCAACAATTGATAAATTTGCTTTGTAGTTTCTTACTGCATACATCATTTCAACCATTTCAATTAAAGTATCAACATTTGACAGCTCTACGTCTCCATTGGCATCTGCATTGGGATGTCCTGGAATATGGACCTTCGCTCCGGGGGTTTGATCTTCTATAACCTGACTTAGTGCAATACCCCTTCCGACCTGATTCCCGGAAAGAAAGTTCATTAAATTTTCTTCTTTTATTCCAAGCTGTCGCGCCATGATAATAGAAAATGGATCTGCTGCTCTTTGAGTGAATACCGGTATTTGTCTCTTATAGCCAGGTGTAGATGAATTAGCTATGTTCTTTGAGACAATTTCCATTCTCTCTCTTTGTGCTTCAAGACCGTTTGATGCTGTATTTAATAAATCAAAAAATGTCATTGGCTCCTCCTATTAACTGGCTCTAACCTCTAATGCTTTTTTCATATGCTCAAAATGATGTGAAATTGATTTAACCATTAACGTATATCGCAAATGATTATCATAGAGTTTTGACATCTCAGATTCAAGTGTCATTTGCCCGGAATAATCTCTGTATCTTGCGGTAGATAATATAGATTCGTTTCCTTCATCTTGCGGCACAAGCTTATTTTGTAATCCACTTAAGACCCTGCTAAAGTCAATGTCCTGCCTGACATAATTTTTTGTCTCAATATTTGCCAGGTTATTAGAAAGAAGCTCCTGACGCTGCATCAATGCATCAGTTAACCCTTTTAGTGTTTGAAATCCTTCTGTGTTAAACATATCTTTTCTCCTTATTACATCTCCAGCCCTTCTGGATCAAAATCACTTCCACTTCCTTCATCATCCCACCAGTAACTGTCATCAAAGCTGCCATCAGTATGCTCTTCCTTCCCAAATTTTTCTAATGAGATTTTGTAATCAAGTGCTTCCTTATCTATCTGAACCGGTTGCATAGCACCTGCCCCTCTTAAACCAAAGAGTGATTTTACAAATCCCAATAAACCAATTAAAGGCATAAGAAACATTGACCATTTTCCAAGACCACCAGTCCCAGGCATGCTAAATCCGCCAGGGAAGCCATATGCCCCTTGCATCTGTCCTGGCATTAAACTACCTGTACCAAAACTTCCTGTTACTGCTCCGGGAATTGCTCCAGGAGTTATACCGGTCGTCTGAGAATTTGCAAAACCCTGAAGCGGGTTAATTCCTGTAGCCAGCTGTCCTAACTGTGAATAAGAATAAGTTTGCGGTGATGGAGGTGCCTGCAAAGTGTTAATGACAGCTCCTGGGCTAAAAGCCTCTCTGCCAGAGGATTGTTGATTAACAGTTCCAGAGAAACCTTGTCCGCCAGAAAGACTGTTTGTATATGCCTGTACTGCCGGATTAAGATTTTGTCCCTGTGGAAGCATTGTAGTATAACCACCTAAGAAATTAGATCCTCCTCCGTTATATGCCCCGTTTGAAAGCACATTCAATAATTTATTAAAAATTCCTTTTGGTCCAACAGCAGGTCCGCCAGCTCTGATGCCGGAAGGATAAGTAAATGCAATGTTTGAAACTGGCCCGGTTATATTTTGCAGAAATTCTTTTAGCATTTTTTCTTCCTTTTTTATGCAGACCTGCTTATTGTGTAATTGACCTGTTCATAAAGCTTGTCTATAACTTTCAAAACTTTAAACTGAGCTGAAACCAGGTTTTTAATTTGAGCCATGTCTACCATTTCCTGTGCAATGTCAACATTTCCATATTCTAAGTAACCTTGTTTTACCTTGGTAGGATTGTTTGGACCGTATTCAATTTCCTGCACCTGACCGGATAATTTTGTAGGTAAGTAAAATCCTTTTCCTATTGATTCCAGTCCTTGTGGATTATTGAATGCCAGAACATTAATTCTTCCTATTTTCCTTTTTTCACCGCTTTCCGGATTAATTCCGTTGACTGTTCCGTCTTCTGTTACCTCAGGGATAAGATCAGGCGGGATTATAAGTTTTGGCGTGGTTACTTCTATATTTAAACCAAGTGTATTCTTTTGATCCTTATTAACTTCAATCACTGGTCTGCCAACATCTTCTACAAGCGGGATAACACGATATCCTTCATCAGCAGTTACCAGCTCACCCTCACCGCTTAACCTAAAATGTCCTGCTCTCGAATATGCTCTTTGTCCGCTTGGTAATTCTATTTCAAAAAATCCCGGGCCATCCAGAGCAAGATCAAATTCTTCTCCGGTTTTTCTTAAAGGTCCCTGAGAAAAATCTTTTGTTTCATGTTTGGCAATCTCACCGTTCAGAGTTTCCATGAATGTAGTCTGATTTTTTTTATAACCGACTGATTTCATGTTTGAAATGTTTTCAACAATTCTGGATAAAGCTTCAGTGTTTCCTTCTGTTGCTTTTACTGTTTGATAGCCTGTCTTGTTAAGCATAAATTTTCTCCTTAGACATTTCTTCCATATTTTTCCACTAATTCTTTATCCACCGAAGCTTCCATCCCAAGAGCTTTTTCACTGGCTTCAAAAGAGCGGAATGTAAGTAATAATGCAACCATTTCACTCATCAGGTTTACATTTGATCCTTCGATGAATCCCTGGTGTAGTTTTACAGGTTTGTTATCCATAATTTTCATAGCTATTCTTCCATATCTTTCTCCACCAGCAAAAATTTCTCCATTCTCGTTAATTCGGATATCGTATTGTTTTGTTAAGCTAATTGGCTTATCTGTTTTTTCTACAATAATTACTTCATGTCCATCCGGTATAACCAGTGAACCTTTGTCATTAAAACCAAGTTTTCCGTTTCTTGTGGGTATTGGCCCATCTTTTGATTCGACAAGAATAAATGCATTTCCTTCTATTGCAATATCAAGCTGATTGCCTGTTCTCTTAAGAGGACCCTGCGATCCGTCGCGAAGAGCTACTTCATTCATTACAGATTTAAAATTTACAGTTTCCGGAATTTCTCTTTTGTAACCGGATGTACCAATATTTGCTATGTTGTCTGTAACCACATTAAGCATCTTTAGCTTGTTCAGCATCCCGTTTACTGTTTGGCTGTATGTATTTGGTCGTGTCATTTTTATTTATCCTTCTTTGAAGTAAGCATTAATTTCTATGCTCTTTTTTAAAGAGTTGTAAGAATATATATATGATGTTGTTTATAACTGTGTTAAGAAAAAATAAAACTTACAAAGGCGTATCATGGTATGCCCTGATTATTTAAGAATTAATTAATAAGCAGAAGTAAAGGCTCATTTATTACTTCATAGAGTTTGCTGATTACATTAATATCAGGGATATTAACCCTTCCGTGGATAGCTGTAATAGAGCCGTCTACAACATGTGCCGGGGAATCAGGGCCATAATCGACAGCTTCTCTTAAAGGAACATTATCAAGTGCTGCCGCTGTTCCTTTTATATGAGCTGGAAGATGTAAATAATATTTAATTTTCTCAAATGTTGAATTAACTGATTCTAAATTACATATTGTTTCTGTAGTTTCCATGATGTTCTTATTTAATACAAAGTAGAGAAGCAGTTGTTGTTGATACCCGGCCTGAAAATTCTTTTTGTGACTTTTATATATTTTTATCAATATACACTCCTTTTGTTAAAGATAACTTAACTAATATCAATTATGCTTGCAACTTCTCTTTTTAATTATTAGGAAAAAGTGAATCATGACAATTAGAAATAAAAAAGAATTAAGAAAACTTTTAAGAGCATCTGTAAATATCTTAATTATTCTAATAGTTTTGTTTTTTCAGTATTTTGTACCATTACACTCAAATGCAATTTGTGGAAGTGACATCTGTGGCCCAAACTGTATAAGCATGGATCCTGATACATGTACATGCTTCCCGATTGGTTGTAATGCAAACTCTACCTCTGGAACTACTTCCGGTACAGCCATGTGTTCTACTGGACAACCAATTTGTCCCTCCGGCCAATCATATTCATGTCCCTCCGGTCAGGCCCCGTGTTGTATTAATTTTTCTAATGAAGCAGGTTGCAGCACAGGACTAAGCTGTTACGGAGGAAGAGGATCTTGTATAACTTCTACTTCTTCAACTTCTACATCTTCGACAACAGGCGGAGTAATTATGTGTGATGATTCAGGAATGATACTTTGCCCAAGCGGACAAAACTTAATTTGTCCATCCGGTCAGGCCCCATGTTGTATTAATTTTTCTAATGAAGCAGGTTGCAGCACAGGA
>Ga0209343_10001100_pt1 | contig 37385 bp, 42 predicted proteins | sample RifCSPlowO2_02_FD_184026 | JGI IMG/M metagenome (GOLD analysis project Ga0209343, IMG submission 184026) | Groundwater microbial communities from Rifle, Colorado - Rifle CSP2_plank lowO2_0.2 (SPAdes) (version 2) | ecosystem: Environmental > Aquatic > Deep subsurface > Groundwater | place...
CGGCGAGAGCATGCCGAGCAACCAGCGCAGCGGCGTGTCCTTCCAGCGTACCAGCACGCCCACTGCCATCATCGCCATCAACAGGCCCATCAACGGTACGAACAACGCATTGAAGTAAGGCGGGCCGACCGACAGCTTGGTGCCGCTGATGGCATCCAGCACCAGGGGATAAAGGGTGCCGAGCAGGATCATCGCCGCCGCCACCACCAGAATGATGTTGTTGACCAGCAGCAGGGTTTCCCGCGACCACAGGACAAAACCGACCTGACTCTTGACCACTGGTGCGCGGATGGCGAACAGCGCCAGGGAGCTGCCCACCACAATCAACAGGAACGCCAGGACAAACACCCCACGTTCCGGGTCGCTGGCAAAGGCATGCACCGAGGTCAGCACCCCGGAACGCACCAGAAAGGTCCCAAGCAGGCTCAGGGAGAAGGCGGCAATGGCCAGCAGTACGGTCCAGCTCTTGAACACGCCGCGCTTCTCGGTCACCGCCAGGGAGTGGATCAGCGCAGTGCCGACCAGCCAGGGCATAAAGGAGGCATTCTCCACCGGGTCCCAGAACCACCAGCCGCCCCAGCCGAGTTCGTAATAGGCCCACCAGGAGCCCAGGGCGATACCGATGCCGAGGAAAGCCCAGGCCACCGTGGTCCAGGGCCGCGACCAGCGCGCCCAGGCCGCATCCAGCTTGCCGCCCAGTAGTGCGGCGATGGCGAAGGCGAAGGCCACCGAGAAACCGACATAGCCCATGTAGAGCATCGGCGGGTGAATGATCAGGCCGAAATCCTGCAGCAGCGGATTGAGGTCGCGACCATTGGCGGGAGTATCGAACAGCAGGCGCTCGAAGGGGTTGGACGTGATGATCAGAAACAGCAGAAAACCGATGCTGATAATGCCCATCACACCCAGTACCCGGGCGAGCATTTCCTCCGGCAGCTGGCGCGAGAAGATCGACACAGCGAAGGTCCAGCCAGCCAGGATCAGGCCCCAGAGCAGCAGCGAACCTTCGTGCGCCCCCCATACGGCGCTGAACTTGAAATACCAGGGCAAGGCCGTGTTGGAATTATTGGCGACATAGGCCACGGTGAAATCGTCGACCATAAAGGCGTAGGTCAGGCAGACGAAGGCGAACAGCATAAAGCTGAACTGGCCCCAGGCGGCAGGCTGAGCCAGGCTCATCCACTGGCGGTCGCCCCGCCAGGCACCGACCATCGGCAGAGTGGCCTGCACCAGCGCCATGCACAGGGCCAGGATCATGGCCAGATGGCCGAGTTCGGGAATCATTGCGCGTACTCCGATGGGGACGCCTGCTTGGCCGCTTTGGCCGCATCGTGCTGCTGTTTCATGCCGCTCTGCTCCAGAGCCTGCATGACCTCAGGCGGCATATAGTTTTCATCGTGCTTGGCCAGCACCTCGTCGGCGATCAGCACACCATCGGCATTCAACTTGCCCATGGCGACGATGCCCTGCCCTTCGCGAAACAGGTCGGGAAGGATGCCGCTGTAGCGGATGGTCACGTTCTTGACACCATCGGTCACCACAAAGTTGGTATCCAGCGAGTCGTCGGAACGCTTGACCGAGCCCTCTTGCACCAGGCCACCGGCGCGGATGCGGGTGTCCTGCGGGGCCTCGCCATTGGCGATCTGGGTCGGTGAATAGAACAGGTTGATGTTCTGCTGCAGCGCGCTCAGGGCCAGGGCCACGGCGATGCCGGCACCGGCGAGAATGGCCAGAACTATATACAAGCGCTTCTTGCGGACAGGGTTCACTTCGACTCCTCCCGGCGCAAACGACGCGCCTCGTCTTGCAGATAACGGCGGCGGGCCAGGATTGGCAGCGCCACATTCAGCCCCAATATCGCCAGGCTGATGGCATAGCAGGACCAGACATAAGGCCCGTGGGTGCCCATGGCGATAAACTCGCCAAAGCTGGCAAAACTCATAGCCCCTTCTCCACCTGCGCCTTGACGGCGACTTTGGCCCAGCTGCTGCGCGACTCACGCTTGAGCACTTCCAGGCGCATGCGCATCAGCAGCACCGCGCCAAAGAAGCAGTAGAAACCCAGCACCATCAACAGCAGCGGCATCCACATCTCAAACGGCATGGCCGGTCTGCTCACCACACTAAAACTGGCAGGCTGGTGCAGGGTGTTCCACCACTCCACCGAGTACTTGATGATCGGGATATTGATCACCCCGACTATGGCCAACACCGCGCAGGCCTTGGCTGCGCTGTCACGGTTTGTGATGGCATTGCCCAGGGCGATCACGCCGAAATACAGGAACAGCAGAATCAGCATCGAGGTCAGGCGCGCATCCCACACCCAGTAGGTGCCCCAGGTCGGCTTGCCCCAGATGGCACCGGTCAGCAGGGCGATCACGGTCATCCAGGCCCCGATGGGCGCTGCCTGCTGCAGGGCGACATCGGCCAGCTTCATCTTCCACACCAGACCGACGATACCGGCCACCGCCAGCATCACGTAAATCGACTGGGCGAGGAACGCCGCCGGCACATGGATATAGATGATGCGAAAGCTGTTGCCCTGCTGGTAATCCGGCGGTGCAAAGGCCAGCCCCCAGATCAGGCCCACCGTCAGCAGCAAGACCGCAGCCAGCGCCAACCAGGGCAGCCAGCGCGCGCTGATCTCGTAAAACCACTTGGGCGAGCCCAGTTTGTGAAACCACGTCCAGTTCATCAGGTCACTCATCAGTGCTAGGGCGGATCGCGGCGCAGGCAAGCGCCAGGATCAACCGGCCATTCAGGCTTATTGTCTACTCAGCGACGCTGATCTTGAGACCGGCGGCGATGGCGAAAGGTGTCAGGGTCACCGCCAGGGCGGTGAGGCTGGCCAGCCATAACAGGTGGCCCAGCGCCGGCAGTCCCTGCAGGCTGGCTTGTAACGCCCCGCTGCCGAGAATCAGCACCGGGATATACAGTGGCAGAATCAGCAGCGCCAGCAACAGGCCGCCGCGCTTGAGGCCCACCGTCAGCGCCGCGCCCACCGCCCCCAGCAGGCTCAAGACCGGGGTACCGAGCAACAGTGAGAGCAGCAACACCGGCAGGCAACGCCCCGGCAGACCGAGCATCAGCGCCAGCACCGGTGCCAACAGCACCAAGGCCAAGCCGGAGAACAGCCAGTGTGCCAGCACCTTGGCCAGAACCAGAAGAGCCAGGGGGTGCGGCGAAAGGACCCACTGCTCCAGCGAGCCATCCTCGAAATCACTGCGAAACAGCCCGTCAAGCGAGAGCAATACGGCCAATAGCGCCGCCACCCACACCAGCCCGGGCGAAAGGCTTTGTAACAACTGCGTCTGTGGGCCAACCGCCAGCGGGAACAGGGCAATCACAATGGCAAAGAACACCAGCGGATTGGCCAGCTCCGCGGGGCGACGAAACAACAGGCGCGCTTCACGGGCCAGCAGCAGGGTGAAAACATTGCTCATAACGTGCGTTGCCCTAAATCAAGCTCGCGGTAACCGGCCGGCTTGACCGTCAATTCATGGTGCGTGGTCAACACCACGAGGCCGCCCTGCTGGCAATGCTGCGCCAGATGCTGCTCCAGCTGCGCCACCGCTGCCTTATCCAGCGCGGTAAAGGGCTCATCCAGGACCCACAGAGGTGGCCCCGGCAGGTACAAACGCGCAAGCGCCACACGGCGCTGCTGCCCGGCGGACAGGGTGTGGCAGGGTACATCCTCGAAACCGCGCAACCCCACCGCCGCCAGCGCCTGCCAGATGGCCTCGCGCTCGGCGGGAAGATGCAGGGCACAGAGCCAGGTGAGGTTCTCTTCGGCGGTGAGCAGGCCCTTGATCCCGGCGGCGTGCCCTATCCACAGCAGGTTGCGCGCCAGCTCCTCGCGCTGCGAGGACAGGGGTTGACCATTCAGGCGTACTTCCCCCGCCGTCGGCTGCATCAAACCGGCCAGCAGACGTAGCAGGCTGGTCTTACCGCTGCCATTGGGACCGGCCACCTGCAGCATCTCGCCGGGAACCAGACGCAGCTCCAGGCGTTCGAACAGCATGCGCCAGTCCCGCTCACAGGCGAGCGCCACGGCTTCGAGAAGGGGACTGGTCAAGGCATCGGCACCTAAGATGGATGGCAAGCTGTTCAAGTCGGCAGAGTCTTGGCCGCTATACTGGGGCAAGTGCAATGCGCAGCCGCCCCCAGAGGGTGTTTACAAAAGTAGCGAGCGATGGCCAGGCAAGGCGAAGTCAGCCGAAAAAGCGGAGTGTACGAGTAGTACATGAGCATTTTGAGGCGGACTTCAACACAGCATGGCCGAGCGCAGTATTTTGTAAGCACCCTCTCAGACGGGGCGCGATTATACATGCCATGCCCCGCCTCCCGCAGTGGGCATTTTCGACAGGTTGTAACCCGCTCATGAGCGAAATCAGCAGCCCGCGCCCGGTTTCACCGACGCCGCCGAGCAGTCGCGCCAATAACGTACCTGCCGATCTGGCGCTAAAGCTGCTGCAGCCCATGCAGGGGCTGCTGGCCAGTGGCGAAACCGCCAAGGCCGAAGTCATCGCCCTGAAGGAGATGGCCCAGAGCTTCCAGGTGATGCTCAAGCTGACCCTGGAGAACGGCCGCCAGACCACAGTCGAAGCCAGTAGCCCACGCCCCCTGGCTCAGGGCACCGCGCTGGCGGTGACTGCCCTCTCGGAGACCCGGCTGGCGGTCTTGCTGCAGACCGGCACCGGCAAGGCCTTGACCAGCCTGGACCTGCAGCAACTGCCCATCGGCACCCTGCTGCAGGGCAAGGTGGAAGCCCGCGAACAACAGTTGCAGGGCAAAACCCAGCAGGTGATCTACAAGGTGGTCCTCAGCCTGCTCAATACGCCGCTGGCCGGCAGCAAGCTGGCCCTGGAAACCCCACTGCCACTGCCCCTCGGCAGCCTGCTCAGCGCCGAGGTGCAGGGCCGCCAGGCGCTGAACTTCCTGCCCCTGAGCGGCCGTCTCGACCAGCTGGTGCTCGGCCAGCAACTGACTACCCAGCACAATCGCCAGGGTTCCCTGGAGGGCCTGCTCACCGCCCTGCAAGGCCTGAGCACCAAACAAGCCCTGCCGGAGGGCCTGCGTACCAGCATCGACAAACTCCTGGGCGGCCTGCCCGATGCCGCCCAACTGAGCACGGCCAAGGGCCTGAGCCAGGCCCTTGGCGACAGTGGTCTGCTGCTCGAAAGCAAACTGCTGAGCGGCCAGGCTCACGCCCTGCCTACGGATCTGAAGGCCAACCTGCTGCGCCTGATCACCCAACTGCTGCCCAATACGCCCAGCGGCCAGCCGCTGGCCGCAGCCAATGCCGGTGCCGTGCTGGCCCAGGCCATGCCGGCTCTGGCGCGCAACCTGCTGGGCCTCGGCCAGATGAGCAGCCGCCAGCAGGCCCTGAACTTCCCCCTGCCCTCGCGCCTGCTGCAGGCCATGGACGGCGAAGCCGATCTGGAAACCCTGCTGAAACTGGCCGCAGCAGCGGTTTCCCGCCTGCAAACCCATCAACTGTCTAGCCTCGCGCAAAGCCAGGTCGGCCCGGACGGCAACCTGCTGACCACCTGGCAACTGGAACTGCCGATGCGCAACCAGCAGGAGCTGGTGCCCCTGCAGGTCAAGATCCAGCGCGACGAGAGCAACAAATCGGACAAGCCCGAGAAGAAGGAAACCCTGTGGAAGGTCGAACTGGCCTTCGACCTCGAACCGCTCGGCCCCTTGCAAGTGCAGGCGCAGCTGGCCCAGGGCCGGCTATCGAGCCAACTGTGGGCCGAACGCAGCAGCACCGTCAGCCTGATCGATGGCGAACTGGACAACCTGCGTCAGCGCCTCAATGGTGTGGGTGTGCAAGTCGGCGAGCTGGCCTGCAACCAGGGCACGCCACCGCGCGGCCCGCGCACGACCCTGGAACAGCGCTGGGTGGACGAAACCGCATGAAGAAGACCGCACCACGCCAGGCCATCGCCCTGACCTACGACGGCCAGAACGCCCCGATCCTCAGCGCCAAGGGCGACGACGAACTGGCCGAAGCGATTCTGGCCATTGCCCGCGAGTACGAGGTGCCGATCTACGAGAATGCGGAACTGGTACGCCTGCTGGCGCGCCTGGAACTGGGCGACGCGATTCCCGAGCAGCTGTACCGCTGTATTGCGGAGATCATCGCGTTCGCCTGGTATTTGAAAGGGAAATGCCCGGCGGGCTTCGACCGCGACCAGGACATCACCCCACCCCTGCGCCTGCTCGACGGCCCACAGCGCTAAACACGCCAGTGGTTTGCCAGGGACTGACTCAGGAGCGCTGGGTGCGGGCCTGCTGCATCTTGCTGACCAGCTCGGCTTCGGCCTTGCTCAGGCCGCAGGATTGGGTCAGGTCATCGACGCTGGCCCCCATACCGGCCAGGCGCGCCGCCTGGGTAAAGGACAGACTGCTGGGGTCGCGCTGCTCCATCTGGCTCAGCTTGTCCGGCAGCGGTGCCACGACACGGCGCAACTCGTGCAGCTCCTCACCCATCCGCACGCTGCCGGCCAGGTAGGCATCCAGTCGCCGGTTCAACTCCTTGAGCCGCTGATCACGCTGCGCATCGCCCTCGGCCTGCAACTGCACGGCCTGGCGCAGCTGCCTGGTCAGCCAGATAGAAGCACCCAGCAACCCCAGACAGACCAGAGCCAGTAGCGCCAGCAGGGCCTCGAGCATGGCTCAGATGCTCTCCAGCTCGGACCATTCTTCTTCGCTCATCATCTTGTCCAGCTCGACCAGAATCAGCAGCTCGCCATTCTTGTTGCACACGCCCTGGATAAACTTGGCCGACTCATCGTTGCCGACATTGGGCGCGGTCTCCACCTCGGACTGACGCAGATAAACCACCTCGGCCACGCTGTCGACCAGAATGCCAACCACCTGCTTGTCGGCCTCGATGATCACGATGCGGGTATTGTCCGTCACCGTGGTGGAGTCCAGACCGAAGCGCTGGCGGGTGTCGATCACCGTCACCACATTGCCGCGCAGGTTGATGATGCCCAGCACATAGCTCGGAGCACCCGGTACAGGGGCGATCTCGGTATAACGCAGGACTTCCTGCACCTGCATCACGTTGATGCCATAGGTTTCGTTATCCAGACGGAACGTCACCCACTGCAGAATCGGATCTTCAGAACCTTGTGCAGAACTCTTATTCATGTGCCTAGCCTCGTCATGAACCGCTTGCGGCGGCGATCGCGGGTGTTGGCCCCGCTGTCATTACTATAGTTGCAAGGCGGCGCTTCTCGCGTCACCGGAAAATATTCAATGCAGCCGGCCGGCCGCCATACGTTTGGCCGCACCACTGGCAATCAGCTCGGCCAGCGAGGCGATATCCAGCAGCGCGCACATATGCTCGATCACCGTGCCCGCCAGCCAGGGCCGCTGAGTACGCTGGGTACGCCACTTGACCTCGTTGGGGTCCAGGCGAATCGAACGGCTGACCTGATGCACGGCCAGTCCCCACTCATAGCCCTGCACCGAAATCACATACTGCAAACCATCGCGAAAATCGGCGCGGTAGCGGTCGGGCATCACCCAGCGCGCGGTATCCAGCACCTTCAGATTACCCGCCTGGCACGGCAGTATGCCGAGAAACCAGTCCGGCTGGCCAAATAATGGCGTGAGTTCCTGCCCGGCCAGTGGATAGATCGAGCCCAGGCACACCAGAGGCACGGCCAGGGTCAGCCCGGCGACATCGAACAACAGGCACTCGAAGGGTTCCTGCGCCCACTCAGGACGACCGTCCGCCAGCACCCCGATGATCTGCGGCGGTGCAGGCTCGCTGCGGGTTTGCGCCACCGGTGCTGCCACCAAGACCTCGACCAAAGGCTGGGCCACGGGCATTTCCACAGTCGGCATGACCAGGGCCTGAGCAACCTCCTCGACCTGTGCCGGGGCCGCCACCGCCTGCGGCGTGACCCGGGCATCGCGCACCTGTTCCTCGAGCACGGCGGCCTCAAACTCGTCCAGCGCGACGCTATCGGCCAGCTCGACCGCAGCCTCCTGCAGCAAGCCGTCCAGATAGGACTGCAAAGCCAGTTGCGAACGTGTAGCGGTAACCAGGGGACGACTCATGAATGCAACCTGCTAAAACGACCTGTACAGGCTATCGGCCGCGCCGGCGGCAGACTTGAGCACTTATCTTCAGCATAGCGGCTCATCTCAGGCAACCTGCGCGGCGGTCTGCTGGGCCAGCAGGTGTTTGAGCAGAGCGCGATAGGCCAGCACGCCGCGGCTGTTGTGATCGAAGCGCGAGGGCGTCAGGCCGGCCCGGCTGGCATCGCGCAGGCGCGTATCCACCGGGATATAGGCGGGCCACAGATGCTCGGGGTAACTGTTGCGCAACACCCGCAGGGTACTCATGGACGCCTGGGTGCGGCGGTCGAACAGGGTTGGCACTATGGTGTAGGGCAAGGCCTGACGCCGCGAGCGGTTGATCATTGCCAGGGTGCTGACCATGCGTTCGAGGCCCTTGACCGCGAGGAACTCGGTCTGCACCGGGATCACCAGCTGCTGGCTTGCGGCCAAGGCATTGACCATCAGCACGCCGAGCAAGGGCGGGCTGTCGATCACCGCGTGATCGAAGTCCTGCCAGAGCTGCGCCAGGCTCTTGGCGATCACCAGGCCGAGGCCACTCTGCCCCGGGGACTGACGCTCCAGGGTCGCCAGCGCGGTACTCGATGGCAGCAAGGCAATGCGTTCATGACTGGTTGGCAGCAACAGGGTCTGCGTCAAGCCCGGGGGCACGCTGCCCTGATGCTGAAACAGATCGAAACTGCTGTGTTCGAGGCTGTCGGGATCATGCCCGAAGTAACTGGTCATCGACCCATGGGGGTCGAGGTCGACCACCACCACGCGCTTGCCGGCATCGGCCAGCAAACCGGCCAGGGCGATCGAGGTGGTGGTTTTGCCCACACCACCTTTTTGATTGGCTACTGCCCAGACTCTCATTCTCTTTATCCTCCCGGTGAGCTTGCGCCTGACCGAGAACGGGTGCCGCCCTTATCGGGCTGGCGACGGGGAATTGACGGCACCCGCTTGCGGGGCCTGCGCTGGTGACGCTGGTGCAGGTTGCGTGCCAGCCCGCCGCAGGGCTGCGTCGGGTTTGGCGTTACCGCTGCCCACCCCACTGACACTGCGGCGCACATCGAGATTGCGGGAAATCACCAGGACCACCCGCCGATTGCGCCCACGGCCCTCGGCGGTGGCGTTATCCGCGACCGGCTGGAACTCACCGTAGCCGACGGCCGCCAGCCGCCCCGGGCTGACGCCATCGAGGGTCAGCATACGCACGATGGTCGCCGCCCGTGCGGTGGAAAGCTCCCAGTTGGTCGGGTACTGAGCCGTCTGGATCGGCAGATTGTCGGTAAAGCCTTCGACATGAATGGGGTTTTCATAGGGTGCCAGAATTTTGGCTACCTTCTCGATGATGTCGAAGGCCGCGCCATTGGGAATCGCATCGCCACTGGTAAACAACAGGCTGGAGCTGAGCTCGATCTCGATCCACAACTCGTTGCCGCTGACCCTCAGCTGCTCGCTGTCAATCAGTTCACCGAAGGACTCGCGAATACTGCTGGCAATGCTGACCAGGGAATCAGGGGCGGACTGAGGACTTTCGTCATCCACCACTTCACGCTCGGGCTCAATGGTGCGCGGACGCAGTTCGCCAACCGGAATCGGCTTGATGGCACGGTCGGGCTGGTTGAAAACCCCGGTCATACTGTCCGAAAAGATCTTGTACTTGCCCTCGTTGATCGACGAGATCGAATACATGACCACAAAGAAGGCGAACAGCAGGGTGATGAAGTCCGCGTAGGACACCAGCCAGCGTTCATGGTTTTCATGTTCTTCGTGATGCCGCCGGCGGGCCATAGTCTGTCCCCATCAATCCATAAAGCCTTGCAGCTTCAACTCAATGGAACGCGGGTTCTCGCCTTCGGCGATCGACAGGACGCCTTCGAGCAACATCTCCCGGTAGCGCGACTGGCGCTGGGCGATGGCCTTGAGCTTGTTGCCGATGGGTAACAGCAGCAGGTTGGCCAGGCCGACGCCATAGATGGTGGCGACGAAGGCAACGGCAATACCGCTGCCGAGCATGCTCGGATCGGCCAGATTGCCCATGACATGGATCAGCCCCATCACCGCCCCGATGATGCCGATGGTTGGCGCATAGCCACCCATGCTCTCGAACACCTTGGCGGCCTGGATATCGCGGCCTTCCTGAGTATACAGGTCGACTTCGAGAATGCTGCGGATGGCTTCCGGTTCGGCACCGTCGACCAGCAGCTGCAGGCCCTTGCGCGCATAGGGGTCGGTCTCTGCATCGGCCACCGCCTCAAGGCCGAGCAAGCCCTCCTTGCGCGCGGTCATGCTCCAGCCGACAACCCTATTGATGCCGCCGATCAGGTCGATATGCGGCGGAAAGAAAATCCAGCTACTGATGGCCAGCGAACGCTTGAAGACATTGACCGGAGCCTGCAGAAAAGCCGCGCCCAGAGTACCGCCAATCACGATCAGGGCCGCCGGACCGTTCAGCAATGCCGCTGCATGACCACCCTCCAGGTAGTTGCCGCCGAGAATGGCAACAAAAGCCAGGATGACCCCAATCAGGCTCAGTACATCCATTTATATACAGGTCTCCACCAGGTGCCGGCCGATCTCGTCGAGCGGGTAGATCGCGTCGGCCAGATCGGCTTTGACGATGGCCATCGGCATGCCGTAGATCACGCAGCTGGCTTCGTCCTGGGCCCAGACCTGGCTGCCGCTCTGCTTGAGCAGGCGCGCGCCTTCCCGGCCATCGGCCCCCATGCCGGTCAGCACCACAGCCAGAACCTTGTCACCATAGGACTTGGACACCGAACCGAAGGTGATATCCACACAGGGCTTGTAGTTCAGGCGCTCGTCACCGGGCAGAATTCTGACCACGCCCCGGGCATCGACCATCATCTGCTTGCCGCCAGGGGCCAGCAGGGCCAGGCCCGGGCGCAACACATCGCCATCCTCGGCCTCCTTGACGCTGATCCGGCAAAGCTTGTCCAGACGCTCGGCGAAGGCCTTGGTAAAGGCCGCCGGCATATGCTGGATCAGTACGATGGGGGCCGGAAAACTGGCCGGCAACTGGGTCAGGACTCGCTGCAGGGCCACCGGACCGCCGGTCGAGGTGCCGATAGCGACCAGTTTGTAGGCCTTGCGCTTGGGCGCAGCCGAGCTTGCCGGCGCGCCCACCGGGCGACTCACCGGACTGCTGGTGGTACCGGCGGCAGGACGCACTGCGGGGCGGGCCTGCGCTGCGGGAGCGGCAGCCGGGGCGGCAGGCGGACTGAAACTGCGTCTGTTGCTGCGGGCAATGGTATGGATCTTCTCGCACAGCAGCTGCTTGACCCGCTCCGGGTTACGCGAGATGTCCTCGAAGTTCTTCGGCAGGAAATCGACGGCCCCGGCCTCCAGCGCATCCAGGGTCACCCGCGCGCCTTCGTGGGTCAGCGAGGAAAACATCAGTACCGGGGTTGGACAGCGCTGCATGATATTACGCACAGCCGTGATGCCATCCATCATCGGCATTTCGTAATCCATGGTGATCACGTCCGGCTTGAGTGCCAGCGCCTGATCGATGGCCTCGCGGCCGTTAGTGGCTGTACCAATCACCTGGATATTAGGGTCGGCCGAAAGAATCTCCGACACACGCCGGCGAAAGAAACCGGAATCGTCAACCACCAACACCTTAACAGCCATAAACACTCCTAAACGGCACTACAAAGACAGACGTGCCGCTAACATTCAGATGCGCCGAGCATAACGCTTCAGCATGCTCGGTACGTCTAGAATCAGGGCGATACGCCCATCACCGGTGATGGTCGCACCCGACATGCCCGGAGTGCCCTGAAGCATCTTGCCCAGCGGTTTGATTACCACCTCCTCCTGACCCACCAGCTGGTCGACGACAAAGCCGATACGCTGGCTGCCCACGGTAAGGATCACCACATGGCCCTCGCCCTGCTCCACATGGGCGGCACTGCCGATCAGCCAGCGCTTGAGGTAGAACAACGGTAGCGCCTTGTCGCGCACGATCACCACCTCCTGGCCGTCGACCACATTGGTGCGCGACAGGTCGAGGTGGAAGATTTCGTTGACGTTGACCAGCGGGAAGGCGAAGGCCTGGTTGCCCAGCATCACCATCAGGGTCGGCATGATCGCCAGGGTCAGCGGCACCTTGATCACGATCTTCGAGCCCTGGCCCTTGACCGAGAACACGTTGACCGTGCCGTTGAGCTGGGAAATCTTGGTTTTCACCACGTCCATGCCCACCCCACGACCGGACACGTCTGAGATCTCGGTCTTGGTCGAAAAGCCTGGGGCGAAAATCAGGTTGTAGCATTCGAATTCGTTGAGGCGGTCGGCCGCATCCTTGTCCAGCAGGCCTTTTTCCACGGCCTTGGCGCGCAGCTGATCGGCATCCATACCCTTGCCGTCGTCGGAGATCGACAGCAGGATATGGTCGCCCTCCTGCTCGGCCGAGAGCACCACCTTGCCACCGCGCAGCTTGCCCGAAGCCTCGCGCTCCTCCGGCATCTCGATACCGTGGTCGACCGCGTTGCGCACCAGGTGGACCAGCGGATCGGCCAGGGCCTCGACCAGGTTCTTGTCCAGGTCGGTTTCTTCGCCGACCAGCTCCAGGTTGATCTCTTTCTTGAGCTGGCGCGCCAGGTCGCGAACCAGGCGCGGGAAGCGCCCGAAGACCTTCTTGATCGGCTGCATACGGGTTTTCATCACCGCGGTCTGCAGGTCTGCGGTCACCACGTCGAGGTTGGATACGGCCTTGGACATGGCCTCGTCGGCGCTGTTGGAGCCCAGGCGCACCAGGCGGTTACGCACCAGCACCAGTTCGCCGACCATGTTCATGATTTCGTCCAAGCGCGCGGTATCGACCCTGACCGTGGTTTCCGCCTCGCTGGGCGGCGCAGCCTTCTCCGCGGCCGGGGCGGCCGCAGCCTTGACCGGCTCGGGTTTGGCCACAGGTTTCGCTGCGGGTTTGGCCACCGGCTTGGCGGGCTCTGCGGGTTTCGCCGCGGCGGCCGCAGGCGGGGCACTGATGGCTTCGGGCTCGACAAACTTGCCTTTGCCGTGCAGCTGATCGAGTAGCGCCTCGAACTCGTCATCGGTGATTTCGTCACCGCCGGATGCCGCAGCAGGAGCGGCGGGAGTCGCCTTGGCCGCTGGTTCCGCGGCTGGTGGCGCAAACTGGCCCTTGCCATGCAACTGATCAAGCAGGGACTCGAATTCGTCGTCGGTGATTTCGTCAGTGCCGGATGCCGCAGCAGCGGCAGGTGCCGCCACACTGGCGGGCTCGGTGGCCGCGAACTGGCCCTTGCCATGCAGCTGATCGAGCAAGGACTCGAACTCATCGTCGGTGATTTCATCGCCGCTGACGGCCGCAGTTGCCTGGGCCGGAGCTTCATCCAGGGCACCGAGTAGCTGTTCGAACTCGCTGTCGGTGATATCGGCACCGCCCGCTACAGGCTCTGGCTGTGCCGCGGGCGCTTCAGCAACTGGCGCAGCGGCTCCCGCTGGCTCGGCCAGGCGCGCCAGGGCAGCCAACAACTCGGGTGTGGCCGGGGTCAGGTCGGTGCGCTCACGCACCTCGGTAAACATGCTGTTGACGGCATCCAGTGCTTCCAGCACCACATCCATCAGCGCCGAGTCGACGCGTCGTTCACCCTTGCGCAGGATGTCGAAGACGTTTTCTGCGATATGGCAGCATTCCACCAGCTCATTGAGCTGGAGAAAACCGGCACCACCTTTAACGGTATGGAACCCGCGAAAAATAGCGTTGAGCAGATTCATGTCATCCGGCCGACTTTCCAGCTCTACAAGCTGCTCGGACAGTAGTTCAAGAATCTCGCCGGCCTCTACCAGGAAGTCCTGGAGGATTTCTTCATCGGCGCCGAAGCTCATAAGACGTGCTCCTAAAATCCCAGGCTGGAAAGCAGGTCGTCGACATCATCCTGATTAGATGCGACGTCTTCACGCTTATCGGCATGAATCTGCGGACCTTCACCGTGGGAAGGCTCTTTTTGTTGTTCTTGTTCGGCGCGCAGCAGTTCGTGGTTGTGCTCGATGCCGGCAATCTGATCGACCTGACTGGCCATCAGCACCAGCTTGAGCAGGTTGCTTTCAACTTCGGTAACCAGTTGCGTCACCCGCTTGATCACCTGACCGGTGAGGTCCTGATAGTCCTGGGCCAGCAGAATGTCGTTGAGATGGCCAGACAGCTTGCTGCCGTCGCGCTCGCTGCGGGCAAGAAACAGTTCGACGCGCTTGGCCAGCTCGCGAAAGCCATCGGCGCTCATCTCGCGGCGCATAAAACGCCCCCAGTCGGCACTCAGGCTCTGCGCTTCGGCGCTGAGGTCATTGACCAGCGGGGCACTCTGCTCGACCAGATCCATGGTGCGATTGGCCGCTTTCTCGGTCATCGTAACCACATAGTTGAGGCGTTCGGTGGCATCGGTGATTTGTGAAACTTCGGTGGCATGGGGGACGCGCGGATCAAGCTGAAAATTGACAATCGCGTTGTGCAGTTCGCGGGTCAGCTTGCCGACCTCGTGATACAGGCCGCGATCGCGCGCCTTATTCAGTTCATGGATCAGCTGTACAGCTTCGCCGAAATTGCCTTGCTCCAGGCTCTCAACCAGCTGGCGAGCGCTTAGTTTCAGAGTCGACTCGAGGTCGCTCTGAGGGGAATCTTTATGTTCCATAGTACCCTCGCGGCAAACATCAGCCGTTGACCCGCTCGAAGATCTTTTCAATCTTCTCTTTAAGCACCTGAGCGGTGAACGGCTTGACCACATAACCGTTCACCCCCGCCTGCGCAGCCTCGATGATCTGATCGCGCTTGGCTTCTGCCGTGACCATCAGCACCGGCAAGGTTTTCAGGCGCTCATCGGCACGCACCGCACGCAACAGGTCGATCCCGGTCATGCCTGGCATATTCCAGTCAGTCACCAGGAAGTCGAAACTGCCGCTCTGCAGCATGGGCAAGGCGGTGGTGCCGTCATCGGCTTCCGCGGTATTGGTGAACCCCAAATCACGCAGGAGGTTCTTGATGATCCGGCGCATCGTTGAAAAGTCATCAACGATGAGGATTTTCATATTTTTGTCCAAGTCGACCTCCGTACAGTCCAAACGCAGCCAGCACCTGGCTACGCCTTTAATCATGAAACCGGCCTGCTGATTTAACTGCCTAGTTCGCGCGCCATTCGCCAAGCCGTGCCCGCAACCGTGCGGCGCACTGGCTGTGGAGCTGGCTGACGCGGGACTCGCTAACCCCCAGTACCGCGCCGATCTCCTTGAGATTCAATTCTTCGTCGTAATACAACGCCAACACCAACCGCTCGCGCTCCGGCAGGCCGGCAATGGCGTCGGCCAGCGCCGCCTGAAAGCGTTCGTCTTCCAGATCGCGAGAGGGTTCGAGGTGGTGGCCGGCAAGATCCTCGCGCAGCCCACCGTGCTCGCCATCCTGCAACAGGTCGTCGAAGCTGAACAGGCGGCTGCCCAAAGTGTCGCCAAGAATGCCGTAGTAATCCTCGAGACTCAATTGGAGTTCGGCCGCAACCTCTTGATCTTTAGCGTCTCGACCGGTTCTGGCCTCAATTACTCGAATGGCGTCGCTGACCATGCGGCTGTTTCGATGCACCGAACGGGGGGCCCAGTCACCTTTGCGCACCTCGTCGAGCATCGAACCGCGTATGCGGATGCCGGCGAATGTCTCGAAACTGGCACCTTTGCTGGAATCGTATTTTTTTGACGCTTCGAGCAGACCGATCATTCCGGCCTGAATCAGATCGTCCACCTGGATATTGGCCGGCAGACGCGCCAACAGGTGGTAAGCAATGCGTTTGACCAGGGGCGCATAGCGCTCGATCAACTGGTGCTGGGAGTCCTGCGCCTGCGCTTTGCTGTACATACGGAGTCCAGAGGCTGCTGTCATATGGCCGGGTCCGCAACCGGTTGCTGCACCAGACGCTCGACGAAAAACTCCAGATGACCGCGCGGGTTGGCCGGTAGCGGCCAGGCATCGACCTTCTGGGCTATCGCCTTGAACGCCAGCGCACATTTAGAGCGCGGGAAGGCTTCATAAACCGCGCGCTGTTTCTGCACGGCCTTGCGCACCGACTCGTCGTAAGGCACGGCACCTACATACTGCAGGGCGACGTCGAGAAAACGATCGGTGACCTTGGTCAGCTTAGCAAACAGATTGCGACCTTCCTGCGGACTGTGGGCCATATTGGCCAGGACGCGGAAGCGGTTCATGCCGTGGTCGCGGTTAAGCAGCTTGATCAGGGCATAGGCATCGGTAATCGAGGTCGGCTCGTCGCACACCACCACCAGCACTTCCTGGGCCGCGCGCACGAAGCTGACCACACCATCACCGATCCCGGCGGCGGTGTCGATAATCAGCACGTCGAGGTTGTCGCTGATATCGCTGAACGCCTGAATCAGCCCGGCGTGCTGCATAGGCGACAGCTGCACCATGCTCTGGATACCGGACGCCGCCGGCACGATGCGGATGCCCCCCGGGCCCTGGAGCAGGACCTCGCGCAACTCGCACTCGCCGCTGATGACATCTTCCAGGGTGCGCTTGGCGCTCAGCCCCAGCAGTACGTCGACGTTGGCCAGGCCCAGGTCGGCGTCCATCAGCATCACCCGGCGGCCGAGGTCGGCCAGGGCCAAAGCCAGATTCACCGACACATTGGTCTTACCGACGCCACCTTTGCCGCCGGTTACAGCAATCACCTGTACGGGATGCATGCCCATGTTATCTACACACCTGTTGTCTAACTTCGACCGCAGCCATGTGGCTGGCTGTGCTCTATTGATTAATGCTCAACTCGCGCGGCGCGCTGGCTGCTGATAGAGGCCGGCAAACATCTCGGCCATCGTATCCTCGCTGGGGTCCTGGGTGGCCTGCAGCCCCACTGCGCGGCTCACCAGCTGATGGCTGCGCGGCACATGCAGATCGTCCGGGATCCGCGGTCCATCGGTCAGATAGGCTACCGGTAGACGCTGGCTAATAGCCAGCCCTAAAACCTCGCCCAGGCTGGTGGCTTCGTCCGCCTTGGTCAGGATGCAACCGGACAAACCGCACTGCTTGTAACTATGGTAGGCCGCTTTCAGCACTTGGCTCTGACTGGTTGCCGCCATCACCAGATAATTCTTTGCATTGACCCCGCGACTGGCCAGGGTTTCCAGCTGCATGCGCAGCGCCGGATCGTTACCCGGCAGGCCGGCGGTATCGATCAGCACCACGCGCTTGCGGGCCAGCGGAGCCAGGGCCTGGGTCAACGACTGCCCCGGGTCGACCAGGGTCACCGGCACATCGAGGATACGCCCCAGGGTCTTGAGTTGCTCCTGGGCACCGATGCGGTAGCTGTCCAGGCTGACCAGGGCGATGTGCTGCGCGCCGTACTTGAGTACGTAGCGCGCCGCCAGCTTGGCCAGGGTGGTGGTCTTGCCCATGCCGGCGGGACCGACCAGGGCGATCACGCCGCCCTCGTCCATCGGTTCCTGCTTCGGCGTCTTGATCGCGTGGGCCAGGTGGGCCAGCAGCATGCGCCAGGCCTGGCGCGGCTCGGCGACATTGGCCACGCGCTCGAGCAGGGCCTTGGCCAGTTCGGCGGACAGACCCATGCGCTGCAGACGCCGCCACAGATTGGCCTGCTGCGGCCGACGGTTCTGCAACTGGCCCCAGGCGATGGAGCCGAGCTGCACTTCGATCAGCTCGCGCAGACCATGCAGCTCGAAGCGCATGGCATCCAGCGCACGCTGATCGCTCACCGCTGCCGGTGCAGCCTGAGGCTGCTGCAGGGCTGCCGCCAGAATGGCTGCGGGCATGCTTGGCGGCGCGCCAAGCAGTTGGCGGTCCTTGCCAGCGTCGCCCTGGGCACGGCTGACCAGCTCGGCCTGGGCCGAGGCGATCTTCGCCTGGGTCTGGCGCAGCTCGGCCTCAAGCGCAGGGTTGGGCTGGCGGGCCGGCGCGGCAGGAATCTGATAATCCAGTGCGGCAGTCAGCTCGACACCGCCGGCAACCCGGCGATTGCCGATGATCGAGGCATCGGCACCCAGCTCATCGCGCACCAGTTTCATGGCGGTACGCATATCGGCGGCGAAAAAGCGTTTGACCTGCATGGCCTGTAACCTCGGTTAGTTCTGCCCCACCGTCGCAACGATGGTGACTTGCTTGTTGTCCGGAATTTCCTGGTATGCCAGTACATGGATACTCGGAACCGCCAGCCGCGCGAAACGCGAGAGCATCGCCCGGACCGGACCGGCCACCAGCAGGATCACTGGCTTGCCGAGCATCTCCTGGCGCTGCGCCGCTTCCACCAGGGAACGCTGCAGCTTCTCGGCCATACCAGGCTCCAGAAGAATGCCATCCTCGGAGCCTTGTCCGGCCTTGTTCATACTGTTGAGCAATATCTGTTCCAACCTGGGCTCCAAGGTGATCACAGGCAGCTCCAGCTCTAGTCCCACAATGCTTTGCACGATTGCCCGGGCCAGAGCGACGCGCACCGCGGCCACCATCGCGGCGGGATCTTGACTCTTGACCGCGACATTGGCGATGGCCTCGGCGATGGTGCGGATATCCCTGACCGGCACCTGTTCCTGCAGCAGGGCCTGCAATACCTTGAGCAGGGTCGAAAGCGAAACCAGCCCCGGCACCAGCTCCTCGGCCAGCTTGGGCGAACTCTTGGCCAGCAGTTGCAGCAGCTGCTGCACTTCCTCATGCCCGAGCAGCTCATGGGCATGCTTGTGCAGCACCTGATTGAGGTGGGTGGCAACCACGGTACTGGCGTCGACCACGGTGTAGCCCAGGGACTGCGCCTGGTCGCGCTGGCTCGGGTCGATCCACACCGCCTCCAGACCAAACGCCGGGTCTTTGGCGGCAATGCCGTTCAATGCGCCGAACACCTGCCCCGGGTTGATCGCCAGCTCGCGATCCGGATAGACCTCGGCCTCGGCCACGCTGACCCCCATCAAGGTCAGGCGATAGGCATTGGGCTGCAGATCGAGGTTGTCGCGGATATGCACCGAGGGCATCAGAAAGCCCATTTCCTGGGACAGCTTCTTGCGCACCCCCTTGATCCGCGCCAGCAGCTGGCCACCCTGGTTGCGATCGACCAGAGGAATCAGGCGGTAGCCCACTTCCAGACCGACCATATCCACCGGCGTCACGTCATCCCAGCCCAGCTCCTTGACCTCCTGCGCGCGCTGCGCCGGCAACAGTTCCTGCTGACGCTGTACTTCCTTGACCTCGTTCTCCTGCACCACCCGCTGCTTGTTGGCGATCCAGTAGGCTGCGCCGGCCGCCACCAGACCCAGGCCGATAAAGGAGAAATGCGGCATGCCCGGCACCAGGCCGATGGCGATCATGATCGCGGCCGCCACCGCCAGGGCGCGGGGCGAGGCGAACATCTGGCGATTGACCTGAGCGCCCATATCCTCGGAGCTGGAAACCCGGGTCACCATGATGGCCGCTGCGGTGGACAGCAGCAGCGAAGGAATCTGCGCCACCAGACCGTCACCGATGGTCAGCAGGGTGTAGACCTTGCCCGCATCGACAAAATTAAGGCTGTGCTGGAACACGCCGATGGCGATACCGCCGATCAGGTTGATAAACAGGATCAGCAGACCGGCCACGGCATCGCCGCGCACGAACTTGCTGGCACCGTCCATGGAGCCATAGAAGTCGGCCTCCTGGGACACATCGGAACGACGCTGCTTGGCTTCGGCCTGATCGATCAGGCCGGCGTTCAGGTCGGCGTCGATGGCCATCTGCTTGCCCGGCATGGCATCCAAAGTAAAGCGCGCGCTGACCTCGGAAATACGCCCCGCACCCTTGGTCACCACCACGAAGTTGATGATCATCAGAATGGCGAACACCACGATACCCACCACGTAGTTGCCGCCGATCACCACCTCGCCGAAGGCCTTGATCACCTGCCCCGCGGCATCGCCGCCGGCATGCCCGTGCAGCAGCACCACCCGGGTCGAGGCCACGTTGAGCGCCAGGCGCATCAGGGTGGCCGCCAGCAGAATGGTGGGGAATACCGCGAAATCCAGGGGCCGCAGCGCATAGATGCTGACCAGCAGCACCACGATCGACAAAGCGATGCTGAAGGTGAAGAGCACATCGAGAAGGAAGGGCGGAATCGGCAGCATGACCATGCCGAGCATGACCAGCAGCAGCAGCGGTATGCCCAGATTGCCCTGCTTCAACCCCGACAGGTTGCTGCGCACATCACTGATCATTTGCGAACGATCTATTGCCACTGCCCTACCCCAGCCGATTCAATCTTTTGACGCCCAAGGCGTCACTGTGTCGGTGATTGCAAGAAGCCTTCCACTTTCACCAAAGCCGCTCGCAATCGCTCACCAGACGGCGTTACACGAGGGAGGAATGCAGGCGCGCGATAAAACAGCGAACCTCGGCAGCAAATGCCAGTCCCAGCACTGACAAGGACGCGGCATGCCCGCCGCGCTTTTCTCGAGAGCCACCGAGGAACTCACCAATGAAACGATGGATGATTGCCGCATTGGCCGGCTGCTGCGCCGCCAACCTTCAGGCTGCCGAGCTGTCGGTCGAACTCAATACCGTGGATGGCAAAGGCCAGGTGGCCTCGATCGGCACGGTGCTTATCAGCGAGAGCCCCTATGGCGTGGTGTTCACCCCGCAGTTGCACGGCCTAGAACCCGGCCTGCATGGCTTTCATGTACACAGCAAGCCCAGCTGCGATCCGGCCCCCAAGGATGGTCAGCCTTCGCCAGCCGAAGCCGCTGGCGGCCACTGGAACCCGCAGGGCACCGGTAAGCACGACCTGCCCTGGGGTGATGGTCACCTGGGGGACCTGCCCACCCTGCTGGTCACCGCAGACGGCAAGGCCAGCCAGCCGGTACTGGCACCCCGCATCAAGAACCTGAAGGAGCTGAAAGGCCTGTCGCTGATGGTGCATGCAGGTGGCGACAACCATGCCGACCACCCCAAGCCACTGGGCGGTGGCGGAACACGCGTAGCCTGCGGCGTGATCGACTAGCCGGCACAGCCTGTCACCGGCATGCCGGCGGCAGGCTCTGCGTCACTCGTTGCGGCGCAAATCCGGCGGGATCGGCAGGTCCGGCAGCGGTGCCGGGCGCTTGCCCTTGCCGGCCTTGTACTGGCGCAGCTGGTAGACGTAGGCCAGCACCTGGGCGACGGCCAGGTACAAACCGGCGGGGATTTCCTGATCCAGTTCGGTGGAATAGAACACTGCCCGCGCCAGGGCCGGCGATTCCAGCACCATGACCTTGTGCTCGTTGGCGATTTCGCGAATCTTCAACGCGGTGAAGTCACCACCCTTGGCCAGCAGCACCGGCGCGCTGCCCTTGCTCGGGTCGTATTTGAGCGCCACGGCAAAGTGGGTCGGGTTGGTGATCACCACATCGGCCTCGGGTACGGCCTGCATCATGCGCCGCTCGGAGATTTCCCGTTGCATCTGCCGAATGCGCTGCTTGACCTCGGGTTTGCCTTCGCTGTCCTTGTACTCGTCGCGTACTTCCTGCTTGGTCATCATCAGCTTTTTCTTGTTGCTCCACAGCTGGAACGGCACATCCACTGCGGCGATCAGAATCAGCCCGCAGGACATCCACAGCGCGCTCCAGCCCACCACGCTCAGCGCATGGATAATGGCCGAGTCGACGGGCTCATGGACGATGGCCAGCAGGTCATTCTGAAAGGCCGCCAGTACCGCCACCCCCACCAGCAGAATCAGCACAAACTTAGCCAGGGCCTTGAGCAACTCGACCAGGGCATTGACCGAAAACATCCGCTTGAGCCCGGCCCACGGGTTCATTCGACTGGCCTTGGGGGCCATGGCCTCGGCCGAGAACAGCCAGCCGCCCAGGGAAATGGGCCCCAGGATGGACACCACCAGCAGCAACAGAAACAGCGGAAACAAGGCCTCCATGGCTATTTCCCCTGAGGCGGCCAGCCATAGCCCCATGCTGTTTTCATCCATGATCGCCTCCCGCGGCAGGGAGAAGTTGCCCCGCATGATGTCCAGCATGGCGTTGCCCATGCTGCCACCGAACACTAGCAACCCGCCGAAACCGCCCAGGGTCACGGCCAGGGTATTGAGCTCCTTGGAACGGGCGATCTGCCCCTTCTTGCGCGACTCGCTGAGTCGCTTGCCCGTGGGTTCCTCGCTTTTTTCGGCACCGCTCTCGGATTCGGCCATGACTTAACTCGTCGCCGCCATTTCACGGAGAAACTCTAAAGCCTCGCTGGCAAACACCTGGTACTGGGCGAGGATATCGGCCATGCCGATCCAGACGATCACCATCCCCAGCACCAGGGTCAGGGGAAAACCGATGGAGAAGATATTCAGCTGCGGCGCGGCCCGGGTCATCACCCCGAACGCCAGGTTGACCACCAGCAACGCGGTGATCGCCGGCAATACCAGCAACAGCGCCGCGCCGATCACCCAGCCCAGCCGGTTGACCACCTGCCAGTAGTTGTCGACCAGAAAACCGCCGCCCACCGGCAGGGTCACGAAACTCTCCGCCAGCACCTCGAACACCACCAGATGGGCATTCATGGCAAGAAACAGCAGGGTCACCAGAATCATGAACAGCTGACCGATCACCGGCACCGAAACGCCGTTGGCCGGATCGACCATGGAGGCGAAGCCCAGGCCCATCTGCATGGCCACGATCTGCCCGGCAATCACGAAGACCTGGAAGAACAGCTGCAGGGTAAAGCCCAGCATCGCGCCGATGAGAATTTCCTGGGCGATCCAGAGCAAGGCCTGCAGGCTGATGGCATCCACTGTCGGCATCTCGGGCAGAGTCGGCACCAACACCACGCAGATGGCCAGGGAGAAATACAGCCGCACCCGCGCCGAGACCAGCTGCGTGCCGATGATCGGCATCAGCATCAACATGGAGGCGATACGAAACAGTGGCAGCAGAAAGCTGCCCACCCAGCTGCCGATCTGCCCATCGCTCAGCTCAAGCACGGGCGTCAGCCGATCAGCATCGGAATGTTCATGATCAGGGTCTCGGTGTACTCCATCAGCTCGCGCACCAGCCAGGGCCCGGCCATGATCAGTACCACCAGAATCACCAGCAGACGCGGCAGAAAGCTCAGGGTCTGTTCGTTGATCTGGGTCGCGGCCTGGAACATGGCCACCAGCAGACCGACGATCAGGCTGGGGACCACGATGATCGCCACGATGCTGGCGGTCAGCCACAGGGCTCCGCGCACCAGGTCCACCGCCACTTCAGGGGTCATGCCTAGAGCCCTCCAAAGCTGGCGGCCAGGGTGCCCATGATCAGCGCCCAGCCGTCGATCAGGACGAACAGCATGATCTTGAACGGCAGGGAAATGATCAGCGGCGAGAGCATCATCATACCCATGGCCATCAGAATGCTCGCCACTACCATGTCGATGATCAGGAACGGGATAAAGATCATAAAGCCGATCTGGAAGGCGGTTTTCAGCTCCGAGGTGACAAAGGCCGGTACCAGAATGGTCAACGGAGCCGCTTCCGGGCTGGCGATATCGGTACGCTTGGACAGACGCACGAACAGTTCGAGATCGCTCTCGCGGGTCTGCGACAGCATAAAGTTCTTGATCGGCACCTCGGCACGGCTGATGGCCTCCTGGGCCGGCAGCTGCTCATTCAGGTAGGGCTGCAGGGCCTCCTGGTTAATCTGTTCGAACACCGGGGCCATGATAAACATCGTCAGAAACAGCGCCATGCCCACCAGAATCTGATTGGAAGGCGTCTGCTGCAACCCCAGGGCCTGACGCAGAATCGAGAAGACGATGATGATCCGGGTAAAGCTGGTCATCAGCATGACGAACGCAGGGATAAAGCTCAGCGCCGTCATGATCAGCAGGATCTGCAGGCTGACCGAGTACTCCTGCTGGCCGTCGGTGTCGGTACTCAGGGTAATGGCCGGAACCGACAGCGGGTTGTTCCCCGATTGAATCAAGGTGCTGGCAGTCGGCGCATCTGCGGCGAACGCAAGCGAAGCACCCAGGCTGAAAACCAGTACCAGCAGCAAACGCAGCATCAAGACTTGTCCTTCTGGTCCTTGCCCAGCAGCTCCATCAGGCGCTGGGCAAACTCGGCCGAGGCCGGTTCGGCATCGGGGAAATGCACCGGCTCGGCCATCACATGCAGCGCCCTGATGGTGCCCGGGGTCAGCCCCAGCAGAATCTGTTCGCCGCCCACCTGCACCAGCACCAGCCGGTCACGCGGGCCCAGGGCCTGGGTCGCGACTATCTTGATCACCTGACCGCCGCGCGGCACGATCTGCTGCACGCGGCGCACCAGCCAGGCCAGCAGGAAGATCACCCCGATCACCAGCAACAGGCCGAACAGCAACTGCGCCAACTGGCCGCCGGTGGTCGAGTCAGCAAGCGGGGTCGCGGCCTTCTCGGCCGATTCGGCAGCCACAGCCCAGAACGGCAGGGCCAGGCCCAGCAACGAGACTCTAGGCATGATCAGCGCAACTTCTTGATGCGTTCGCTCGGGCTGATCACGTCGGTCAGGCGAATGCCGAACTTCTCGTTGACCACCACCACTTCGCCGTGGGCGATCAGGGTGCCGTTGACCAGCACATCCAGCGGCTCGCCAGCCAGGCGGTCGAGCTCGATCACCGAGCCCTGGTTGAGCTGCAGCAAGTTGCGGATGGTGATATCGGTGTTGCCGACCTCCATGGAAATCGACACCGGAATATCCAGAATCACGTCCAGGTTCGGCCCATCCAGATTCACCGGCAGGTTCATCTTCGGCGCGCTGCCGAACTCTTCCATGGCCGCACGCGGCACGGCCGGAGCCGTGTTGCTCGCCGCCAGCATGGCATCGATATCGTCCTGCCCGGCATCGCCGGCCTCGGACAATGCCGCCGCCCACTCGTCGGCAAGCGCCTGTTCTTCGGGGCTGGTGGCTTCGTTTTCGTTCTCGTCGGCCATCGTGGATCCTCGGCTGGCAGTAAAAGGGGCTAGGGGTTAACGCTGGCGATCAATGGGACCGAGCACCTGCAACGCCAGGTTGCCCTTGTGGGCACCCAGCTTGACCTTGAAAGAAGGCACGCCATTGGCGCAGAGCACCACGTGGTCGGGCAGCTCGACCGGAATCACATCGCCCGGCTGCATATGCAAGATGTCGCGCAGCTTCAGCTGACGCCGGGCAACGGTGGCCCCCAGGGGCACGCTGACGCCCAGAATGTCTTCGCGCAGGGCCTTGATCCAACGCTCGTCCTGGTCGTCGACATCGGACTGAAAACCCGCATCGAGCATCTCGCGGATCGGCTCGATCATCGAATAGGGCATGGTGATATGCAGGTCGCCGCCACCGCCATCCAGCTCGATATGGAAGGTGGAGACGACTATCACCTCGCTGGGGCTGACGATATTGGCCAGGGCCGGGTTCACTTCCGAGTTGACGTACTCGAAGTTGATATCCATCACCGCGTGCCAGGCTTCGCGCAGGTCGACAAAGGCCTGATCCAGCACCATGCGCACCACGCGCAGCTCGGTGGGAGTGAACTCGCGCCCCTCGATCTTGGCGTGGCGGCCGTCGCCGCCGAAGAAGTTGTCCACCAGTTTGAACACCAGCTTGGCGTCCAGAATAAACAGGCCGGTGCCACGCAGCGGCTTCATCTTCACCAGGTTCAAGCTGGTGGGCACATACAGCGAATGCACGTACTCGCCGAACTTCATCACCTGCACGCCGCCCACGGCCACATCGGCGGAGCGGCGCAGCAGGTTGAACATGCTGATACGGGTATAGCGGGCGAAGCGCTCGTTGATCATTTCCAGGGTCGGCATGCGCCCACGGACGATGCGATCCTGGCTGGTCAGGTCATATTGCTTGACGCTACCGGGCTCAGCCTCATCCTCGGTTTCGACCAAGCCGTCGTCGACGCCGTGCAGCAGCGCGTCGATTTCATCCTGGGAAAGCAGGTCTTGCACGGCCATCTTCGGCTCCCGATTACTGCAATACGATATTAGTGAACAGTACTTGTTCGACGGTCGGCTTGCCGGTTTCCTTCTCGGCCAGTTCCTGCACGCTGGCGGTGGCCTGCTGGCGCAGCATCTCCTTGCCGACCGGAGTCATCAGGGCATCGAAGTCCTGGCTGGAGAACAGCATCACCAGGCGATTGCGCAGCACCGGCATATGCACCTTGAGGGCATCCAGAGCGACCTGATCGCGGGCCATCAGGGCCACGCTGACTTGCATGTAACGGGCCCGCCCCTTCTGAGTGAAATTGACCACAAAGGCCGGGCTCAGCTCTTCATAAATCGCCGGCTGCTTGAGCGGCACGGCGGGCTCGGCGGACGCCTGGGCCTGCTGCTCGGCGGCGCTGTCGCCCTTGCTCAGAAAGAACCAGGTGGCCCCCACCGACAAGCCCACGGCCAGGAGCACGACCACGGCAATCAGGATGATCAGTTTCATTTTGCCGGCCGGTTTGGCCTCGGCGCTTGCCGCTGCCTGCGGTGCTTCTTTCTTAGCCATGCCAATAATCCGTCACTATTCGGAGTTCTATCCGTTTCAAAGGGTTAAGAGCAAGTGTTATGCCAGTCTGTCAACCAGCCGCCTTCAGCAGCCGGCCACACAGCGCGGGCCATGTCACGGGCCCATACCGCAGCCATAGATCGCCCCAAACAGAATCGCCCGGCTCCCTGCAACGGGAGTCGGGCGAAACAGAGTTTAGATCAGTGCGCTCGGCAACTACAGCGGCAACGCCGTCCGCTGCCTATCGGACTTCACGCAAGCCACAGCCTAGGCGTAATAATCGACCAGGCCGCGGGCTGCGATCGGCGTGGCACCGCGCATATCCACAGGGTGCTGGAGCAGTTCCTCGTCCGCCGCAAGGCCATCCCTGCCCGACCCGCCGCGGCCATTGCCGTCGCCCTCCTGGCCCTGCCAGCCACGATTCAGCGACTGATCGGAGACATTCACATCCAGCAGGTTCATACCCTGCTGGGCGAACATTTCCCGTAGACGGTGCATCTGCGCGTCCAGCGCTTCGCGTACACCGGCGTTAGGGCTGGCGAAGGTGACCTGGGTCTGCTCCTGGTTGACGCTGATACGCACTTCCAGACGCCCCAGCTCGGCCGGGTCCAGCTGGATCTCCGCCGACTTGAGGTTCTGACTGGACATCAGCATCACCCGGTCCACCACCGCCTCGCTCCAGCCGCCCTGCTGCATCGGCACCGGCTGCCCGGGGATAACCGGAGCGCGGGCCGACACGGACTGCTGCTGGCCAATCGCCTGGCTCAGGGCATTGAGTTTGCTGACGAAATTCTCCGGCGGTGTCTGTGCCGAGCTTTCCTTGAGGGCCTCAAGGCCCTTGGTGCCGAGGGACTCCAGTTGCAGCTCGAGCGACTCCGGCAACGTCTCGTCCACCGGCTGCATCTCTTCGAGCAGACGGTTGGCGAGCATGCTCTGCCCCGGACTCTGTGCCGCGTTCTGAGCGGCCGGGTTCATCTGTGCATGCAAGGTGGCATGGTCGACCTTGGCGTTTTCCTTGGCCCCCATTTCCAGAGCCATGCGCACGGCCGGCAACTGGTTCAAGGCATCGATCTGCGGATCGAAGCTGGCTTCGGTCATGCTAGCGGGCCCGGAACTGGTCAGGCTACCGGTCGATATCAGCAGCGGCTCCGGCTCGGTTTCCGCCGTCAACTCAGCCGTCTCAGCCGTCTCTTCCATCTCAACCGGCTCAGCGCCCATCCCCAGCAGCAGCAGAGGATCCAGCACCACCTCCTCACTTGCCGGCTCACTCGGCAAAGCCTTGCCGCTATCGGCAAGTTCGGGTTGGCCAACGGCAGTGGCGGCCTCGGGGTTTTCCTCTTCCTGCGCCTTGGGCTGGTTCTCGCGAGCCGGCCTGGCCGGGGCTTCGCTACGCTCTGCGGCCTTGGCCTGGCGTTCCCTGGCGTACACCTGGGAAAAGCTGGAAGCCTCATTCCTGGGGGGCTCGGCAGCTTTCTCCGGGGCTTTGGCCGCGGCTGCCCGGGGTTTTGTCGGGGGTGCCGATTTAAGCAGCAGATCGGGGGCAACGGACATGGATACTCTCCGTTCGGGGTTGGTCGTGGGGAGAGTTTTGCAAAGCCTGGGCCAACTTTGCGAAGGCACGCAAGATAGGTTAAAGGTGCCGGTAACGCTGACGTTCGGACTTCATCAGGATCCGCACGATGGCGAACTCCCGCTCGATCTGCTCCACCAGTTCGGGAGCCCGCTCCAGCTGCTCGCGACGGCCGGCCTCTTCCAGCTGCCGGCACAGGCCCGCCAGCATCAGCGCGCCCATATTGCTGCAGCTGCCCTTGAAGCTGTGCGCAGCCAGGCGCAGACCCTGGGCGTCGGCAGCCTGCTGTGCCTGGCGCAGCCCCAGCAGGCGCTCCTCGGAGTCGAGCAGAAAGGTATCCAGCAGGACCGGATACTCATCCTCCATGACGTCCTGCAAGGCCGCCAACACGTTGCTATCTAGATGGATATCGGACAACGTCAACCTCCCTGGACATGCTGCGCCGGATTATGCCCCAGGCAACCATGAAAACTCCACGCTGACGCCCTGCCCGCCGGCATCCCAGCTGCAGCGCTCGCTCAACTGCCGCACCAGGGTCAGACCACGCCCACTGAGGCCCGTCACATGCACCTGCTGCGCCAGAACGCGCGCGGGGTCGTAGCCCGACCCGCTGTCTTCGACCCGCACCACCAGGCGGCCACCGCCCGCCTCGGGCTGCAGGCGCAGGTGAAACCGCACATAGCCATCGCTCAGCTGCGCCAGGCGCAGGCTGCGCTGGCGGTAATACTCGGCAAAACCCTCGGCATTGGCCTTCAGCGCCGAGTCCAGCCCCAGCACGCCGTGCTCCAGGGCATTCGAATAGAGTTCGGCGAGCACCGTGTACAGCGCCCCACCCTGGGGGCGCAGGCCCTGCACCTCGAGCAGCAGCTGCAGCAGGAACGGCAGCGGGTTGAAGTGACGCAGGGTTTCCCCGCGAAATTCGAAGCTGGCCGACCAGTCCAGCGGATGGCTCTGGCCACTGTCGGCAAACGCCAGGGGCGGCCGTGCCAGCGCGCCATCTTCGACCAGGCTGACCTCCAGCAGACTGACATCATCCTGCTGTTCGCCACTGAACAGCGTCAGCGCCTGCTGAATCTCGCTGAACAACTCCGCCGGCATGCGGTTGCGGGCAAATACTTCGAGCAGGCGCGCCTCGCCAAACAGTTCGCCTTGCGGATTACGCGCTTCGAGCACCCCATCGGAGAGCAGGAATACCCGGTCCCCCAGCGCCAGCGGATAGACCTCGTACTTGTCATTGAAGCTCGCCGGCTCCAGCACCCCCAGCGGCAGGTGGCGCGACACCAGCGGCAGGCGCTCGCCGCTGCTGCGCAGCAGGTAGCCGTCGGGTAGGCCGCCACTCCACACCTCGACGACATGGCGCTGGAAGCTGATATTAAGCAGGGTCGCGCAGCAGAACACCCCCACCGGCAGGATGCGCTTGAGCTTGGCATTGATCTCGCGCAGCACTTCGGCCAGCGAGTAGCCCTTGGCGGTCATGCCATAGAACACCTCGGCCAGCGGCATGGCCCCGATCGCTGCGGGCAGGCCATGGCCGGTGAAGTCGCCAAGCAGCACATGCATGCCGCCGGAAGGCTTGAAGGCGGCCAGCATCAGGTCGCCGTTGAACACCGCATAGGGCGACTGCAGGTAACGGATATTCGGCGCATCCAGGCAGCCGGAATGGGTCACCTTGTCGAACACCGCCTTGGCCACCCGCTGCTCGGTGAGCAGGTGTTCATTGTGTTTGGCGATCAGGTCACGCTGCTTCAACACGGTATCCTGCAGGCGGCGCAGGCGCTCCATGGCGTTGATCTTGGCTTCGAGAATCACCCGGTTGTAAGGCTTGGCGAGAAAGTCGTCGCCGCCGGCCTCCAGGCAACGCACCAGGGCTTCGCCCTCGGTCAGGGAGGTGAGGAAGATGATCGGTACCAGCTCTTCGCCGGCCGCCTGCTTGATCCGACGCGCCGCCTCGAAGCCATCCATCAACGGCATCAGGGCGTCCATCAGCACCAGCTGCGGGCGTTCCTGCTCGAATAGCGCGACCGCCTCCAGACCATTGGCCGCCGTCAGGGTACGGTGCCCCTGACGGCTGACGATGGTCGACAGCAGCATGCGATCGGCAGCGTTGTCCTCGGCGATGAGGATGGACAAACGCTCGGGCATGGAGGAGCCCTCAGGCGATCTGGAACAGTTGCTCGAAATTCGAGATCGCCAGAATCTTGCGCACATCCGGGTTGCAATTGAGCAGGCGGATCTGGGCGCTGTCGCCACCGGCGTGGTCACGCAACAGCAAGAGCATGCCCAGCGCGGAACTGTCCAGATAGGTGGTGCCCCGCAGATCCACGACATAGGACTTCGGCGTGCTGCTGACGCGCTCGTAGGCGTTGCGGAATTCCTGATGGGCCCCGAAATCAAAACGTCCCTGAATTAGAATGGTCAACTCTTGCCCGTCAGACGAGGGCAGCGAGGTGATAGTCATGAATCGCTCCTATAAACGAAAAGGCCAGTGTAGCGAGGATCACCCTGACCACGTGTTGTCCATGATCAAGATGTAGCACCCTAAAGGCCATGGAGCAACTGCCGCAGGGGATCGGTCTGCACCCGCCGGCACGGCCAACACCGCAGCGGCACAGCCCGAAGCGCTGGCGCGGCCGCGCGCCGCGGGCTGCAGGTGCAATGGTGAGATCAGGGATCAGGAAAGCGAATCGCGCCCGGATAAACGCTGCGACAGTTCGTCGAGCAGTTTCTGCTCGCGCTTGTCCTCGGCCAGACGGGCTTCGTCCAGGTAGCGCTTAACCAGTTTGCGCAGGCCTTCCAGGCGCGCATAGCGCTGCTGCCAGAGCTCGCGCGCCTTGTCCATATTGCCGCGGTGCCAGTCGACGCTCTGGCGCTGCTGGCCGATGGCGGTTTCCAGCTGCGAGAGAAACCGCTGGTAGTTCATCAGCCACTGCCCGGATACCCCGCGCTGGCCTTCGCTGATCCACTGCTGCTGGTAATCGCCACGGTAGCGCTCCAGCTCGCCCAACTGCACTTCCGCCTGGCGCAGCAGGCCCTGGCAGTGGCCAAGCTGCAGCGCCGCCTCACGTTCGGCCCGCTCGGCCATGACGATGACCGGAGCCAGACGGGCGGCTCGACTCTGCGACATGGCTTAGGGCGCGCTGGCGGGGTTGAAGGTGGCCGCCAGTTGCGCACTGCTGCTGGCCAGGCTTTCGTTCTCGCCGAGGTTCTGCCGCAGGTACTTGACCATCGCCGGTTGCCGGGCAATGGCCAGGTCGGTGTCGGCATCGCCGCCCGCCACATAGGCCCCGACGCTGATCAGGTCGCGGCTTTGCTGGTAGCGCGACCAGAGCTGCTTGAAGCGCTGCGACAGGCGCATATGCTCGGCGGAGACCACCTGCGGCATGACCCGGCTGATCGAGGCCTCGATATCGATGGCCGGGTAATGGCCCTCCTCGGCGAGCCGTCGGGACAGCACGATATGGCCGTCGAGCACGCCACGGGCGGCATCGGCGATTGGGTCCTGCTGATCGTCGCCCTCGCTGAGCACGGTGTAGAAGGCGGTAATCGAGCCGCCGCCCTTCTCCGCATTACCGGCGCGCTCGACCAGCTTGGGCAGCTTGGCGAATACCGAGGGCGGATAGCCCTTGGTCGCCGGCGGCTCGCCAATGGCCAGGGCGATCTCGCGCTGGGCCTGGGCGAAACGCGTCAGCGAATCCATCAACAGCAGCACGTTCTTGCCCTTATCGCGGAAGTACTCGGCAATACGCGTGCAATACATGGCCGCGCGCAGGCGCATCAGCGGCGCGTCATCGGCCGGCGAAGCCACCACCACCGAGCGCTTGAGGCCCTCGTGGCCAAGGATCTCGTCGATAAATTCTTTAACTTCGCGGCCCCGCTCGCCGATCAGCCCGACCACGATGACATCGGCCTCGGTAAAGCGCGTCATCATCCCGAGCAGCACCGACTTGCCCACCCCGGTACCGGCAAACAGGCCCAGACGCTGGCCACGGCCCACGGTCAGCAAGCCGTTGATCGAACGGATGCCGACATCCAGCGGCACGCTGATGGGGTTGCGGTTGAGCGGGTTGATCGCCGGGCCATCCATCGGCACCCAGTCGTCGGCCTTCATCCGTCCCTTGCCGTCGAGGGCGCGACCAGTGCCGTCGAGCACCCGACCGAGCATCGACATGCCCATGGGCAGCCGCCCGGTATCCGGCAGCGGGACTACCCGCGCGCCTGGGGCGATGCCGACCAGGCTGCCGACCGGCATCAGGTAGATCTTGCCGTTGGAAAAGCCCATCACCTCGGCCTCGACCTGCACCGGGTGGTAACTGTCATCGTTGATCACCAGGCAGCGGCTGCCCAGGGCGACGCGCAGGCCTTCGGCCTCCAGGGTCAGGCCGACCATGCGCAATAAGCGGCCCTCGACCAGCGGCTGGCTGGGTAACTTCACCGCATCGCTATAAGCGGCCAGCCGTTTGGCGAAGCTCACCCGCTTAAGGAGCATCGTCGTGCGCCTCGGCCTTGCTCAGGTCGGTGTGCAGATCGGCCTCCAGAGGGTGACCCTGCTGTTCGCGCTGATGCTCGAACAACTGCTTGAGAGCCAGGGCCAGGCGGGTTTCCACGGTGGCATCGATACGACTGAGCTCACTCTCGACCTTGCAGCCGCCGGGCAACAGCGTTTCATCTTCAAGAATGCGCCAGGTCTCTTCGTGACGCTCGCGCAGGGCCTTGATCATCTCGAAATCCTGGGGATTGAGATGAATGCGCACAGTCGCGCCGCCCATGGGTAGCAACTTGAGGGCTTCGCGCAGCACCTGGGTGATCTGGCTGGAGTCGCTTTTGAGTTCGCGCTGGATCACCTGGCGAACCATATGGCTCAGCAGGTTGACCATGGCTTCTTCCAGCTGCTGGTCCTGCTCGGCAATGGGGTCGAACAGCTGTGCCATCAATTGCTCTAGGCCAGCCATTTTCGCCGCGAGGGCCACCTCGGCCTCTTGCTTGGCTTTCAGCTGGCCGGCATGGAAGCCGTCCTTCTCACCGGTGGTGAAGCCTTCGTTGTAGGCGTCCTGGCGGATCGCCTCCAACTCATCCAGCGTCAAGGGTTTGACATCCTCCAGGGCAACCTCTTCCCCTTCCGCCGCCCCCTCGACTGGGGCTTGCGCCTGCTCGGCAGCCTCCTCGGTACTGACGGGCACTTCGGCAGGCTCGACCTGGGGGTCGAAACTGGGCAGCGCCCAGAGGTCAAAGGCGCTGATGTCCTTGGCGCGAATCAGCTCGCTGGGGGCTTCTTTGGCGGCCATTTACACCATCTCTTCGCCGCCCTTGCCGCCCAGGACAATTTCCCCGGCTTCGGCCATGCGGCGGGCAATGGTGAGGATTTCCTTCTGGGCGTTTTCCACATCGCTGACTCGCACCGGGCCCTTGGCCTCGAGGTCGTCGCGCAGCAGCTCGGCGGCACGCTTGGACATGTTCTTGAACACCTTGTCCTTGATCGCCTCGTCGGCCCCCTTGAGCGCCAGCACCAGCACGTCGGAGGAGACCTCGCGCAGCAACGCCTGGATGCCGCGGTCATCGACGTCGGCCAGGTTGTCGAAGACGAACATCAGGTCCTCGATCTGGCTGGACAGGTCTTCGTCGACTTCACGGATCGAGTCCATCAGCTGGCCTTCGATGGAGCTGTCGAGGAAGTTCATGATATCGGCCGCCCGCTTGACCCCGCCCAGGGCGGCGCGGGTGGTGTTGGAGCTGCCGGAGAACTGCTTCTCGAGGATCTGGTTGAGTTCCTTGAGCGCCGCCGGTTGCACGGTATTGAGCGAGGACACACGCAGGACGATGTCCAGGCGCACCTTGTGGTCGAAGTGGCCGAGCACTTCGCCGGCCTGATCGGGGTCGAGATAAGCGACCACGATGGCCTGGATCTGTGGGTGCTCGTAACGGATCACGTCAGCTACCGCGCGCGGCTCCATCCACTTCAGGCTGTCCAGACCACTGGTGCTACCGCCGAGCAGGATGCGGTCGATCAGGTTGCCGGCCTTGTCCTCGCCCAGGGCCTGGGTCAGCATCTTGCGGATATAGCCATCGGCCCCCACGCCCAGGCTGGTCTGGTCGCCGACAATCTCGACGAACTCGCCCATGACATGCTCAACCTGCTCGCGCTGGATATTGCGCATGCCGGCCATTGCCACCCCGACCCGCTGCACTTCCTTGGGCCCGAGGTGCCGCAAAACCTGGGCCGCATCGGTTTCCCCGAGCGAAAGCAGCAGGATAGCCGCCTTGTCGACCTTGTTCAGTTTGGCGGGGGTGCGATTGTCACTCATCGGCGTTGATCCACTCTTTTACAACCTGGGCCACACGGCCCGGGTCTTCTGCGACCAGGCTCTTGATGGCGTTCAATTGTGCATCATACCCCTGACTCGGGCTGGGCAGGAGGATGCTTTGTGGGCCGCCGAGGCTGACCCGATCCTCGGACAGATCGCCGTCCAGACCGCCCATTTCACCCAGCTCGACATCGCCACCGCGACCGCCGCGCCGGCCCGCTTCACCGCCACCACCGGTGATGTTCTTCATCACCGGGCGCAGTACGAACCAGACCAGAATAAAGATCAGCAGCGCCGGCAACAGTTGTTTAAGGCCGGCCATGGCCATCAGAAACAGCTCGCTCTGGTACCAGGGCAGTGCCACCAGCTCCTCGCCAGGTGCGGCGGAGAACGGCGTGTTGATCACGCTGACGCTGTCGCCGCGGCTGGCATCGAAGCCCACCGAGTCCTGTACCAGGCGGGTAAAGCGCGCCAGCTCGTCGCTGCTCCAGGGCGCGCGCACGGTGTCGCCGGTGGCCGGATCGACCTTGAACTGGTCATCCACCACCACCGCCACCGACAGACGACGCAAGCGCCCCTGCTGCTGCTTGGTGTAGCTGATGGAGCGGTCCAGCTCGAAATTGCGCGTGGACTGTTCACGCTTGTCCGCCGGATAAGGTGCGAGCATGGCCAGGCCCGTGGCCGGGTCGATGATCTGCTCGCCATTGACATCCAGCAGCGGCTGACCGGCAGCCACCGGTCCGGCCACGGCTGCCGCCCCAGCGGCCTGTTCCGGCGCAGTGGCGGGCCCCGGCGGCTGATTGGCCAGGGCACCCGGCACGCCTTGCGGCGGCAGGCTGCTGGTGCGCTGCTCGTTGACCTGCTGCTCGCTGCGCAGCGCCGGCTGGTCGGGGTTGAACATTTCCGAGGTGGATTCCACCGCACTGAAGTCCACGTCCGCCGAGACTTCCGCCTTGTAGCGGCCGGCACCGAGCACGGGCTGGAGAATATTGTGCACACGCTGGGTGAACAGACTCTCCATGCGCCGACTGTAGTCGAACTGCTTGCCGGCCATGGTCAGTTCGGACATCTCCTGGATATCCGAGAGCAAGGTGCCCTTCTGATCGACCACGGTGACCTGGGCCTTGTCCATCTCCGGCACGCTGCTGGCCACCAGGTTGACAATGGCCATCACCTGACTCGGCTCCAGGCCACGGCCCGGGTAGAGCTCAACCAGTACCGAGGCGCTGGGCTTGCGCTCGTCGCGCACGAATACCGAACTCTTCGGAATGGCCAGGTGCACCCGCGCGCCCTTGACGTTGTTCAGGCTCGATACGGTACGCGCCAGCTCCCCTTCCAGGCCGCGGCGGTAGCGGGTGGCTTCCATAAACTGGCTGGTACCCAAACCCTGCTCGCGGTCGAGAATCTCGAAGCCGACGCTGTTGTCGGTCGGCGCTACGCCAGCGGCAGCCAGACGCATACGCGCCCGGGCCAGGTCTTCGGACCTGACCAGCAGCGCGCCGGAGTTGGGTTCCACGGTGTATTTGATGTCGGCGGCGGTCAGGGTCTCCATGACCTGGGACGCGTCCATGCCGTCGAGGCTGCCATACAGCGGACGGTAATCGGGCTGCTGCGACCAGAGCACCACGGCAAAACCAATCGCCACGCTGGCGGCCAGGCCGACCAGCAGGCCGATCTGCCGCAGCATCGACATATCGGAAAGATTTTCCAGAAAGGTCAGGCCCAACAACGGCTTCTTCGGCTCACCGCCAGCGGTGGTGGCAGGTACGTTTGCAGCGACGGCTTCAGCCATGATTCAAACCCTACTCTTAAACCGGCATCTGCATGATATCTTGATAAGCCTGGACCAGTTTGTTGCGCACCTGGGTCATGGCCTGGAAGGAGACGCTGGCCTTCTGCGAAGCGATCATCACATCAGTCAAATCTACGCCGCTTTTGCCCACTTCAAAGGCTTCAGCCAGTTTACTGGAAGCCTGCTGGGTCTCATGGACCTTGCCGACCGCCTGCCCGAGCATCTCGGAGAAGCTCGGCGCGCCGGGCTCCGGGGTGCTGGCAACAGGCTTCTGCCGCGCCATGGCCTCCGCCTGCATGGAACGCATTTCCAACATCAAGCGATTGAATTCAACACCTTGGCTCATGACTTCCTCCACTGACCGCGGTTTTTTGACGCTTCGCGGCGTTTGCAGAGGTATTGCAACAAGGGTGCCAGTTTTTCTGAGGCCTTGTTCAGCCCTTCAACGTCTGGATATACAGGGCCTCGACCTTCTGCCTGGCCCAGGGCGTCTTGCGCAGAAAGGTCAGGCTGGACTTGATGCTCGGGTCGCTCTTGAAACAGCGGATATCGATACGCTGGGCCAGGCCGTCCCAGCCGAAGCACTCGACCAGGCTATTGAGGATGGCTTCGAGGGTCACGCCATGCAGCGGATCTTTCGGTGATTGAGTCATGCGGAACCTGTGTCGACAGCGAGGCGAGGTGCACCGGCTGACAGGCTTGGGGCACGTGAAGGGCCATATTCTGAACTGACTCTTCGGCCAGCTCCAGCGTAAAAGCGCTGTTATGCGCGAAGTGCAGCCATACCGCGACAAACTCGGCGAGCAACAACTCCCCGACAGAGAAACGGCCCATCACCAGGGGCATGGGCCGCTCCCAAACCAGCGAATCGACTGCAGCTGCGGCAAAACGTGCAGGCAGGGACTGGCCTAAGGCATCTTGCCGATGATCTTGCGCATCTCTTGCTCCGAGAAGCCGCGCAGGGTCTGCGTGCGCGTATTGCCGAGCGAGCCTACTTTCAACAACAGGGAGGTTGCGGCCTCCTCGTCGCCCTCGACGATCAGCACCAGGTCGTAACTGCCGACGGTCCAATAGACGGCCTTGACCTCTATGCCCAGCGTTTCTGCCAATGCCTTGAATGCCTGAAAGCGATCCGGTGAGTCTTTGACCGCCCGGATGCCC
>Ga0209343_10001102_pt1 | contig 37334 bp, 39 predicted proteins | sample RifCSPlowO2_02_FD_184026 | JGI IMG/M metagenome (GOLD analysis project Ga0209343, IMG submission 184026) | Groundwater microbial communities from Rifle, Colorado - Rifle CSP2_plank lowO2_0.2 (SPAdes) (version 2) | ecosystem: Environmental > Aquatic > Deep subsurface > Groundwater | place...
AGCGAGATCCAGACCCGGGTCGATACGCGCGGCCGCAACAAGCCGCCGGTCGGCTTGGTGTTCGTCCCCTGGTTCGACGAGTCGCGGCTCATCAACAAGGTCACGCTTGACGCCACCTGCCCGATCTCGAAGCAGACCGACTACAAGAAATGCGCGGTGAAGATCGTCAAAGCGTGAGGAGTATGGTAGGTAACGGCAAGACCAGGGCGGCGACGCGGCGGCAATTTTTGCTTGACGCCGCGAGGAACGCGGGCGGCGTGACGCTGGTCGGCGTAGGGCTCGCGTTCCACGCCGGGCAGGCCAGGGCGTTGCCGCCGGAGGCCATCCGGCCGCCGGGCGCGCGCGCCGAGCCAGGGTTTCTCGCCGCCTGCCTGCGATGCGGGATGTGCGTGCGCGACTGCCCTTATCAGATCCTCAATCTCGCCAAGCTCGGACAGACTATCGCGACCGGTACGCCGTATTTCGTCGCGCGCACCGGACCGTGCGAGATGTGCGTGGACATTCCGTGCGTGAAAGCGTGTCCGAGCGGTGCGCTCGACCCTGATCTCACCGACATCAACCGGGCGCGCATGGGCCTCGCGGTGCTGGCCGATCACGAAACCTGCCTCAACTTCCTCGGCTTGCGCTGCGAGGTCTGCTACCGGGCATGTCCGCTCAGCGACAAGGCGATCACGCTCGAGCAGCAGCAGAACCCGCGCAGCAGCGCGTACGCCACGTTCATTCCGACCGTGCACTCCGACCAGTGCACCGGCTGCGGCAAATGCGAACACGCGTGCGTGCTGGAGACGGCGGCGATCCGGGTGCTGCCGCGCCATCTGACGAAAGGCGAGCTTGGCGAGCACTACCGCCTCGGCTGGGAAGAGCAGAAGAGGGCGGGCAAACCGCTCATCGAGGGCGTCACGGGCCTGCCCGACCGCATGCCGGAGGCCACGCGATGAAACGGGGCGTCGGCAGCGACGCGATCCGCGTCAAGGGCTGGCTTGCGGCGCACCGGTGGCTGCTCGCCCGCCGCGCCACGCAGCTCACGGTGCTCGCCCTGTTCCTCGCCGGCCCCTGGCTCGGCTACTGGATTGTGAAAGGCAACCTCAATTTCAGCCTGACGCTCGGCGTGCTGCCGCTTGCCGATCCGTACGTGCTGTTGCAATCGCTGGTGGCGGGGCACAGGCCCGAGCGAAAGGCGCTCGTCGGCGCGGCAGTCATTCTGTTCGCCTATTTTGTGGCCGGCGGCCGCACCTACTGCGCGTGGGTGTGCCCGGTCAACGCCGTGACCGATGCGGCGCATTGGCTGCGCGCACGGCTTGGCGTGCCCGGCGGCGTCATCATCCCGCGCTCAACACGCTACTGGATCCTCGCCATGACGCTGGCGCTCGCCTGGATCACCGGCTCCATTGCCTGGGAACTGGTGAACCCGATCTCGATCCTGCACCGGGGCATCATTTTCGGCATCGGCGTCGGCTGGGCCGTCATCGTCGCGGTGTTTCTTCTCGATCTGTTCGTCGCCGAACGCGCCTGGTGTGGCCGCTTGTGCCCGGTCGGGGCCTTCTACAGCGCGGTAGCCACATTCAGCCCGCTGCGCATCGTCGCGGTGCGGCGCGAACAGTGCAACGATTGCGCCGATTGCTACACGGTGTGCCCAGAGCCGCTGGTAATCAGGCCCGCGCTCAAGGGCGCGGACGATGGCATCGGCCCGGTTATCCTGTCGCCTCATTGCACCAACTGCGGCCGGTGCATCGACGTCTGCTCGAGGCACGTCTTTGCTTTCGGGTCGCGCTTTTCCAATCACCGCCAACCGCTGGCCGACGCCGCACAGCACGTGGCAGCCCGTAAGGTAACCGCTGTCGAACTGTGATGACGCAAAAGGAGTCATTTATGAACAAGTCCACCACGATTCTCCTGGCAACAGTGGCGCTGGCGCTGTGGCAGCCCGCGTCGGCACAGCAAGCCGCGCCGAACGTGCAAACGCTGCGTGGGGCCGACGTCGATGACGCAGACAGGGCACCTGAAGAGAAGTCCTACGTCGGCAAGCGCCCGGGCAGCCAGAAGCCGATCGCGCGCACCTTCAGCGGGCAGCCGCCGCTCATCCCACATAGCGTCGAGGGCATCCCGGCGATCACGCTGGAGCGTAACACGTGCCTTTTCTGCCATGGAGCGCAAACCTACAAGAGCGCCAAGGCGCCGAAAGCGGGCGACAGCCACTTCAAGGACCGTGACGGCAACAGCCTTGCGGAGGTGTCCCCGGCCCGCCATACATGCACGGCGTGCCACGTGCCGCAGGCCGACGCCAAGCCCCTGGTGCGAAATACCTTCAGGGGCGCGGTTGAAGCGAAGAAGAACTGATGATGCGGTGTCTGTTTCCGGATACGCCGCGCGACTTCCCCTTCAGGCGGACCGTCCGAACGGCGCTCAGGACGCTCCACATGTTCGCAACCGGTGTTCTCGTCGGAGGCCACATCTTCGGGCAACCAAAGGAGCAGCTTTTCGGCTGGCTGGTGGGCAGCGTTGCGTCGGGCCTCGTCCTTCTGGCGACGGATCTCCACGCGACCTTCGCCTTCCTCTTTCAGGTGCGCGGCCTGCTGGTTCTCCTGAAAGTCGCCCTCACAGCGATGGTGCTCGTCTTCTGGGAAGCCCGCGTGCCCCTGCTGATCGCGGCGCTGACCCTGGGCGCCGCAGGGAGCCACATGCCCGGTTCAGTGCGCCACCGGCTCATTCTGGGCCGAAGCACGCTCGTTGCCGACGCGCGGAGCGGATGACGCGCTCACACACCTGCGCTCCAGCCTCCGCGCGCCTGACACTGCGATAGAGCCAGATCGCGATTCCGATGATCATGCCGAGCGGAAGCGCCATGAGCATGATGGTCATACTGACGTACGCAGTTGAATTCTCATTGACCCCCACCAGCGCGCAGGCCGGGCAGGCAAGCGCCACCCGTGGTGCCAGAACCAGGATCACCGTAGCCACAACAACGCGCATCGCCACTCCCTAGAAGTACACGCGACCGTAAATAACGGGCCACACGCCGACAACGAAATACCAGAACGTCTGCGCACCCAGGAGGAAGCCCGGCGACAGCGTCCCCTGCCGGAGGCGCCACCAGGCCACGCCGAGGCCGATGAGCGCGCCGACGGCATGGAGCCCATGGGCGCCGACGATCACATAGAAGAATGACCCCAACGTGCTCGATCGAATCGTCAGGCCCTGGCTGAGCAGGCCGATCCACTCGCGGCCCTGAAGCACGACGAAGATCGCTCCCAGCATCCATGCCAGCAGGACGGTCTGGGCGGCGGAAGCCGGGTTCCGCCGATACTGGCGGTTCGCCCAGACGAGGAGCAGGCCGCTGGCCACGAGCGCGGCGGTGTTGAACGCGGTCGCCGCCGCGGGGAGAACGGGCTCGCTCGGCAGCCGCCACGTCCCCGGCTTGGCACCCGCTTGCGTGATGGTGAACGCGCTGATCAGCCCGGCAAAGAACATCACCTCGGCGCCCACGAAGAGCAGCATCCCGAGAACGCTGTTCGGCACGACCTCGCGCCGGCGCGCCGGCAGAGCGGGGAGAGCAGGGAGCGTGGCTTCCATCCGGATGTGCACCCTACCGGTGGCCGCCCGCGACGGCGCCCCCGCCGCTCCGTACCGCCTCCTTGGCAGCCGTGTTCTCCCAGCGGAGGCCGTCGTGCTTCATGACGTCGGGCGCGATCCCGGCAAACATCACCACGATGAAGCCGATCATGGCGAGCAGCACATACGCGACCCACCTCTTCTCGATATCCAGGTGCATGAAGTGCTTGGCGACAAGGAACGCCTTGACGATCGCCACCCCGAAGGCGGTGATCACTGTCAGCATCCGAATGCCGATCAGCGGCCCCAGAATGCTGACGACGAGCAACGCACACAGCATGGCCCAGATTTTCACGTAGTTCCGCTGCACGTGTTCGGTCATGGCGCTCACTTCGCGATGTAGAGCAGGGGAAAGAGGAAGATCCACACGATATCGACGAAATGCCAGTAGATGCCGATGTTCTCGACCCTGTGCAGTTCGATGTTCTTTGCGGCAGTCGCCGCCACGAACAGCAAGATCACCATGCCGGCGAGCACGTGCAGCGCGTGCAGGCCGGCCGCCGTGTAATAGAAAGACCAGAACAGGTTCGACCCGATCGTAAATCCGCTCGTGATCTCGGCAGTCCACTCGAAGGCCTTGACGATGAGGAACGTGGCGCCGCCGGCCGCAGTGAGCAGGAGCAGCCTGGCGGCGCTCTTGCCGTCGCCGCGCTCGGCGGCCTGATGCGCGAGGACTGCGGAAAGGCTGGACGAGAGCAGCACGAACGTATTGAACCCGCCGGCCCAGACGTTGGTGTGAATCGCCTGGCCCTCCCATTCGGGATGACCGATCCGGTGCATGATGTAGGCGCCGAGCAGGCCGCCGAAGATGACGATCTCCGAGGCAAGGACCCACCAGACCGCCAGACGGCCCGTCGGGATCCCGGTCATGCTCCGTGCCGCGGCGAGGGTTCTCGTCACGTCCTGCTCCGGTCAGGCGGGCTGCTGCAGGGGCCGGCGGGCGCCGGGCGCATCGGGGTCTGCCGGCTCGTCGGGCTCGTGCTGGGGCCAGTAGTCTTCGTCACGGTTTGGCACGCTGTATTCGTACGGACCCCGGTAGACGACCGGCATCGTCACGAAGTTCCCGTGCGGCGGCGGCGACGGGGCGAGCCATTCCAGCGTGTTTGCCTTCCATGGGTTCGCTTCGGCAACTGTTCCCCGGAAGAGGCTGTAGACGAAGTTGACGACGAACACCACTTGAAAGGCCAGCGTCACCAGCAGCGCCCGCGTTGCCAGAATGCGCAAGCTCTGCATCTCCGGCGTTGCCAGCTCCGCAAACATCGAGTAGTCGAAGATGCGCCGGTGGTCGCCGGCCGTTCCCGTGATGAACAGCGGGATGAAGCAGATGTTGAAGGCGATGATGGTGCCCCAGAAGTGCACCTTCCCCCACGTTTCGTTCATCATGCGTCCGAACATCTTCGGGAACCAGAAGGTGATGCCCGCAAACGCCGCCAGGAACGCGATGGGGAAGAAGGTGTAGTGGAAGTGCGCGACGACGAAGTACGTGTCGTGGAAGTAGATGTCCGACCCCGCCGAACCGAGGAAGATTCCCGTCACGCCGCCGATCAGGAACTCGGCCACGAAGGCCAGCGCCCACAACATGGGCGTGGAGAACCGGATGGAGCCCCCGTACAGCGTGGCAATGTAGGCGAAGAACATCTCGGCGACTGGAATCGAGATGATCAGCGTCGTCACGCTGAAGAGGCTCGCCATCCGCGGATCGATGCCGGCGACGAACTGGTGATGCGCCCAGACGAAGAAGCTGATGATGCCCGTGGCGACCGCCGAATAGACGATCGTCCGGTAGGCGAACAGTTTCTTCCGCGCGAACACCACCATCACTTCGGCGACAATGCCCATCGCCGGCAGCAGCAGGACGTAGACTTCGGGATGGCCGAAGAACCAGAAGAGGTGCTGCCAGAGCACCGGATCCCCTCCGCGGGCCGGATCGTAGAACCCGGTGCCGACGACCTGGTCGAAGAGCAGCATGACGGCGCCGGCAACGAGCGGGCCGACCGAGCCCATGAAAAGGACGGCGGCAATCATGATCGTCCAGACGATGATTGGAATGTCGAACATCTTCATGCCGGGCGCCCGCGAGTTCATCGTTGTGGTGATGAAATTGATGCCTCCGAGGAGAAACGCGACAAACTCCAGCGCCACCGCCAGGAGCCACAGCGTGGATCCGAAGGGCGTCATGCTGTAGGCGCTGTTCGCCGAGAGCGGGGGGTATGCGGTCCAGGCACCGCCGAACGCTCCCCCCGGCACGAAGAACGAGGCGACGAGCACAACCGAGCTGAGGAAGAAGATCTGGTACGAGAGGCGGTTGACCCTTGGGAACACCATGTCGTCACAGCCGAGCATCAGCGGAATCAAGTAGTTGCCGAACCCGGCGAGCAACACCGGCATCGCCACCCAGAAGATCATGATGGTTCCGTGCATCGTGACGAGGTAGTTGTAGTCGGCGGCCGCGACCCGGCCGAACAGCGGCACGCTAGCCCCCGGAAACGCCGCCTGCATGCGGAAGACGTACGCGGCGAACGCGCCGATGAGCGCCATCGCCATTCCCGTCAACATGTATTGGAGCCCGATGGTCTTGTGGTCGGTGGACCACAGGTACGTCCTGACGAACCCTGGGGCACGGGTCGCGTCGGGCGCGTGGCCGGTCATCGCGTGCCTCCTGCGGTACCCACGTGGTCGTGCGCGGCGACATCGGCAACCGGAGTCGAGCCGGTGATCCTGTTGGCCGTGGCCGCAGTTGTCCTGAACTCCGTCATCCACGCGGCGTATTGCGCCGCCGAGCCGATGTGGATGCGTCCTGCCATCAGCCCATGCCCAACCCCGCACATCTCAACGCACTGAACGTCAAAGGTCCCTTCCCGCGTCGGCCTGAACCAGCCGTGGATCACGCGTCCTGGAATCGCATCCTGTTTCAAGCGGAACGCCGGCACCGAAAAGCTGTGCACGACGTCGCGCGCGTGCAACTCGAAGGTGTAGACCCGGTCGCGCTGAACGTACATGTCGTCAACGGTGCGGATGTCGTCAGGTGTGTCGAGCTTGCCGTCGGGGCCGGCGTGCACGAACGTCCACGACCACTGCTGGGCGATGATCCGAATCTGCTCCTCGCCAGGGGGCGCCGCGACTTTCACCTCGTTCCAGACGCGGAGCGCCGCCACGATGATGATGATGTCGAAGACGACCACCGCATAGTGCGGGTACGACACCCATTTCTTCTGAGACCTATCCTCGCCAGATACATACTGGCCCCGGATCCCATCGCGCGCGCGGTATTTCCAAATGAATCCGAACAAGACGACTTCCGCGAGGATCAGCCAGACACCGACGATGACCGCAATGAGCAGCACCAGGCCGTCGATCGTTGACGCGAACGTGGAGGCTTGTGGCAGCAACCACGAGATCATGTCCGGGCCTCCTCAAGAAATGATGTAGAGCACCGCCACCGCAAAGGCGACGACTCCGGCGATGGTCATCGCGAAGATCCTCTTCGCGATCGCGTCCGACTCAAAAGTGGGCGTCATGTGGCGTTCTCGTGTGCTGTTACCCCGGAAGGCGTTGTATGTAGGCGGCGAGGTTGTCGATCCTCTCGGGCGCGACCGCCTTGTTGACCATCTCCCGCATGGCGGCTCCCACGTCGTCGCCCTCGGCTCCACCCCGGATGCCCGACCGGTACTTCCTGATCTGGCTCGCCACGTACCAGTCGTTCAGACGGGCGATTCGCGGTGCCATGATCGACTCGTTGCCTTCACCCTTCTCGCCGTGACAGACCGCGCAGGCTGCGAAGTCGGCCCCCCCGGCGGCAGGGTCCGGCTCGGGGAGCGTCGGGATGACCTCGACATCCGGCATCGCCGCCACGTACGCCACGACGGCGTCGACCTCTGCGTCGGACATCATCTGGCGGGCCATGGCCCGCATCCGCAGCCCCTTCTCATCGTCGGGGTGCTTGCCCCGCGTGCCGTCCTTGAAGCGCTGCAGCTGTCGCGTCAGATACCAGGCCGGCAGCCCGGCCAGTTTCGGAGCACTCAGCTCGACCTTGCCCTCACCGCCCGTCCCGTGACAGTGCTCGCAAGCGGCGTAGAGCTGCTCGCCGGTCGGACTGGTGTGTGCTTCGCCGCGGGCGCACCCAGCCGCCAGCAGGCCGCACGCCAAGGTGACGGCGGTCAGGGCCACGCCGACATAACCCCGTGGCATTTGGTTCATCGGGCTGTCTCCTTCGATCGCGTCGTGCTGAAACGGACTAAACGGTTGAACCCGCGCTGGAGCACGGGCTCGTCGTGGCCCATAGTCGGGTCGAGGGTAGGGTTCCCCATCTTGCCTGGGTTATCGTGTGGAGAAATTTTTCAGCTTGAAGGATCCTCGACACTCGTCGAGCAAACAGAATGCCGGGTTGTCGGCGAGCGCGGCGGTTTCGTTTTCGGGCCAGAACGGTCTATTTGGCTCAGGAAACTGGTGCGTTCAACCCAGTAATTGCGGAGAATTTCACAAGGGCCGTGAAAATTTGCACCGCTGCGGTCGCGAAAAAAATCGCGAGCCGTTTTCAACGGCTGACGACGCGTGATTCCGCCTCACGCCATGAGCACCACTTGGCCTTGTACCGACCAGCGCTCCAAGTCGGGCAGGAAATAGCGAAGGCGGCACTTCTTGAGTTCGCGCCCGGTCTCCAGCACCGCCTAGTCGGTGGTGCCGACGACAGACGCCAGTCGAGTCACAAGGTCCCGGCAGCTCGTGGCATCAGGACCATGGACCATGCTGTAGAGGGCGCACGGAAAGCCCGGAAGGCGCTCGCGCGCGCAGCCGCGATGACGTTGACCGCGTGGGACAACGGTCCGCCGAAGAAATGTGCGCGGGGTGACGAAGATCTTTGAGGAAATCGTTCGAGGCGGACTTGTGCGTCAGGTTGTCAGGGCAGTATCACGAGCGCAGCCCAGAGGCTAACCGCGCCGACCACCACGAAGAAGGCCAGAGCTAAAGGGCCTGGCTGCAGTTCCTGTGCGGCGTCATGCGCCGTTGGGTGTGCACACGGCGTCTCGTGCGACAACGCCATCCGCGATGCCGATCGCGTTCGCCACGCCAGAAGCCGACCGTTGCCGCTTCGTCGCGGCGTCTCGTGCACCCCTGGAGCATCGTCGTCTCGGCTCGAGAGCGAAGTGCGATCGCACGCCGCTACCTTCTCGCGCCGATCCGCCGACAGGACGCGGATCCCATCAGCGAGCCCACGATGCGTGGTTCCCGTCACGCCACGAGAGCGGTTTGGCCTTGTACCCACCAGCGCTCCAGGTCGGGCAGGAAATAGCGAAGGCGGCACTTCTTGAGCTCGCGCTCGGTCTCCAGCACCGCGTAGTCGGCGGTACCGACGACAGACGCCAGTCGAGTCACAAGGTCCCGGCAGCTCGTGGCATCAGGACCATGGACCATGCTGTAGAGGGCGTACGGAAAGCCCGGAAGGCGCTCGCGCGCGTAGCAATGGCTCACCTGCGGTGTCCGCGCCAGTCGGCGCCCGGCCTCATCCAGTTCCTCGCCGCACACGTTCCACACGACCATGGCGTTGCCGCGCACGCCGATACTCCGCTGGCGGAAGGTCGCCACGTACCGCCGGACCGCGCCGCCGAGGTGCTGGCGGGCGAACTCCAGAAGCTCCTCCTCGCCGCATTCGGCGAGGTCGGCCAGCGAGGCAAACGGCCGTTCGATCAGCGGAAGGGGAGTCTGCAACGCGCGGAAGAGCCGCTCGTGGCGGGCCGACAGATCGAGCGGCGGCAGATCGGGCAGATCCTGCGCGGTCGTCGAGTTCTCGCCGGACAGCAGGTCGAAGTTGACGCCCACCTTGTATGTACCCGTCCGTCGAGCCGCAAAGAAGCGTGCTTCGGCGCGGCTCTCGAGTCGTGCGAGGGTCTCTTTGAGCCCCATCGTCCGCGGAACGGCGATCGTGAACCAGAGGTTGTACGCATGCCTGCGCAGGTAGTTGTGGGTGACGGTCGGGTGGGCGTTGACGACGGCAATCACGCGGGGAAGCTCCTGCTCGGGCACGGCTGCCGCGCATAGGGCGGTTTCGTACCCGAGCAGGCTCCCTTCGAGCACGGCCGAGATCTCCCGGAGCTTGCCTTCGCTGCTCCACGTACGGAGCTGTACCAGCACGTCGCTCGACTGGAGTTCGAGACGCCGCCCCAGTTCGGCGAAGGGGCGAACGCAGAGAGGAACACCTTCCTGGATCGCTCTCGCCAGCGCATTCTCTTCTCGAGGCGACAGCTTCACTGACATCTCGATCACAGTCCTGCCGTGAAGGCCCGCCACAGGCCGAAGATGCCGGACGGAGAACGCAACGTTTCGCTGTCCTCGATGGCGTAGGTACGCGCGTTCACGAGGAAGAGCTTGTCTTCCGCGTTGGCGGTGATGAGGGCGTGGCTCCCGCGCGGCATGAACTCGATGTGATAGATCCGCGCGCCGACGCGGAACGTGTGGACGACCTCGAGCGATTCGACATCCACCACCTGTACGAATGCATCGTCCGCCTCCCCCGAGAACGTCACCCACACATGGCGCTCGCCCGGCGCCCGCACGGCGTAGACGGGGTGGCCTCGCAGCTCGATCGAGCGCTTGAACTTCCAGGTGTAGCGGTCGAGCACGGCGAGGCGCTTCTCGCCGACCAGCGGGACGAAGACCGAGCCCTGCGCCACCGCCCACGACGCGAGGTGCGGGAGCTTCTTCGGCGCGGCCCGGTCGTACGCGCGGCCGGGCTCGCGCAGCGACACGACCCGCGGCAACGGCTCCGGGGCTTCCAGGTCGAGCACCGTGACGTCCGCCGAGTCGAGGTGCCCGACGACGTAGTAGCGGCCGTCGGGGGTGATCATGGCGTCGTACGGCTCCCCGGCCGGCGTGGCGATGCGGCGCTCCAGGACGGGCTCCTCGCCCGAGGCATCAACGATCCAGACCTCGGCGCCTTCGATGAGCGCGCAGACGAAACGGTTCCCCGGCGCGTCGACGACGCCGGTGACGCGCGAGAGGAGCCGCCGGCCGTTGCGTTCGAACTCGCCGGGAATGCGGCGCACGACGCCCAGCGTGCGAGCATCCAGGATCGTGACGCCGCCCGGCACATATTCGGCCGTCGCCACGAAACGCCCATCCTGGCTGATGGCCATATCGATGGAACTGTTCGATGTCTGCACCTCGCCCGCACGCTCGAGCGACTGCAAATCGATGCGCGTGAGCTTGCCGCTGCGGGTGGCGATGTAGCCGTAATCGAGCCAGCGGGAGAAGGTCATCAGCGCGTGCTGCAGGTTTCCGAGGCCCTCGATGCGCCCCACCACGCGACGCTCCGCGAGGTCGTAGACGGCGAGGCTGGCGGAGTTCCGCTCGACCACGAAGACGCGCGAGCCGATGCCGCTTGCCCCGCTCGCCGGGTCCGCCGCGATTCTCGTGCCTGCAAGGCCGGCAATACACGTCACGAGCAACGTCACTCCCGCTCGTCTCATACTCATACAACGGCCTCCCGTGCGTCGGCCGTCGCCGCGTTGACCTTGGAGCTCTCGGGCGACACGCCGACTTCGCAGTCGGTCATCACACAGGCCGGGTCGGGCGCCCAGAGTGCTCCGTACCGGGCCAGGGCACGCTCCCGATGCGATCCACGGCAGACGGCCTTGTAGGCACACGCCCCGCACCGCCCCTGCAGCAGTTCCTCGCGGTTGCGGAGCGCCTGGAGGAGAGGATGCGCGAGGATTTCGGCAAACGTGTGCCGTCGGATATCTCCGACGACCTGCGTGGTGAAGAACTGGTCGGGATGCACCCGGCCTCGATGATCGATGGCGAGGATGCGCTCGCCCGCCGAGTTGCCGCCGCGACGTCGAAGGACGGCCTCCACGTGTGTGGCGGCTCCGTTGCCATGTCGCGCCTCTATCCAGCGGAGAAAACAGGGTCCGTCCGAGTCGTTGCCACCGGTGACCACGCGAAGAGCCGCGCCACGCCGCACCAGCCGTTCGGCTGTTTCGAACAGCTGGCCGAGCACTGCCCGGCTTTCGGCGGGGGACAGGTCTTCAGCGGCGAGTGTGAATCCGCGGCCGGAGTACAGGAGGTGCGACAGATAGAACCGATCGACGCCGTTCATGACGGCCCATTCGACGAGCGGTTCAACTTGAGCGGCGTTCAGGCGTGTCACCGTCATCCGAACGCCCACCCACATACCGGCCGCCTTGGCGTACGCCACGCCGAGTGCCGCACGCTCGAACCCCCCCTGCATGCCGCGGTAGGAGTCGTTGAACGGCGCCAGGCCGTCCAGACTGACGCCGACGTATGAGACGCCGGCGGTGGCGAGGGCCCCGGCCATGCGCGCGTCGAGCGGGACGCCGCTCGTCGACAGCATCGGATGGAGGCCGACCGCGTGCGCGTGCGCGGCCAGCTCGAGGAGATCGTCACGAAGGAGCGGCTCGCCGCCGCTCAAGATCAGGACGCGGACACCCGCTTCTGCAAGGCTGTCGACGAGTCGTCTCGCCTCGGTCGTCGTCAGGTCATGGGGTGAAGGCGCGGAGGTGGCGGCCGCGTAGCAGTGCGGGCAGCGAAGGTTGCAGTGATGGCAGACATTCCACACGACGACGGGAGGCGCCACACGCGCCCCGTAGCGGGCAGGGGCATGAGCCGCGACGGTATCAGCCGCGACTCGCCCCAGCGCAACGTTGACGAGCTCGGTGACCTCGAGCATGGCGCACCGTCAGTAGACGTCGCCCGCCGTGTTGAAGACGTTGAACTTGCCCGTGGGCGTGACGAGCCAGTCGCCCTTGATCCGGGTCTTCTCCTTGAGCGTCTTGTCGTCGTAGACGATGAGCTCGCCCTCTCTGTCCCAGACGGACACCCACACCTCGGTGCCGGCCTTGTTGTACTCGAAGTGGACCGCGCGCCCGCGTGCGGAGGCGGTGAAGCACCGATCGATCTTCCCCTCCTTCTTCGAATAGATGCAGATCTGGCGTGTGCCGTTCGGTTCGTTCGAGAGCGGCGAGTCGAGCCACACCCACGGCGACTTCGGATGCGTCTTGATGAAGAGGCCTCCCGGCTCCCCGAGCGCCACCTCACGCACGACCTTCCAGGCATGCTGCGGCTTCCTGGCGGGGTCGGCGCCGTAGATGACGAGCTTCCCCTCGCCCATGTGCGTGGTGCCGTTCACCCAGCCGTACTCGGGATCCTCCCAGTTGGCGCCTCGCCCCGGATGCGGCCGCACGCCGGTCTTGAACTTCGTGACCAGCGTGCCGTTCTTCACATCGATGACGGCCATCTGATCGCGCATGTTTGCGGCGACCATGAAGTACTGTTTCGTGCGATCCCAGCCGCCGTCGTGCAGGAAGCGCTCCGCGGCGATCTTCTTGGTGACAGGGAAGCCGGGTTTCGAGTAGTCGACGATCGCCACGTGCCCGGACTCCTTCAGGCTGACCACCCACTGCGGCCCGTGGTGAGAGGGCACGATGGCGGCCACGCGGACCTCTTTCAGCGCCTCGCCCGTATCGTAGGCCGGCGTCGTGATGTCCACGACCGTCTTGGGCTCGAGCGTCTGCCCGTCGAAGACGACGTACTGCGGCGGCCAGTAACAGCCTTCGATGAGCAGCTTGTCCTCGTACCCCTTGTACTTCGAGGCTTCGATGCTCCGCGCGTCGACGCATCCTTTCACCTGAGCCACGAGCGTGGGCGTCTCGGGCCAGAGGTCGATCATCGACACGCGGCCGTCGCGGCCGACGGCATAGAAGTAGCGGCCGGTCGACGAGGAGCGCAGGATGTGCACGGCAAACCCCGTCTCGATGACGCCCGCGAGCTCCTTGGTATCGCCGTCGACGATGGCGACTTTGCCGGCGTCGCGCAGGATGACGCCGAAGTAGTTGTCCCACTGACGCTTCGTGACCGGCGTCTTGGGCCGGCTCGCAGGGGGTACGAGCAGCTTCCAGCTTTCGCGGATCTCCTCGAACGACACCGCAGGCGGGTCGGGCGCCGGCATCAGGAGGTAGGCCGACATGAGCCGCACGTGCTCGGGTGTCAGAATCCCCTCGTTCCCGAGCGCCGGCATCCCCCCAGGCGTGCCGTTGGTGAGGATGTTCTGGACGGCCTTCGCGCCCAGTTCGGCGGTATGCGCCGGCTCGATGTTGGGTCCCGTCGCGCCCTTTCGGAGCAGCCCGTGGCAGCCGGCACAGCGGTCGAAGTAGAGGTTCTTGGCCTGCTCGAACGCGGCTCCGGTCAACACCGGAGCGGGCGCCTCAGACGGGGCCGCCACGCTCGGCGATTGCGTGCTCCGGGCATCGATCAGGGCGAGCACCGGCTGTACGGTCGCTGCGCCGGGGGCCTTCTTCGCGCTTTCGATCTCGATATAGGCAAGGACCTGCTGCGCTTCCTGATCGGACAAGCGGAGAGATTTCATCCGGGACTGGCCCCGCGCTGCGACAAGCTTGCGAGCCTCGGGGTCGGTCTCCACCATCGTCTCCGAATCCTTCAGCCATCGAACGAGCCATGCGTGCTCCCGGCGTCTGTGCACGTTGCCGAGATCCGGACCGAGGAGTGACCCGTCGCCGATGGTGTGGCAACCGACACACTTCTTCTGAAAAATGCTGCCGCCTGTTGCGATGTCTTCCGTGCTGGAACCGGCCGCAGCCGACCCGTCGACGGCGCCAAAGGCCGCGAGACCAAGCAACGCCGCCAGCAAGGTGGCGAAGCGCACGACGCGTCGCACACCGCAGCGCACCGACACTGTATCCGTCGTCATACCGATCCTCCGTTGCATACACGGCCAGTCCATACGCGGGCACGCGAGCAAGCTGCGAGCCAGGCGGCGAGCACACGAGGATCGTCGTTTTTCAGGGGATCCGCGCCGCCTGGCGCGCTGGCCTGGCTAGCGGCGGTTCACAGATGTATAGGGCCCTATACGAAGGCAGCTTTACTTGGGGAACAACGGGTCGCTCGGTCTTTCGGATCCGATCGGCGCCTCTTCCTGACCCTCTTCGGGATCGGCGTCGGCGTCGATTTCGCCTTCGGCCGCGAGCCCGAGCCGCTTGAGGATCCGGTGGAGCGCGGCGCGCGTCATGTCGGCTTTGCGTGCTGCGGCGCTGATGTTGCCCTCGGCCTCGTGCATGAGGTGCTCGACGAAGCGCCGCTGGAAGCGTTCGATGGCCGACCGCTTCGCCTCTTCGTAGGGCACCGACTCCGCGTCCTCGGGCTGCCAGTCGAGGTCGTCGTCCTCGAGCGCAATATCGGCGGGACTGACCTCGTCGCCACGCGCCATGAGCGCCGCGCGCTCGACGACGTTCTGGAGCTCCCGGACGTTGCCGGGCCAGTCGTGTGAGATGAGGAGCCGGAGAGCCCCTGGCGACAGCCGCTTGGCGACCTTCTCCGGCGACGTCAGGCGATCGAGGAACAACTTTGCGAGCAGCGGGATGTCTTCGATCCGCTGGCGCAGCGCCGGGACGGCGATGCGCATGACCGACAGGCGATAGTAGAGGTCGCGCCGCAGCCTGTTCTCGCGGAGGAGGCGACGGGCTTCCTCGTTGGTCGTGGCAATCACCCGGACGTCCACCTGGATGGGGGTCGACGAGCCGAGCGGCAGGACCTCTCGCTCCTGCAGCGCGCGGAGGAGCTTGCCCTGCAATCCGAGCGGCATCGACGCGACCTCGTCGATGAGCAGCGTTCCGCCGTCGGCCTCGAGAAAGAGTCCCTTGCGGTCGCGGTCGGCGCCGGTGTACGCGCCCTTCTTGCAGCCAAAGAGCTCCACTTCGGCAAGCGTTTCGGGCACCGCCGCCGCGTTGAACGCGACGAAGGGGCGGCTCGCCCGCGGGCTCTCGACGTGGATCGCCCGCGCCACGAGCTCCTTGCCCGTACCGCTCTCGCCGAAGATGAGGACCGTGGCGCTCGTCGGCGCCACGCGGCGAATGGCTTCGATGACCGGCTGCATGTGGCGGTCGCGGCTGTAGATGCCGCGAAAGTCGTAGGTGCCGCGGAGTTCCGCCCGCAGCCGTGCGATCTCCTTCTGGTCCTGGATCTCGTGGAGCGCCCGCCTCGTGACCACGAGCAGCTCGTCGTTGTTGAACGGCTTGGTGAGATAGTGAAACGCGCCGCGCTTCATCGCGTCGACGGCCGAGTCGATCGTCCCGTAGCCCGTGAAGAGGATGACCTGTGCCTGAGGCCACCGCTCGCGCACGCAGTCGAGCAGCGACAGGCCATCGCGTCCCGGCATGCGGATATCGGAGAGCACGATATCCGCGGGGTCCCGCTCGAGCAGCTCGAGCGCCTCTTCGGCCGAGTGAGCGACGGCAATCTCGGCCGGGAGCTTGCCCAGGACCAGGGCGACGCCGCGCGCCAGGTCGCGCTTGTCATCGACGACGAGGATACGTGCGCTCATGACGGCGATGCCTCCACAGCATCCGCGCTGGCTTCGACCGCGTCGAACGCGGGGAGCACGACGGTGAACGTACTCCCTCGCACCTCGGAGCTCTCGACCGCGAGCACGCCGCCGTGGGCAGCGAGGATATCGCGCGCAACGGTGAGGCCGAGGCCCGTTCCCTCGGATTTCGTCGTGTGAAACGCGGTGAAGATCCGCTCTTGCTCCTCGGGTGGGATGCCGACGCCCGTGTCCACCACGTCGATGCGCAGCCGGCCCTCCTCCGTTCGGCCCAGGCGGAACGTCAGCGTTCCGCCATCAGGCATCGCCTCGATCGCGTTCAATCCCAGGTTCACGAGCACCTGCCGGAGCTGGTCCGGGTCGCCGTACACGCGTGCGCCCGACCCGGTGACGTCTTCGCGATGGAGCGTGACCCGACAGTCTTCCGCCTGGGGCATAAGCGTCCGTTCCGCATCGGCGACGATTTCCGCGAGCGAGACCTCCCGCCGTTCGGGCGGCCGTTGTCGCGCGTACTCCAGGAGATCCCACACGATCTTCTTGCACAGGTTCGCGTTCCTGAGGACCGTGCCGAGATGGTCGTGCAGCGGGTGCTGCGGGCGCACCTCGTCAAGCGCATGTTGCGCGAACAGCGCAATGGCCCCCAGCGGGTTGTTGAGCTCATGGGCGAGGGCTGCGGCCAGCTTGCCGACGACGGCCATCCGTTCCTCTTGCACCACCTGGGCCCGGGCGGCGGCGAGGCGTTCGCGGTCGGCGTGGAGCACGCGCACGAGACTCGCCACGATCAGACCGCATACGACGACCATGACGGCCACCGCCGTCCCGGTGGCCGCCTGCAGCATCCAGTCGGCCGGCGGTGCGACGCAGCCACCTCCGCCGTCCAGCACGCACCCGGGCGGGAGCCATCCACTGACTTCGGTGATGCCGAGGACGAGGACGAACAGCGCGATGCCCACCGCTGCGCGCCGCGGCCAGGGCGGGTCGAGCACGACCGCGGCGATCGCCGCATGGAAGACGAAGAAGCCGGCAAACGGGTTCGAAAGTCCTCCGGCGTGGTGGACCAGCCAGGCGAGGATGCCCACGTCCACGGCGACCTGGCCGACCAGGGCGTTCTGCGTCCCTATGCGCCGTGTGCCGTACACGCTCAGGACCGTGTTGAACACAAAGAGCAGCGCGACGCCGGCCCAGAGGTACGGAGCCGCTCCAGACTCCACGCGGGGGCCATACGACGTCGCAAACGCCACGACGGCCACCGAGACCAGTACGGCCACCCATCGGAGCCCCAGGAGCCACCCCGCAAGCGCTTCCCGGAGCAACGCGGCCGCGCTCTCCGGGCGTGCCGGCGTCTCGAGACCGGAATCCAGCGACGGGAGTACCCGTCCAAAGAGGTACAAACCGGCCGCCACGCCGCCGACGAGTGCGGCGGTGAGATCGCGGCCGAGGTACGCGAGGCGGCTGGTCTCGAGCGGGAACTCCCGGAGCCACAGGCCCTCGATCACCCCGTACGCGGCGAAGATGACCGCCGCCGACCCGATCCAGACGAGCAGGGCCACGGCGAGACGGCCCGCAAGGAGCGGGGCCGTATTGATCGGTTCGCCGGCCGGCTCCTGCGCGTTCACCCGTGGCCCGTCACTTGGCGTCCTCGAGATAGCGCATATGGCAGGTCTCGCAAGTCTCATACAGATCGTTGCCTGCCTGTTCGAGTGCATCGCCCCGCTTCGCCTCGGTGATCTTCGAGAGGGCTGTCGCCTGTGCCACCAAGGTGCGCGAGAACGCCGTCCACGCGGCTGTGTCCCGGGCGAGCGCCGGGGTCATCAGGAGGCGGCCCGAGGCAGCAAGCGTTTCGGCCGCCTTTCCAAGGGCCGCCCACTGTTCGTCGTTTCGAGGCGATTCCGATGCCGCCCTGAAGATCGCCTCCGATGCAGGTACAGTCATCGTCGTCATGACTTCCTTGACCGTGCGCGGTGGCTGTGCGGGCTCCTGGGCGGCCGCGCTCGCCATGGTCCACGCAAGCACGGCGGCCGCCGCGGTCCCGACGATGGCACAGGATTGATGCATGGCCGGCGAGTACGCAGATTGCAGGCCAGGCCGGCGCCCTCGACGTTCCGCTCAAACCTCTCGCTCCGGGCACGTGGTCGCGGAGGCGCGGCGGAATAGTCCGCAGGCCTGACGGAATAGTTCGCAGATAGCACGTCTGTGGGAGATCAACGATGACAGACACCGAAATCTACTGGGATGGGCAGTCCGGGAAAGACTATGTCTACTGGATTCACCCCATCGGGACGTCCTTCAACGACGAGCCGGGGAATTTCATCTACACGAAAGAGGACGAACCGGGATCGTGGGTCGCGATCTACATCGGTCATACTGCAAGCCTTCAAAACCGGCTGGCCGACCCCGAGACGGAAGCGTCCGCGATACGGAACGGCGCCACGCATGTGCACGTGCACACGACGCGCAGCGGCGAGGCGAGACGGGCGGCCGAGCAGGCTGACCTCGTCGCCAGGTGGGATCCCGTCTGCAACGCGTTACTGGTGCAGAATCACCCGGACAGGTAGTACCAGGCAAGGATGCCGGCGAGGGCCAGAATCATGACGAGCCCCTCCGCGCAGGCCACCGCGATGATCAGCTTTCGTCCCCCGTCCATGGCCGTCAGCGGCGCTGTCGACCTTTGCCTTCTCCAATGGGGTTGACGGCGTGGATCGGGGGGTCCGCCAACGCGGATTCGATATGCGTGTCAGGATCGAGACGCGCGATCCGGTTCACGAAGGCGACCGCCTCCAGGCGCGTATGCACTTTGAGCTTGCTGAAGATGTTCTGGATGTGATTTCTGACAGTGGCCTTGCTGATACAGAGCTGGTCGGCAATGGCAGCCGTGCTCGCGCCCGTGCGCATGATCGTGATGACCTGCAGCTCCCGCTGGCTCAGCTCGCTGATCGGCATCACCACGTCCTGACTCGTGGTCAGCTTGAGCTTCGTCTGCGCCAGCTGCTGGCGGACCAGCAGTTCGATTTGATGCGCGGCCGTGACATCCCGGAAGAGGTGCACGATCGTCGGCGGCCGGTCGTGACCGATGGGAACGGCGACACAGCTCACGTCGATCCACAGGGGTTGCCCGGTCTTCGTCCGCGTGGCCATGTCGAAGTGCTCGACCAGATCGCCTCCATGCAGCAGCGTCTTGATCGGGCAGGGCCACCCGCAGACCCGGTTGCCGTTGGTATCGCAGCCTCCAAACACGTCGCGGCAGTACTGGCCGACCACCTGCTCGGCGGGATAGCCCATGATGGCTTCGGCCGCGTGGTTCCAGAACAGAATCTCGCCCTGGGCTCCGCTCACCCAGACGCCATCGGCGGTGTTCGCAAACAGCCTGGAGACTTCTCCGAGCGGCTCGTCGGCTTGCGGACTTCCGGCGTCTGGCGACGCTGCGTCCCCGGACGCCGGCAGCGACGCCGACGTCTTGTCGCCTCTCCGCCGGGATTGCGCCACACGATCCGGTCGGCTGAGTTGGGGTGTCATCGGACCGCATCCTCCTCATCGCGCGCGATCGCTTCTAGTGAGCCCGAACAGGCGAACGGCGCTGTCCACGATATGCTGCTCTGGCTGCCCCGCCAGCACGCGTACGGGGTCTGCTGCGAGCGCTTCCACCACGCGTCCAACGACGGACTCGGCGATTTCACGCTGTTGGGCATCGAGCGGCGCGAGCTTCCGCCGTAACCTGAGGACCTCGGCGCGTCCGATGCGAGCGAAATCCTCCTGGAGCATGCGCGCGGCGGCCAATCCGCTCAACAGTTGACTGCTCATGGGCCGTACCTCCCCGACACAGTGCGAGACTACGCTCCCCCGGTGGGGCTGTAAATCGAGCGTTCGTCTCAATTGACTGATGCACCTGCACTACCCCGTGGGCGCGCATGGATGGGGAGAATTTCGCTGCACGTGCGAAGAAATCCGGACGCCTTGACCGGCGCGGGGCTTGGCCCACCGTGCGTGGTCGCCAAACGAGAGCCGCACGAATTCACCGCCGGGCGCTTCGACTTCGAGCGCGTGCTGGATGCGGTCGGCCCGTGTGTCGAGGCCGAGCGCTCGCGGGGCGAAGACGGCCACCGTGGGGCCACCCTTCAAGCCGATACGGATGGTCGTTGCGCCTGTGGCGCCCTTCTCGGCCCTCACGAATGCCAGTGGATACCAGCCGGTGTGGTACGACAGCGTCGAGCCGTGCTGCACGCAGACCACGCCTGCCAGCGCTCCTTCATGGCTCCGGCTGAAGTGCTCCAGTACCGCACCCCAGCGCGCGCGTTGCACGTCATGAATGCCCATCGGCTGTCGCGCTAATGCAAGCGGAGTGCCCGTCGCGCACCGCATGAAACGCGCCGGTGAGCACGGACACGTGGTCAAGCGTCGCGGCGGCGACGCCCGCGAACAGGGCGGTGGCGCCCAGACGCACGAGCGGCGCCGATTCGAACCCGAAACCGGCGGCCAGTGCCATGACGCCGATCGTCCATCCTGCCAGTCCGAGCACCTGCAGAGAACGGCTGCGCATCGCGTGGGGTGAGGGCGGCGGCACGCGGTAGCCGCTCGACGCGTACGCCCAACACCACGTCACCATCGGCAGGAGGCGGATCTCCATCGCCGCCACCATCTGCGCCAGGAAGCCGACCAGGCCCAACACGCCGTACACCGATGCGGCGCGGAGCGTCTGGGCCGAGAGTGGCACCATCAGCAGGGTCAGCCCCAGCAGGACGGCCGCGAGCAGGGACGCGCCGGCCGCCGCGGCGTGCAGGACAGCGAAATCGACCCTGGGCGCTCCGGCGGGTCTGGGCGCCGGGTGGCGCAGCATCCAGACGACATGCCCGAGGAACACAGCGAGTCCTGCCACGATCATCGCGCCGAAGAGGCGCCCCGCGACGCTGCGGAGCAGCAGCGACGCGAAGAGGCCCAGCACACCGGCCTCGAGGAGGAGGGCACTCGCATACAACGACCGCCCCGACGGCATTCTCGAGGGCAGGACCATCGGGAGCAGCCGGTATCCGACGCCCACCACCATCATTGTCGCCCAGCCGATCGCCGCCAGATGGGCGTGCGCGATCACGTTGGAGAACAGGGGCCCTGGCAGCACATGTGCGACCCGGTCGACGGCGATCAGGACGCCCATCGATGCCGCCAGCCAGAAGTTGACGCATGCCAGGATGATGTGCAGCCGCACGGCGGCCGGGACGGCCGCGCGCCGGATCTCCGCGAGGATTCGCGATGTCATGTAGAGCGCACCGCATGTCACAGTTGCGGCCGCCCATGCCGTCCCGGCGTGCTCCCGGATCCACAGGCTCACCACCATGCCAGCGAGCCCGGCGGTGACGAGTGCATACGCCACGTAATCCATGCCGCGCGCCCGCATCTCCATGCGGAGGGCCAGCGGGCCCACGATGTAGAAGGCGCCGAAGATGGAGCCGGTAATCCATCCCAGCGTGATGAGGTGTACGAGCGCGGCGGTCCACGAGTGGGCGAAGAATCCGACAACCGCGTCGGGCTGGTACGCCGCGAAGGCACAGGCGACGGCGAGCGCGACGTGCGCCGTCGCCAGATAGAGGAGCGGCGCGGCCTGCGAGGGCACCCTCGCCATCGGATCGCGCGTTGCTGCCGACATCAAAGGCCCCCTATGCGGGAGCCACCAGCGGTTCGGGCGCCCGGGCCGGTTCGTACGCGCAGAGCGGGTCCGGCGCCATGACGCTTCGGGTCGCCGCATAGGCCCGCGACCGGGAGCCGCCGCAGATCGCGCGGAAGGCGCAGCGGCCACACTTGCCGATCAGCGCATCCGGGGTTCGGAGGAGCAGGAACAGCTCGTGGTTCCGGTACACGTCGACGAGGCTTTCGGTCCGGACGTTCCCACACGGGACCGGCAGGAAGCCGCTCGGACAGATCGCGCCGACATGATCGATGAAGACGAATCCGTTGCCGTCGGTGACACCGCGGGGGGCCCTGAGTTGCCGGCTCCGCTCGACTGAGGGGCGCCGGAGTCCCTGTGCCTGACGCAGGCGGTCGCGCTGCCACACGACACGCTGATAGTGCGGCGCTTCGGTCGTCTTGATCCCGAAGGGCGACGTCTGCGACAGGTCGTACAGGTAGTCGAGCACCCGCTCACATTCCGTCGTCGTGACCTGCTCCAGGCTGACGCCCCGTCCGGTCTGGATGAGGAAGAACAGCGCCCAGAGCGTGACCGGCAGGCTGGAGACCAGCCGGGCCATCTCGACCAGGTGGGGCAGCGTCATGCGACTGATCGTCGAGTTGATCTGCAGCGGCAGGCCGAGCGCGATCGTCGTCTCGACAATGCGCATCGTCCAGGCGTACGACCCGCGGACGCGCCGAAACGCGTCGTGCGTCTCCGGCGTCGGGCCGTCCAGGCTGATCGCCACGCGGGAGAGCCCGGCGTCCTTCAACTCCGCCAGCCGCGCCGGCGTGGCCGCGGCCGTGCCGCTCGGCGTCAGCGCCACCGTCAACCCTACCCCGGCCGCATGGCGGACGAGCTCGGCCAGATCGGGCCGACGGATCGGATCGCCGCCGGTGAGCACGAAGATCGGCGGTGTCGTGGCGAACGCGCGAACCTGGTCAATCAGCCGCTTGCTCTCGTCAGTCGTGAGCTCGCGGCGGTCGCGATACGGAATGGCGTCGGCCCGGCAGTGCACGCACGACAGGGCGCACGCCCGTGTCACTTCCCAGATGACGACGAACGGCGCCCGGGCGAAATCCGCCACCGCGCCTGGGCCCATGCCCGACAGGATCGCGTGACCCCGCCGCCGGGCCTATGACGGGTGTCATACGCCGGCGTCAGGAGAGGGCGACCGCCTCCAGTGCGGCGCGGTCCGCAAGCAGAAATCCGTCCCGATCGGTGCGGACGAGGCCCTCCTTGCCCCAGCGGCTCATGATCCGGATCGCGGTCTCGATCGTCGTGCCGATCATGTCGGCGAGCTCCTGGCGCGAGAGCGCGAGGGGGATGAAGGTCCCCTCCGGTGTGTGTTGTCCCATGGTGTCGGCGAGCTTCAGGAAGAATCGTGCAAGCCGTGCGTCGATCCGACCGGTGGACAGTTCGGTGAGTCGATTCGTCAACTCGACCAGGCGATGGGTGAGCCCGGTCAGGAGCCCCCGCACCATCGAGGGGTAGGTCTCCAGCAGCGAGAAGAACGCCTGGCGGGGGATCAGGAGGCAGGTCGCGTCTTCGAGGGCGACCGCGCTGGCGGGATACGGCCGCGACTCGTAGACGGCGACGGCGCCGACCGGGTCTCCGGGACCGAAGATCTCCAGGATGAGATCGCTGCCTCGCGCCGTGGTCTTGAACACCTTCACCCGGCCGGACATGACGGTGTACAGGGAGCCCGAGTCGTCTCCTTCATGAAAGAGGTACTCGCTCCGCTCGAACTCGCGCAGGCTCGCCACCGCCGCGAGCCGCTGCCGGTCCTCGCCCGACAGCCGGCGGAACATCGGCGTCCGACGCAGGATGTCATCCACGGAATCGGCCATGGGTCCCATTGTCGCCCAATATGACGGCGGTCATAGGTGTGGATTCGCCGCTCGCGTAGGCTGCGTTCCATGGGGGCAGGCATGAGCGGATCGATTGAAGGGCAGGCCGTCGGACGGATCGTGGCTGCGGACTGGCGAGCCGCTGCCATCTTCGAGCAGTTCGGGATCGATTTCTGCTGCGGAGGCCGCCAATCCGTGGCGGATGCGTGCCGATCGGCCGGGATCGACACCGCGGAGGTCGTCCACGCGCTCGAGGAGCTGCCATCGGACGATGCGGAAGACGACGTGCTGCACTGGCCGATCGATCGCCTCATCGACCACATCGTGCTGACGCACCACGCCTACGTGCGATCGGCGCTGCCGCGCATCGCCGGCTATCTCCGCAAGGTGAGGGACGTCCACGGCGAGCGCCATCCGGAGCTGGCGCAGATCGCGACGGAGTTCGGCACGCTCGGCGGCGATCTGCTCGAACACCTGCTCAAGGAAGAGTACGTGCTGTTTCCGTACGTTCGGGAACTGGCCGGCGAGGGATCGCCGCTCCCGAGTCCGTTCGGCACCGTCGAGAACCCGATCCGGGTGATGGAACGGGAACACGAAGATGCCGGAGTGCATCTCGGCAGAATCCGAAGGCTGACTGCCGCGTATACCGTCCCGGCGGACGCGTGCACGACGTACCGCGTCTGCTTCGAGGAGCTGGCACACTTCGAGCGGGACCTGCAGCGGCACATTCACCTGGAAGAGAACGTCCTGTTCCCGAAAGCGGTGGAGCTCGAAGGCGCACGAACCTGACGTTCGATTTGTTTCGTGACCTCTCGCGCGCTGGTGGCCACGAGAGGCACATACGTGCTGACGGTGATTGGGACCCTGCCCGTGTTGCTCGTCCGGTCGGTCCCACGCCGTCTGATGGACGCCATGATGGGATTTGCCGCCGGCGTCATGACTGCGGCGGCGGGCGCCATGTTGTACGTGGTGGTCGAGGAGCTCATTCCGGAGACGGTGCGCGCCGGCGCCGTAGACGTCGCGACGCTCGGCTTCATCTCCGGATTCACGGTCATGATGGTGCTCGACAACGCACTCGGATGAGGCAACGCATGCGGATCTTCTACGCTCTGACGGCGGCGTTTCTGCTCCTCTCGCCCGGCGCGCCTGCACGGGCGCAGGACACCGAGGCCTTCTTCAACCAGTACTGCGCGGCCTGTCACACGATCGGCGGCGGGCGTCTCATCGGCCCGGATCTCAAGAACGTCACGGATCGTCAAGATCGCTTCTGGCTGCAGATGTTCGTCCTCGACCCCGAGGACGTCGTCGGCTTGGGCGACCCGTACGCCAAACGGATCGTCGAGGAGGCGGGCGGCATCGTCATGCCGCACATCTCTGAAGTGACGCCGCAGATCGCCGAGGCGCTGCTCGATTTCATCGAGGCCAAATCGAGGGCCGACGGCGCAGCGGCACCTGATGACGAGACCGCCTATCGGTCGTTGACGCCAGAAGAGGTCGAGCGGGGACGGCGCTTCTTTCTTGGCGCCGCCACCCTGTCGAGCGGCGCCGCACCGTGCTTCTCGTGTCACACGACGCAGGGTGCAGGCGCGCCGGGTGGCGGCCGTTTCGGACCGGATCTCTCCCTGGTGTTCGAGCGGCTCCAGGGGCGCAAGGCGCTCGGGGCCTGGCTGGCGGCGCCGCCGACGCCGACCATGCGGGCCAGCTACGTGTCGGGCGCCCTGACGCCCGCCGAAGTGAGCGCGCTCGTCGCGTTTCTGGAGGCCGAGGCAGCCGCAGGCGGCAGCGCGACGTGGCGGAGCGTCCTGCAGCTGCTGCTCTTTGGCGCGAGCGGCATGGCGATCGCGCTCGTCGCGATCGGCGGCATCTGGCGGCGGCGGTTCCGCGCCGTTCGCCGGCCGCTCGTGGACGAGTCGCGTGAGGGAGGGACGGCGTGAAAGAAAACGGCGGACCGATCAGCCCAATCAGATGGATCAAGGACGAACGCGATCCCACACTGCGGCGGTGGGAGGAGTTTTACCGCAACCGGTGGCAGCACGACAAGATCGTTCGCAGCACGCACGGCGTCAACTGCACCGGCAGCTGCACGTGGCAGATCTACGTGAAGAACGGGATCGTGACGTGGGAGATGCAGGGGCTCGACTATCCGACTCTGGAAGCCGGCCTGCCGCCGTACGAGCCCCGCGGCTGTCAGCGGGGCATCTCCTATTCGTGGTACCTCTACAGCCCGCTGCGCGTGAAGTACCCGTACGCGCGCGGGCCGCTGCTGGACCTCTGGAAGCGGGCGCGCGAGGAGCACGCCGATCCCGTCGACGCCTGGCGTGCGCTCGTCGACGATCCGGCGGCGCGCAGCCGGTGGCAGCAGGCGCGCGGCAAGGGCGGGTTCCGCCGCGCCGACTGGGACACCGTGCTCGAGATCATCGCCGCGGCGACGATCGATACCGTGAAGCGGTACGGGCCGGACCGCGTCGCCGGCTTCTCGCCGATTCCGGCGATGTCGATGATCAGCTACGCCGGCGGCGCCCGGTTTCTCCAGCTGCTCGGCGGCGTGTCGCTGTCCTTCTACGACTGGTACTGCGATCTGCCCAGCGCGTCGCCCGAGACCTGGGGCGAGCAGACCGACGTGCACGAAGCGGCGGACTGGTACAACGCCAAGCTGCTCGCCGTGACCGGGTCCAACCTGAACATGACGCGCACGCCCGACTGCCACTTCGCGGCCGAGGCGCGCCACAACGGCTCGAAGATGTGGGTCTTCTCGCCCGACTTCGGCCAGGTCGCCAAGTACGCCGACGAATGGGTCGCCATCAACGCCGGCCAGGACGGTGCGTGGTGGATGGCCGTCAACCACGTGCTGCTCACCGAGTGCCATCACCAGCGGCAGGTGCCGTACTTCCTCGACTACTGCCGGAAGTACACGGACGCGCCCTATCTCGTCGAGATCGACGTGAGCGGAGCGACGCCACGACCCGGCCAGCTGCTCCGGGCCGGACGGCTCGGGCCGTACACCGGAGCGGAGCACGGCGAGTGGAAGTTCCTGATGTGGGACCAGGTGGACGATCGGCCGAAGATGCCGATGGGCAGCGCCGGCTTCCGGTGGAGCACCACGCCGGGGAAGTGGAACCTGCTGCTGAAGGACGGGGCCGACGGCTCGCCGATCGAGCCGGTCCTCACGTTTCTCGGTCGCCACGACGGGGTCGTCGAAGTCGAGCTCGACGATTTCGGCGAGGGCCGGACGACGCGCCGGGGCGTGCCGATCCGCCAGATCACGCTCGCGGACGGCTCGGTCGCGACGGTCACGACGGTCTACGACCTGCTGATGGCGCAGTACGGCGTGCCTCGCGGACTGGCCGGACAGTATCCGTCCGGCTACGACGAGGACGCGCCGTACACGCCGGCGTGGTCGGAAAAGTACACCGGCATCGGCCGCGACCTCCTCGTTCGCTTCGCACGCGAGTGGGGACGCACCGCCGAGCTCACCGGCGGCCGCTGCATCATCATCATCGGCGCCGGCATCAACCACTGGTATCACGCGAACCTGATGTACCGCGCCGGGATCCACGCGCTGATGTTCTGTGGATGTGTGGGGGTCAACGGCGGCGGCCTCGCGCACTACGTCGGACAGGAGAAGCTGGCGCCGGCCGAATCCTGGTCGGCGATCGCCTTCGCGCGCGATTGGCACCCCGCCGGGCGGCTGCAGAACGCCCCGAGCTGGCACTACGTGCACACCGATCAGTGGCGCTACGAGAAGCAGTTCACCGACTATCACACCGTACCGGCCAATCAGGGTCCGGATTCGCTGGCCGCCGGCCACACGATGGATGTCCAGGTGCGCGCCGTGCGCAGCGGATGGCTGCCCTTCTACCCGCAGTTCAACCGCAGCCCGCTGCAGATTGTGCGCGACGCGGAAGCCGCCGGTGCGCGTACGCCCGAGGCGGTGGTGGCCTGGGCTGTGGAGCAGTTGAAGAGCGGCGCGCTGCGGTTCGCCGTCGAGGATCCAGACGCGCCGGAGAACTGGCCGCGCGTCTGGTTCATCTGGCGGGGGAACGCGCTCATGTCGAGCGCGAAGGGGCACGAGTACTTCCTCAAGCACTACCTGGGTACGCACACGAATCTGGTCGCCGAGGAGGTGGCGCGCGACGCGGTGCGCGAGGTCGCGTGGCACGAGCAGGCTCCGCGCGGCAAGATGGACCTCGTCGTCGATCTCAACTTCCGGATGGACACCTCCGCGCTCTATTCGGACATCGTCCTGCCGGCGGCGACGTGGTACGAGAAAGCCGACCTCAACTCGACCGACCTGCACAGCTTCATCCATCCGCTGTCGGCGGCCGTCCCGCCCTGCTGGGAATCGAAGAGCGACTGGCAGATCTTCCGGACGCTGGCGAAGAAGGTGTCGGAGCTCGCCGCGGTACACCTGCCCGGCGAGGTCCGCGACCTGGTCGCCTCGCCGCTGGCCCACGACACGCCCGCCGAGATCGCCCAGCCGTCGCTGGGCGACTGGACGCGCGGGGACGTGGATCCGATTCCCGGCAAGACCATGCCGGCGCTCCGACTCGTGTCGAGGACGTACGAGCATCTGTACGAGCAGTTCGTGTCGTTCGGCCCGCTGGCGCGGTCGAGCGGCCTCTCGGCCCACGGCACCCAGTACGACATCGCCGACGTGTACGACGAGGCGCTGGTCGCGCTCCCGACCCAGTGCTGGAACGGCGCACGGTATCCCTCGCTGGCCCAGGACGAAGAGGTGTGCAACCTCATCCTGCGCTTCGCGTCGGTGACCAACGGCGAGCTGGCGTACCGGTCGTATCGCAACATGGAGAAGAAGGTCGGATTGCCGCTGGTACACCTGGCCGAGGGGAGCCGGGACGTGCGCGTCAGCTACAAGGAGCTGCAGGCGCGGCCACAGCGTTTTGTCAACAGCCCGATGTGGTCCGGCCTCATCTCGAACGGGCGCGCCTACTCGCCGTTCACGTATAACGTCGAGTGTCTCGTGCCGTGGCGCACGCTGACCGGACGCCAGCATTTCTACCTGGATCATCCGATCTATCTGCAGTTCGGCGAGCATCTGCCCACCTACAAGCCGAAGCCGCAGCCCGCCGAATATGCGGATCTGCGGTTCACCGAGGCGGCCGGGCCATCGCGGATGCTCAATTACCTGACGCCGCACGGCAAGTGGCACATCCACTCGACCTTCGGCGACAACCAGCGCATGACAACGCTGTCGCGCGGGGTGGAGCCGTTCTGGATGAACGACCGGGACGCCGCCGAGCTCGGCATCGCCGACAACGACTGGGTCGAGGTGTACAACGACCACGGCGTCGTCGTGACGCGCGCGGTCGTGAGCGCGCGGATTCCGCGGGGCATCGGCATTCAGTACCACTCGCCCGAGCGGACGTTCTCCGTGCCGAAATCGCCGCTGCGTGGCGAACGCCGCGCGGGGGGGCACAACAGCCTGACCCGAACCCGGCTGAAGCCGAACCTGATGGCCGGGGGCTACGGGCAGTTCACCTTTCACTTCAACTACTGGGGCCCGATCGGCTGCAACCGCGACACGCACGTGCTGGTGCGCCGGCTGCCCCGGCTGGTGTGGTGAGCGAGGGAAGCCGCATGGATGTCAGAAGCCAGATCTCGATGGTGTTCCACCTCGACAAGTGCATCGGGTGCCACACGTGCAGCATCGCCTGCAAGAACATCTGGACCGACCGCAAGGGCACCGAGTACATGTGGTGGAACAACGTCGAGACGAAGCCCGGGACCGGCTATCCCACGCAGTGGGAGAACCAGGAAAAGTACCAGGGCGGCTGGGAGTGCGATGGGAACGGCGCGCTGCGACTGAAGTCGACCGGCAAGGCGCGGCTCGTGACGAACATCTTCCACAACCCGCACATGCCCAGCATGGACGACTACTACGAGCCGTGGACGTACGACTACCAGCACCTGTTCAACGCCCCGGAGGGGACGGACCAGCCGACGGCCAGGCCCATCTCGCTCGTGACGGGCAAGCCGATCGCAATCGAGGCCGGGCCGAACTGGGACGACGATCTCGGCGGATCGCCGATCTATGCCGCGCACGACCCGAACCTGGCGGGGCTGCCGGAGGATCAGCGCCAGCAGCTCCTCGCGGTCGAGCGGCTGGTCTTCTTCTACTTCCCGCGCATCTGCAACCACTGCCTGAATCCGGCGTGTGTGGCGGCGTGCCCGTCCGGCGCCCTCTACAAGCGCGGCGAGGACGGCATCGTGCTGCTCGATCAGAACCGCTGCCGGGCGTGGAGGGCCTGCATTGCCGCCTGTCCCTACAAGAAGGTGTTCTACAACTGGTTCACGGGGAAGTCCGAGAAGTGCATCCTGTGCTTTCCGCGCCTTGAAACGGGGCAGGCCCCGGCGTGCTTTCACTCATGCGTCGGCCGCATCCGGTACCTCGGCGTGCTGCTCTACGACGCGGGGCGCATCGAGGCGGTGGCGTCGCGGCCGCTCGACGAGCTCGTTGAGGCGCAGCGCTCCCTGATTCTCGACCCGCACGACCCCGATGTCATCGCGGCCGCGCGCCGTGGCGGGATCCAGGAGGCGGTCGTCGAGGCGGCGCAGCGGTCGCCCGTGTACAAGTTCGTCAAGGACTGGAAGATCGCCCTGCCGCCGCACATCGAGTACCGCACGATGCCGATGCTGTTCTACGTCCCTCCGATGTCGCCGGTGATGGCGACGCAGCAGGACGGCCCGATCGAGCACGTGTCCGACAAGCTCTTCCATGACATCGACGACGCGCGCGTGCCGATGCGGTTTCTGGCGAATCTCTTTGGCGCCGGACACGAGCACCACGTGCGGTATGCGCTTCGCAAGCAGAAGGCCGTGCGATGGCACCGGCGGGCGGTGACCGTCGGTGACGTCGATCGCGCCGTTGCGGATCGCATGCTGCACGAGGCCGACTGCACCCTGGAGGAAGCCGAGGCGATTTACCGGCTCACCAGCCTGTGCACGTTCGACGATCGCTTCGTGATCCCACCCGCTCACCGCGAGGAGGCGCTCGAGATGCTCGAGGGGCCGCACGAGCACAGGCAGGCCGCCGGGTTCGGATTCCTGGCCGGGCCGAGGAGAGGGCTGTGAGGACCCGACACGCGAGGGAGGTCGAGGCGCTGGCGGGCCTGGTCACGTATCCGCAGGCCGACTACGCGGCGCGCCTGGCGGCGTGCCGGGGCGTCCTCGCCGCAGCGGATGGGACCGATGGCTCGCTGGCGGCGTTCGCGTCGCGCGTTGAGGGACTGACACTCGAGGAGCTGCAGGAGCGGTTCACGGGAACGTTCGATCTCAACCCGGCCTGTACGCTCGATGTCGGCTGGCACCTCTTCGGCGAGCAGTACGAGCGCGGCGCGTTTCTCGTCGACATGCGCGAGATGCTTCGGGCGCACGGCATTGCCGAGTCGGTGGAACTGCCGGACCACCTGCCGCATCTCCTCACCTTGCTCGGCCGCCAGGACCCCGCGCGGGCGGCCGATCTGGCCACCCGCGCGATCGCCCCCGCGCTCGATCGCATCCTGGCGGCGCTCGAAGGGCAGGACAATCTCTTCGAGCCGCTGCTGCGCGCGATCGCGGCCACGGTGGCACAGACGAGGAATCCGTCATGACGAACCTTCCCTCGTACTTCGACCCGCTGCTGCTCGGCGTGCTGCCGTACGTGAGCGTCGTCGTGTTCCTGCTGGGGACCATCGAGCGCTACCGGATGAACAGGTTCTCGTACTCGAGCCTGTCGTCGCAGTTCCTCGAGAACCGGCGTCATTTCTGGGGCAACGTGCCGTTTCACTACGGCATTCTCGTCGTGCTCGCCGGGCACGTCGTCGCGTTCCTGATTCCCCGCCAGCTGCTCTGGTGGAACAGCGTTCCGGTGCGGGTATTCGTGCTCGAGGTGGCGGCGCTCGTCTTCGGCCTGCTCTGCGCGGTGGGACTCGTCGTCATCGTGATGCGCCGCCTCGAGGGCGAGAAGGTGAAGCAGGTGACGAGCCGGGCCGACTGGGTCGTGTACGCGCTCCTGATCGTGCAGGTGGTCAGCGGCGTGCTCGTCGCGGTGCTGCATCCGTGGGCGTCGTCGTGGTTCGCCGTGGCCGTGGTGCCCTACCTCCGCTCTCTCCTGAGGCTCGCGCCCGATCTCGCTGTGGTCGCCGCGATGCCCTTCCTGGTGAAGCTGCACGTCGTGAACGCCTACCTGCTGATTGGATTTGTCCCGTTCAGCCGGCTGGTGCACGTGCTCGTCGTGCCGAATCCGTACCTGTGGCGCAAGCCGCAGGTCGTACGCTGGTACCGAGCGCCTGCCGCGAGGCGATGACGACGATGAAGGCCTTATACGAGTACGTTGGCGAGGCGGCCAGGGACGGGCACACCCGGTCGGGGATTGTGCTTGGTATCCGCATGGCAATGCTCGCTGTGAGGCGGCTCGGCATCGACGAGCCTCGACGCTATTCCCGATCTCTCATCACCATCGTCGAGACGGACCGGTGCCTGCCCGACGCCCTGGAGCTGGTGACCGGCTGCCGGCTGGGCAACCGCACGCTGAAGCATCAGGACTTCGGGAAGATGGCGGCGACCTTCGTCGATCTGCGAACGCGGCGTGCCATCCGCATTGCGGCGCGAGATGCCGCAAGCCTGAAGGCCGGCGAGTTGTTCCCGGCGGCCGACAAAGAGGAAGCGCTCGGTCGGGCTTACCGCACCTTGCCGGACGAGGAGCTGTTCAGCTGCGAGTGGGTGCAGGTGGCGTTTCGCCCCGAAGAGCTCCCCGGCTCTCGAACCGCACGGGTGCCCTGCACGGAGTGCGGGGAGGGCGTCAGCTTCGGCCGCGAGGTCATGGCCAGGGGCCGGACGCTCTGCCGCGCCTGCGCCGGGGCTGGGTACTGCGCGCCCTTCCGCGCGATCACGGAGGCAGCGTCATGAACAGGAATGCTTCGAGCCAGGGGTCGTCGGACGCCGGCAGGTCGATGGCACGGTTGCGCTTGCTCGCTGCCGGCCGGCGAGGGTACTGTCAGGACGCATGTCCCGCATGGCGCGCGAACGTGTCAAGGCCGGGATCGCAGGGCTGCTGGCCGGCGGCCTCCTAGCCGTTCTGATCGTCGTCGGGTCCCGCAACCTCCAGCATTTCGACGCGGCGCTTGTCGGCTACACGTTCGCCACGCTCTTCGCCGTTTTCGGCATCACGTATCGATACGCGATGTGGCTGCAACGGCCGCCCACGCACATGTACTGGCGGCGCGGCTGGCAGGTGTTTGCGAGCCCTCGTCACGTCGGGCGCAACCTGACGGAGTTCCTCCGGCGGTTCTTCCTCGAGTTCGCGCTGAACCGATTCATCTTCCGTCGCGGCGCGCAACGCGGCCTCGCACACTGGCTGATCATGTGGGGGGGCATTCTCGCCGCGGCGATCACCTTCCCGCTGGTGTGGGGCTGGATCCACTTCCGGACCGTGCCGGGCGAGATCGACGTCTATCAGACGTACGTGTTCGGGTTTCCCCTCCAGGAGTTCCACGTCGAATCGGTGGCGGCATTCGTGGTGTTTCACGGCCTCGTGTGGGCATCGCTTCTGGTGATTGCCGGCGTGATGCTCGCATTCCGCCGCCGCATGCTGGACCGCGGCGCGCTGGCGGTGCAGCAGTTCGGGCAGGACATGCTCCCCCTGGTGCTGCTCTTTGCGATCAGCGTCACGGGCCTGCTGCTGACGGCGAGCTACACCTGGATGAAGGGCTACGCCTATGACTTCCTGGCCATTCTGCACGCGGCCACGGTGATCGTCACGCTGCTGTACCTGCCATTCGGCAAGCTGTTCCACATCTTCCAGCGGCCGGCGCAGCTCGGCGTGAGCTTCTACAAGGAGGCGGGCGCACGCGCCGAACAGGCGCGCTGCCGGCGGTGCCGTCGCCCGTATGCGCCCGCCGCGATGGTCGCCGATCTGATCACCGTCGAGCGGGAGCTCGGCTTCGCCTACGAGATGGACACGCCGCAGGGGCGCGCGCACTATCAGGAGATCTGCCCCCGCTGCCGGCGGGCGCTGTACGGGCTGGCGCAGGGAGCGCTTTGGCGATCGCCGGCCGCCCCGGCGCAGGATGCGCGCGGCTAGGTCGCGGCCCACGATGGCGACACTTCCGGTTGACGATCGCGCGATCACCGAGCGGTTCGGGCCGCACCTCTCCGTGATGACGGGGCTGCGGCTGTCCACGACCGCCGAGCCCGAGCGGCTCGTCAAGACCCACTGCTGCTTCTGCGGGCAGCAGTGCGGCATCCAGCTGAAGGTGCGCGACAACCAGGTGATCGGCTTCGAGCCGTGGGAGGAGTTCCCGTTCAACCGCGGCATGCTCTGTCCGAAGGGCGTCAAGCGCTACCTCCAGGGCGCGCACCCCGACCGGCTGATCGCCGCGCTCCGGCGCGATCCGTCGGCCCCGCACGGTTTTAGCGCGATTGGCTACGACGAGGCGGTACAGACTGTGGCGGCCGCGATCGATCGGCTGCAGCGAACCCACGGTCCCCAGGCTGTGGGGCTGCTCGGCGGCGCCAGCCTCACCACCGAGAAGACGTACCTGCTGGGCAAGTTCGCCCGCATGTGCCTGCGCACCCCGTACATCGACTACAACGGCCGGCTCTGCATGGTGAGCGCCGGCGTGGCCAACAAGAAGGCGTTCGGCATCGACCGCACCACCAATCCCTGGTCGGACATGGTGGGCACCGAGGTGATCTGGGTCGCCGGGTCGAATGTGGCCGAGTGCTCGCCGATCACCACCAATTACCTCTGGCAGGCCCGCGAGCAGGGCGCCCGCATCATCGTCCAGGATCCGCGGATCACGCCGGCGGCGCGCACCTGCGACCTCTATCTGCCCGTGCGGCCGGGCCGGGACGCGGCGCTCTTCGCCGGCGTCCTCCAGCTGCTGATCGAGCACGACTGGCTCGACCACGCGTTCATCGAGCAGCACACCGTCGGCTTCGAGCAGGTGGCCGAGTACTGCCGGCAGTGGACTCCGGCGAGAACCGCGGAGGTCACCGGCGTGCCGGAGCGCTCGCTGCGTCAGGCGGCGGAGTGGTGGGGGACTGCGGCGACCAGCTTCCTCTTCCACGCGCGCGGGATCGAGCATCACTCGAACGGCGTGCAGAACGTCCTCGGCACGATCAACCTGGTGCTCGCGTCCGGCCGCATCGGCACGCCGAAGTGCGGCTACGGCACGATTGTCGGCCAGGCCAACGGCCAGGGCGGACGGGAACACGGGCAGAAGGCCGACCAGCTCCCAGGCTGGCGGGACATCAGCAACCCGGAGCACCGGCGTTATATCGCCGGCGTCTGGGGCATGGACGAGAAGGACATGCCGGGGCCAGGCGTCGACGCGTACGAGATGTTCCGCAGGATCGACGCCGGCGAGATCAAGGCTCTGCTGACGATCTGCTTCAACCCGAAGGTGTCGCTCCCTGACAGCACGTTCATCACGCGGTGCCTGGAGAAGCTCGAGTTCTACGCCGCCATCGACTTCTTCCTCAACGACACCGCGCGCCACGCCGACGTCGTGCTTCCCGGCAGCCTCCACGAGGAGGACGAAGGAACCGTCACGCAGGTCGAGTGCCGCGTCATCAAGATCAACAAGGCGGTGGACTGCCCGGGCGAGGCGCGGCAGGACTGGCGCATCATTCAGGACATCGCCCGGGGGCTCGGCCGCGACCGCGGGTTCACCTTCGAGAGCCCGCGCGAGATCTTCGAGGAGCTGCGGATCGCCAGCAAGGGAGGCGTCGCCGATTACTCGGGCATCACCTACGAAAAAATCGAGCGCCAGATGGGCGTGTTCTGGCCCTGCTACAGCGAGGATCCCGAGACCGGCCGCCCCGTCGATCACCCCGGCACCCCGCGGCTCTTCGAGCGCGGCAGCTACAACCCAGTGGCGCGCGGCGCCGGGCCGTTCTACTTCCCGGACGGGAGGGCGCGCTTCAACGTCGCTGAATATCGCCCGCCGGTGGACGATGCCGGCGACGAGTACCCCATCTATCTGACGACGGGACGGGTGGTGAGCCAGTTTCTGTCGGGCACCCAGACCCGCCGCATCGGCCCCCTCGTGAACCAGTACGCCGAGCCGCGGATCGAGATCCATCCGCGCCTGGCCGCGAAGCTGGGCATCGCGGATGGCGACTGGGCCACCGCTGAAACACGGCGCGGCGCGATGACCCTGCGCGCGATGGTCGTCACGACCATCCGGCCCGACACGATCTTCATTCCATATCACTGGCCTGGGGAGAAGAGCGTGAACCGGCTCACCGTCGCCGCGCAGGACCCCGTCAGCAAGATCCCCCAGTACAAGGTCTGCGGCTGCCGCGTGCGCCGGGCGGACGGGCCGCCCGCCTACGCCGCCGTGCTGGAGCCGCAGCAGTAGCGCCATGGCAACGCCGGACCATTTGCATTTCTTCATCGACCCCAGCCGGTGCATCGGGTGCCAGGCCTGCGTGCAGGCCTGCACCGAGTGCGACACGCACCGGGGTGAGTCGATGATGCACCTCGAATATGTCGAACGGGCCGAGAGCACTCAGACGGTGCCGGTCGTCTGCATGCACTGCGAGCAGCCGACGTGCGCCGAAGTCTGTCCGGCCGACGCCATCAAGCGGACCGGCGACGGGGTGGTACAGTCGGCCCAGCGACCGCGGTGCATTGCGTGCGGCAACTGCGTGATGGCCTGTCCGTTCGGCGTCCCGGAGCTCTACGAGGACCGGCAGATCATGATGAAGTGCGACATGTGCTACGACCGGTCGAGCGTCGGGAAGAAGCCGATGTGCGCCACGGTCTGTCCGAGCCAGGCGCTCTTCTTCGGCTCCCGCGAGCAGATCGCGCAGCTGCGGCCGCTGTCGGCCCCGGTCAACCGGTTCCAGTTCGGCGATCAGGTGATCACGACCCGCGTGTTCACAATGGTGCCGCGCGCGACCGCCGCCCGCCAGCCGTGGGTGGACGTGACCGCCGCGATGGAGGACCGGCCGCCCGCCCGCGCGATCATGCTGCGGGTGCTGCCGGCCGCACCGCCGGCCCCGGCCGACGCGCCGGACCCGTTCGCCGAAGTCGTGATTTGAGAAGGAGCCGTATGATCGACGAGACCCAACGCCCTTCGCTGGACGCGGATGATTCGAGAGCTTCGGTCGATCCCCGCATCGACACCCCCGGACGCGAAGGCCTGACGGGCACGGCGCCGGCGACGCTCTACCGTCCGATCCTGGACTCGGAGCAGGTCACGCTCGCGCCCGACGGCCGGCCGATGGAGGCCCAGCCGGCCTGGCGCGGCGACTTCCCGATCGATTGGCCGCAGGATCAGTACGTCGAGCGCCGCGACTTCATGAAGTTCATGGTGCTCACGAGCCTCGCGCTCACCGTGGGACAGTTCTGGATTGCCGCGCAGAACTGGTGGCGGCGCCGCCGCGGCCAGCCCGGCGTCCAGCGGATCGCCGCGCTGAACGAGCTCCCGGCGGGCGGACTCCTGACCTTCACGTACCCGGGCCCGCAGGACGACTGCATCCTGGTGCGCACGCGCGACAATGCCCTCGTCGCCTACAGCCAGAAGTGCACGCACCTGTCGTGCGCCGTCCGTCCGCGCGTCGAGGAGGGGATGATCCACTGCCCATGCCACGAGGGCTATTTCGATCTGCGATCCGGCCGTCCGGTGGCCGGGCCGCCGCGGCGGCCGCTCGACCTCATCCGCCTCGAGGTGCGCGGCGGCGACGTCTACGCCGCCGGCATCGAGGCACGCACGATCTGAGATGGACTCCCGTCCCGTCAGCCGTCCGCAGCGAACGATCGTCATTCATGCCATGCTGACGTTCGTCCTGATGCTCGTCTTCCTGCAGCTCTGGCTGCTGACCGCCACCATGAATGCGTTTCTCGGCGGGGACGAATCGGTGA
>Ga0209343_10001104_pt1 | contig 37300 bp, 34 predicted proteins | sample RifCSPlowO2_02_FD_184026 | JGI IMG/M metagenome (GOLD analysis project Ga0209343, IMG submission 184026) | Groundwater microbial communities from Rifle, Colorado - Rifle CSP2_plank lowO2_0.2 (SPAdes) (version 2) | ecosystem: Environmental > Aquatic > Deep subsurface > Groundwater | place...
ACGTGTCGGGGCCCCGACTGAAACGTCGGGGCTGATTTCATAAAAGCACACCCTCTTCGCCGGTTGCTTAGGTGGATAGGTAAAAATTGGCAGCAGGGGTTCAAACTTGTTTTAAAAGAGGTGTGGGCAAGAATTTTAGACGCTTCCGTAGACATTACTACAAACTATTGACTTTATTCTATGATATGTTAATATTTTAGCTCGGTAGTTCGTAAACAACTTAGGCAGCTATGCCACGGGTAGATGCCCAAAAATAGCAGAAGGAGACAGAATGGATCCGTCGTCAATCTTTGCAGAAAATCTGGGAATTGTGATGCTTATTGGTGCGGTCGTGTCGTTACTCGTACTCGGTTTTGGGTACAAGTTGTGGGTGCGTCTGCTTGGTGGGGTGATAGTTTCTGAGGATTCTATCGCCATCGTCAACAAGAAGTGGGTCTTGTTCGGTACAAACCGAAACTTGCCTGATGGTGCTATCATTGCCCTGAATGGCGAGGCTGGTTGGCAGGTAGATCCACTTCCGCCAGGACTGCATTGGGGTTATTGGCCCTGGCAGTACGAGATCACGATGCAGAAGTTCACCATCATTCCCGAAGGCAAGCTTGGTGTGGTTCAGGCGAATGATGGCAAGCCTCTCGCAGAGGGGAGGGTACTTGGTAACAGGGTTGCGTGCGACTCATTCCAAAACGCACGTGCCTTTCTGACCGGCGCCGGTCAGCGTGGACCTCAGATTGCAATCATTACTCCAGGAACATACCGAATCAATACGGCGCTGTTCTCGGTGAAGATGGAGAATGTCCTTGAGATCGAGGACAACATGGTTGCGATCATGAAGACCGAGGACGGCAAGCCTCTTTCAGAAGGTGAGATTGCTGGTGCGAAGATTCCTGGACATAGCTCATTTCAGGATGCTCAGGCGTTTGTCGATCAGGGGGGCTACAAGGGTCTTCAGGAGCAAGTTGTTCTCGCGGGGAGGTACTACATCAACCCGCGTTTCGCTACCTGGGAGCTCAAGCCTATGCTGGAGGTTCCGATCGCTCATGTCGGAGCTGTCATTTCTTATGTTGGAGAAGGCGGCATCGATGTGACGGGCGATACCTTCAAGCACGGGAATCTCGTGGGAAGAGGCCAAAAGGGTGTTTGGGTTGAGCCTCTCGATCCAGGCAAATACCCGATCAATCCCTACACTCATAAAGTAGAACTCGTACCAACGGCCAATGTCGTCCTGAACTGGGCGACCGGCAAAAACGAGTCGCACAAGCTTGACGAGAAACTTTCAACGATCACCGTACGTTCGTCTGATGGTTTCCCGTACAACTTAGACGTGAGTCAAATCATACATGTTCCTAGGAACGATGCTCCCAAGGTGATCGCGCGCTTCGGAAACATGCAGAACCTTGTGACACAGGTTTTGGAGCCGACAATCGGGAACTATTTCCGAAACGCAGCTCAGGATTCGGACGCGATTGACTTTCTGAAGCATCGCTCACAGCGGCAGAGTGAAGCGAAGGCGTCAATCGAAGAAGCTCTGAAAGTTTACAATGTGCAGGCGGTCGACACACTCATCGGCGACATCAATCCGCCGGAAGCATTGATGAAGACGCTCACCGACAGGAAGATTGCCGAGCAGGAGGAAATTACCTTTGGCACGCAGGAGAAGGCCGAAGATCAACGCAAGAAGCTCCAGCAGGCCAGGGCAATGGCTGACACGCAGGCTCAAGTCGTCGCTGCTCAGAGAACTGTTGAAACGGAAGGTTTCAATGCTGAAGCTGCTGTTAAGAAGGCTTCTGGTCAAGCACAAGCTAAGACCATCAACGCCAAAGCAGATGCCGAAGTGACGAAGGTCAACGGTGATGCCGAGGCTGGCAAGGTTTTGGCGATTGGCAAGGCCGAAGCTGATGTGGTCAAGATGAAGATTGCCTCAATGGAAGCTGGTAATTACGCTAGCGTTGAGATTACTCGGGCTCTGGCTAGTAGCGGACAGAAGCTTGTGCCAGAAATCATGGCAGGTGGTGGAAGCGAAGCTGGTAGTGGCTCAATCGTGAGTGTCCTGCTCGCCAACCTGGTCCATCAGAGCATGAATGGTAACGGTAAGGTGGCCGCAACAATCCCGACTCACTCGACGATGAAGAGTGATGATACGAAAGTCCAGCCGAACCAGTAGTTTCAATTTTAAGTAAGCCGCCCAGTGTCTGCCAGCAGTCCCCGCACCGTGTCGCATCACGCGACCTCCAGTGCGGGGCTTTTTTATTCCCCAATTTTATTAAAGTGTCTCAGATTGCCAAGTTGCGATGTGTTTATAATGAATCGTACGCACCGTTATAAATACAAGTGGTGTAGGGTTTTTTAAGTTTGAACCTTTATTTCCAATCATCATTTGTCCACACAATCAACCGGCAGAGGCAGACACTTTTTAAAAATTAGTAAATTTTCTAAAAAGTGTCTGCCTCTGTACGCATAGAGGTTGTGTGAGCTGTTCTTGTGGTGTTGTGTGAACTATTAAAATTAGTTATCATGAAAAATATATGAACGAAGAAAAAGGACAAATGAATTTACCGGCATCTAAACTGCCTACAGGTGGAGAGCCTGAAAAGGGGGATTTCAGGGCCTCTCTTCATTGGAGGGTTTTGAGGATTATGTCCGAACTTATCGAGGGCTGGCAGTTTTTGGCTGATTTCAGTAAAACTGTAACCATTTTTGGTTCGACTAGATTTTTGGATGGTAGTAAATGGTATGAAGAGGCAAGGAAGTTTGGGACGATGTTAGCCAAAGATGGTCTTGCGGTTGTTACTGGCGGAGGCCCGGGCATTATGGAAGCAGGAAACAGGGGAGCAGTGGAAGGCAACGGAGAATCGGTGGGTATTAATATAAAACTAGTTACAGATCAAAGAATTAATCCGTATGTCAGAAAGAGTACCGCTTTTCATTACTTTTTTGTAAGGAAACTGATGTTGTCTTATGCCGCTAGAGCCTATGTATTTTTCCCGGGCGGATTTGGAACTCTTGATGAAGTTTTTGAAATTTTAACTTTAATTCAGACTAAAAAAATATCTGACAAAATACCCGTAGTTTTGGTAGGAAAAGAATTTTGGGGTCCGATACACACATGGCTCCATGAAGAAATTTTTAGCAAAATGCATGCTGTTGACGAAGAGGACTTGAAGCTTTATACAATTGTTGATACGGCCGAAGAGGCTTTTGAAGTGGTGAAAAACGCACCTCCAAGAGAAGGATTCTACTACTAGGATAGTTGACTTTTTCTATTTTTTCAGTAATATACTAAAATATGGCTGATTTCAAATTAAACAACATTGTAATACCTGAGCAGTTGCCCCTTATTGCCTTAAAAAATACCGTCTTGTTTCCAAAGGTGGTTATTCCGCTTATTGTTCAAAGACCCAAATCGGTTACTGCTCTTGAAGATGCTTTGGCCCACGGACGACTTGTGTTTTTCGTGACTCAAAAGAACACCGAAGATAATATTGGTAAGAAAGATATTTTTACAGTTGGAACGATTGGTAGGATTGTCTCTGTTTTTAAATTACCGGACGGCTCTTCAAAGATTGACGTTGAAGGCTTGGTCAGGGCGAGGATAACAGATTATTCAAGCGAAGAGCCTTTCTTCAAAGTTAAGGCCCAACCTTTCAGCTTGATGATTAGAAACAGTCTTGAAGAGAAGGCATTTTTGAGGCGGGCGATAGAACAGTTCAGGACCATATCCGAAGCCCGCGCATTTCCGACAATACTTCCGGAAATTATTTACATGATGCTTCAGCTTAAAGATACGGAACAAATTTTAAGTCTGATGACGGTCAATTTAAACTTAGGAATAGAAGATCAACAGAATATTCTCGAGCTTGAGAGTGCAATAGATGCTCTAAGGGAGATGAATGTTTTTCTTGTTCGCGAAATGGAAATTATGGAGGCGGAGAAGACAGTCACTAAAGAAACCAAGAAGCAAATCGGCAAAATGCAGAAAGAACTTTTCTTGAGAGAACAGTTAAAAAGCATTGAAAAAGAGTTAGGCGTTGAAGATGAAAAAGACGAAATAGATAGCCTGAAATCAAAAATAATTTCAGTCGGAATGCCAAAAACGACCAAAGAAAAAGCCCTAAAAGAATTAAACCGTCTCAGTAAGATGCCATCTTTTAATCCGGAAGTTTCATATTTGAGAACATATCTTGATCTGTTGACTGAATTACCTTGGACAAACAAGACAAAAGAAAAAATAAACTTAAAAGAAGCCGAGAAAATTTTAAATGAAGACCATTACGGTTTAAACAAAGTTAAAGAAAGAATTTTGGAATATCTCGCCGTTCAAAAACAGATCGGCAAACTTAAGGGACCCATTTTATGTCTCGTTGGACCACCAGGTACTGGTAAAACATCTATAGGTCAATCAATTGCGAGAGCTTTGGGGCGTAAATTTATCAGAGTTTCTCTTGGTGGATTGAGGGATGAAGCGGAGATTAGAGGGCATCGTCGTACATATGTTGGTGCCATGCCAGGGAGAATTATTCAAGGGATAAATAACTCAAAAGTTAAAAACCCTGTATTTATGCTGGATGAGATAGACAAAATTGGAATGGATTTTCGGGGCGACCCATCATCGGCTTTACTGGAAGCATTGGACCCTCAACAGAACCATTCCTTCTCCGACCATTACTTAGAAGTGCCTTATGATTTATCGGATGTTATGTTCATAACAACTGCTAATATTTTAGATACTGTTCCCCCCGCATTGAGGGACAGACTTGAAATAATAGAATTTCCAGGATATTCGGAAGATGAAAAATTCCACATTGCTAAAAATTTCCTTTTGCCAAAACTTTTTAAAGATCACGGTTTAAAGAAAAAAACTTTGGTTTTTCAGGATTCTGCTATTGCTGATATTATCAGGAAACATACCCGTGAAGCAGGGGTCAGAGAATTGGAAAGACAATTAGCATCAGTAATCAGAAAAGTAACCAGAAAGCTGGTTGAATCTCCTTCCAGTAAACAAGTTTTAGTAAACAAGGACGATATCCACAAATATCTAGGTCCCATTAAGTACTCTCATCAGTTGGCAGAAACAAAAGACGAAGTGGGCGTTGTTACTGGTTTGGGGTGGACTCCAGTTGGGGGCGAGGTATTTTTTATAGAAGTTTCCAAAATGCCAGGCAGGGGAAAGTTAATTTTAACCGGCCAGCTTGGTTCGGTGATGAAAGAATCGGCTCAAGCCGGTTTGAGCTATGCCAGAACATTTGTAGCAAAAAAAGGAATTAAGGAAGATTTTATTAAAGATGATATTCATATTCATGTTCCTTCGGGTGCGGTAAAAAAAGACGGTCCTTCTGCCGGAACGGCCATGACTACAGCTTTGGTTTCTTTATTTTTAAATAAGCCGGTTAGAAAAGAGGTTGCCATGACCGGCGAGGTTACTTTGCGTGGGAAGGTTCTTGAAATAGGCGGACTTAAAGAAAAAGTCCTTGCCGCTCATCGCGCCGGAATAAAAACAATTATTGCTCCTAATGATAACAAGAAGGACTTGGAAGATATTCCCAAAGAAGTCAAAAAAGACCTCAAATTCGTATTCGTCAAAACAATGGATGAGGTCTTGAAAGTTGCTCTCAAATAAATTTGAACAGCTCACACAACTTCTATGCATACGGAGGGAGACACTTTTTTAAAAATCTGTCCCGACGACAACGTGTCGGGACCCCGACCGAAGCGTCGGGGCTAATTTTAAAAAAGTGTCTCCCTCCGCTGGTTGCTTAGGATATGGCCTATGATTGGCAATAGAAGTTCAAACTTGTTTGGAAGGGAGTTTTGATGGTGCCCATCATGATTTTAAAAATGTGGTATAATATTTGTAAATTATAAAAAATAGGCGTGGGCTTACCGGTTTAATTTATTGAAATTGAACCCACGCGTTAAGCTTGACATATTCGTGAATCAATATATACTAATAGATGCTCGTTAAAAAAGGATAACTTAAGCATGAAGACAAGAGCTGTTCTTGCTGGACTATTTTCTTTGGTACTTTTGACATCAGCCTGCGCTTCATCTGAAGCAAAAGTTACTACGAAGATCATGATGTTATTCCAGGGCAAGCACTCTTTACAGAGGCTAGTCCAGTATAATTCCGTTGATTCCAAGATGAGTGGTGGCGGATTCTTTTTTCTTGGTGTCGGTGCGGGATCTGTTTCTGGGGAAACCAAGACAAACTATTCGGTTAAGTTCGCCTGGAAGTCCAATGTTGATGAAGCATTTATTATTAGCTCTGTTCCTTTAGAAAGAGTTAGGGTCAAGTTTGACGAAAGCGTGACAGTTCCCCATGTTGAATTTAAATTATGGTGTGGAGACAATGACACATCTTCTGAATGTGGTGGGCCAGATTTCTATTTGACGAGCTACGGACAGCAAAGAGTCATTGATGAAGGTTACGTCGTGTATGTGACAATAACTGTCAAATCAAACGATTGGCCGCTTAAAATTGAAATGCCTTTGCCATAGCCACGTATTGTGGCTTTTTTGTTACAAAAATTTTACCTGCTCAGTCTGGAACTTTATTTTAGGTGAGTTTGAACTTCTATTGCCAATTACCACTTATCTTCCAAAGCAACCGGCGGAGGGGGTGTGCTTTTTTAAAATTAGCCCCGACGCTTCGGTCGGGGCCCCGACACGTTGTCGTCGGGGTAGTATTTCAAAAATAGGCACCCCGCAGCATGCATGGAGGTTGTGTGAACTATTGAAATAAAGTATTATTATTTCATGGAACAAGTGATACAATTTTTATCATCTTTGGACTGGACAATGATCTCAAGGCTGTTGATGTCCGCTGTTCTTGGTGGAGTTGTTGGATTTGAAAGAGAGCGTTCGGGAAAGGTTGCCGGTTTAAGAACCCATACCCTCGTTTCGATAGGGGCGGCGTTATTGGCTATTACGTCTATAAAATTGTTTTTTCAATTTCCTTCAGTCGGTGGACAGGCGGGTTTTGATTATCACTTGATAGCAAATATCATTGTCGGCATAGGTTTTATAGGAGCGGGAACCATATTACGCAGGGAGAATCATATTGAGGGCACGACTACAGCCGCGAGCTTGTGGGTCGTGGCGGCAATCGGTATTTCCAGCGGATTAGGGTATTTTCAAGAAGCGGTGGCGACAACGGTTATCGTATATGTTGTTCTGGCTGGACTTTGGCTGGTGGAAAAATATCTAACTCGAGACATTCGCTATAAGGGGCGGGGAATTTTTGGTGAACTCAAACAAAGTGAAAATCCTGGACCTCAGACCCCATCTAAATAATATCTTTCAGACGCGTTGCGAGATATTTTATCAATCCCGCAAGGCAAGACGAGGAAGCTGTAGCTGTCGCTACTGCGACGAGGATAAACGAAGCGGGGTGATTAAATATCCGCAACCCTGAAGGGATACGGCCAATCTTGTTCACCACTGCGTCTCTTCTCCTCGGAGTAGAATAACTACACCTTCGTCGTCGTTTCTTGTGCTGACCAAGATTGGCCAGTATCGCGGCGAAAGATATTATTTAGATGTGGTCTAACATTCTGAAAAATAGAAGTTTTCTTTACGCCACCTCTATTCTTGTTGGGACCATGGTTGGTGTAGGAATTTTTGGGATTCCATTTGCTTTCTCTAAGGCCGGTTTTGGGGTTGGCTTTTTGTTCTTGATGTTCATAGGATTTGTCACCTTTCTCTTGAATCTTATGTATGGTGAGGTAGTTTTGAGGACACACGATAGTCATCAAATAACTGGTTATACAGAAAAATACCTTGGCACTTGGTTTAAAAGAGCAATTTTTTTCTCGGTTTCTTTGGCTCTTTATTCTGCCCTACTAGTATATATTATTATTGCTGGCGACTTTTTGAATAACATTTTTTCATCAGTTTTTTACGTATCACCAACTTCATACAGCTTGGTGTTTTTTACAGTTCTTTCAATTCTGGTTCTTTGGGGAGTTAAGAGAATTCCTTTGGTAGAATTATTTTTGGTCGGAATGTTTGTTTTAGTTGTATTTTTAATTTTCGGTGTTGGTTTAGATAAAATAAATCCGTCTAATTTTATCGGTATTCAACCGGAGTTCTGGTTCTTGCCTTACGGGATTTTATTATTTGCTTTTGCGGGATTTTCTGCAATTCCCATTCAGAGAGATATTTTGAACGGTCAGGAAAATAACTTGAAAAAGTCTATTTCGTTGGCAGTTTTTTTAACCGGAGCGTTATATTTACTTTTTGCTTTCACTGTATTGGGTATTTCAGGAGACGTGACCACACCAGATGCCATCTCCGGTCTATATGAATTTTTGGGAGGTAAAATAATATTTCTCGGGTCACTTTTTGGAATTTTGGCCGTGAGCACATCCTTCTTGATGCTCGGTTCCGCTTTTTTGGATATGTTTCATTTGGATTACAAAATGCCAAGAAAATGGGCATGGTTTTTGGTTATTGCCCCACCGTTGGTTCTTTTCTTGGGAGGTTTGCGTACCTTCATTGATATCATAAGTCTAGCTGGCTCAGTTGCCATTGGTCTGGAAGGAATAGTTCTGACATTTGTTTATATAAAATCAAAATCAAAAGGAGACAGAGTGCCGGAATACAGCCTTGAACTCCCAAAATTTATTTATTACCTCCTCATCTTCATGTTCGGAGCCGGAATTGTATATGCATTGTTTATTAAGTGATTAAGCGCAATCTTCACCACTTTATTTCAACTGCTCACGCAACCTCTATGCATGACTGCGGGGTGCACCTTTTCTAAAATATTGCTAATTTTATAAAAGGCACACCACCTCCGCCGGTTGCTTTAGTGGGCGGGTGATAATTGGCCATAGAGGTTTAAGCTCATCTGAAATAAAGTGCTGAGCGTCCACATTTTTTCTTGTCTGCGGAATTGTCAAAATGAGAGATAGGCTGTTCGCTTCCTTAGAAATTAAAACACCCCGCACACAACGCATATGTACGGGGCTGGCAGTTAAACTGCCTTGAATAGTTCCAGCACTCGTCGGATGATGGTCTCCGGCTTGGTGCCGATTGGGAAACAGAACTGTGGCGCGCCACCTCGGTTACGACGCTCCGCCCAAACTTTCAACGAAATCGTCATGCCGAACGATCTTGACTCCTCCACCCCGTTCATCATCTTCATGACCGTGAAGTCCATAGATGGCGTCTGGGGCGAATGGTGAACCATCGAGGCGAAGGTGCCTTCCTCAACTGCTCTGCGGATAACCCGCTCTACCTCATCTTCCATCTGGTAGCCAAGCGCAGAGTATCGCTTGGACTTACGCTCGGCAAATTCCTTGCGCGATTTCTTGGAGTAGCTCATGGCTACCTCTTAGCTAGCGCGGCGCATCCGGATGGCCTCACCGAGAGTTATCGCGGCCAAGACCACACCGATGGAAGCGAGGCACACCTGAAGCGTGCCCTTGAGAAAGAGATCAGCAGACACGAGGAAAATCGTGGCCGTCAAACCCAACTGCGTGAATCTGCTCATTTCTACCCCCCAGTTGTGCAGGAACTATTTCCTGATAATTTATTATACCATAAACTTATTAAATACACAATAGCACAAAAATCGGCCATTAAAGCTGAATTCAACAGTTAATATTGTGAGCCGTTGACCAAGCCCCAGCCGCATTGCTTTTATGTCACTTTGACGAAATCAAGGAAACAGATGGGGTTGATTGATTTATTGATTTACCAAAATAAGAGGTCGAGCGCCCCGCCAATCGTAAGATGGACGGGGAGGCAAGCGTGGGTTACCTGTTGTTTTGGTTAAATCAATTCAATCATACCTCATCTGTTTCTGAAGACGAGACACCGTGACAGAAAAGTGATGGGGCTGGGGGCTTGTCTGGATGGGTTTTGGTAGATATGGCATAATTATTAAAATGACTATGCCAGCAAAGATGTTGAACAAACTAGAGCGATACTTATTTTATTTTCTGTTGTTTGCGATTCCGTTTCAGACGCGGAAGATTTTATGGTATCAGAGTTGGAATTTTAACGAGTGGCAATCGGCTTCTCTTTATGGAACTGACATCCTGCTCCTTATCCTTTTCGGGTTTTGGATTTTCAGTCGGGTAAAGCCGAAAATAGAAAAGTATGACTACTTTTTGTTTGCTCTTGTTGCCATTTCAGCAATATCAATAAAGAATTCCTCAAGCCATGTTTTGAGTGCTTATAATGTTTTAAAACTCACAGAATTTGTTTTTTTCTATTTTTATTTAAAAAACTACGCGGTCGGCAAATTTGGACTGATGAGGCCGATGATTGTTTTAATCTGTGGGGGATTGTTTCAGGCGGTAATTGCAATTCTGCAGTTTTTAAAGCAATCAAGTTTGGGACTAGGGCTTTTGGGCGAAAGTGTTTTAGCGCCTAATTTGACAGGGGTTGCTTCGTTTTATAACCTAAATGGAGAAAAGATAATCCGCGCTTATGGAACTACGCCTCATCCGAATATTTTGTCAGCGTATCTCTTTTTAGCTATTTTTTCTTTTTACTTTGTTTACCTCTATTTTAACATTTACCACAAAGACAAAGTCTACTATAAAAAATTCAACTTTTTTCTTTTGATAAGTTATCCACTTATTCTCCTCTCCTTCTTTTTTACATTTGCCCGCGTGACTGTATTTTTGTGGTTTTCGGGATTTATTGTTAGGGCATCTCTCATATTGAACATACAAAGATTTAGAAAAATTTTTGGCGTGGGCGTTAATAAGCTCAAACTTACTAAAATTTTAATTATCAGTACGATGGTCGTTGTGTTATTCGGAATTTTTTACTGGTCCGAAGCAATTAGTAGGGTTAAAATTTCTTCCGGAGAAGAAGCCGTTCAATTAAGAATTTTTTACAACAAAGAGTCGCTTAAGTCCCTGAATTGGTTTGGGGTTGGTTCTGGCAATTTTGTGAACTGGCTGCTATTAAAAGAGCCAAACTTGCCGCGTAATCTCTACCAACCGGTTCATAATATCTACCTGCTGATTTACTCTGAAACTGGAATTCTTGGAATTACCGTTTTTATTTTGTTTCTCGTTTTTCTGGTCAAGGATTTCATTGCGAGTACCAAAATGGACAAGCTGTATCACTATTCTTTTTTGATGATGTTTCTCTCATTTTTGTTTATCGGACTATTTGACCATTTTTTGTGGACTCTTCAGCAGGGGAGACTAATGTTCTGGCTTCTCTGTGCTGTATTGACAATATTTAAAAATGGTGATATGATTGAGGCTCAACAGTAGAATCCGCAAACAACAGGAGGTTAAAGATGGCGATGCAAGTTCTGTGTCCCCACAGGGGGGACCACAAAATCGTGAGGGGTCGTATGCACGGCCCCAGCCAGTGCCCACCGGCACCCGGCGAGTACGGCGACCATCGGAGACTCAAGAGGATTGCCGCTCGTCGGCGAGCGGAGAAGGCGGAAGACCTCAAGGGTTCCGATAACCGCGGCGTCGCTGTCAAGAACACAAGCGGGTCAAAGGCCAAGTCCCATCGTCGGGGTAAGGCCAAGGGCGTCGAAGTGGTGTCCCGCTAAGAAAGACATCGGAGGAAGGGGGGCGACATAGGTCGCCCCCTCATTTTTTTCAAAATGGAGCATTTGCTCCGTTTTTGTTTTAGCAGAACTGCTCAACCCTAACCCATTCTCGGGCACGGCATAAATTCTTGCTATAATTTTGCCTCGTACTCGTTCCGTTGAACTCCGTAAGTCCCTCTAATGGGTTAGGGTTTACCGCTTGTTTTAACTGAAAGCCCCCAGCCCCAGCCATATACCCACAGGGAGAACTTGCGACAGAGAGTTAAGCCGGCTAAAGCACGGCACCACTCCGAGACAGGCATTTCGGCTTGGTTCTTCGAAATGCCGAGCATGTAGATAGCCGAAGCTCGCAGGAAGCTGAGGACTATCGGTCGAGTCGGGGGTATGTGGCTGGAGGCGAAACTGTTCACAATCCGAAAATCGTGTAGTAAACTATACCGATGGATCCCGTACGAAATAGCCCTAACGGGTTAAACGAATCGGGTATCGGATAAAATAATAAAGTGGTTTTGTGCACATAACTTATGATTAAAACTGTGCAACAGCTACTTCGTACGGGATGGATAGAACCGAACTCTTGAGGCAAATCAAAGACGAAATTGTTAATCTCAAAAAATCCCCTCTTTATAAGGAAAGAGTCAAAAACAAGGTTTTTCCTGTTATTGGTGAGGGAAGTCACTTTGCTAAAATAATGTTTATAGGCGAGGCTCCTGGTAAGAATGAAGCCAAAACAGGAAAACCTTTTTGTGGCGCTTCCGGAAAAATTCTAGATGAACTCCTTTTTTCTGTGGGCATTGACCGCAAAGATATTTATGTTACCAATATCGTAAAAGACAGACCACCACTCAACAGAGATCCATTGCCCAAGGAGATAGAAATATACAGTTCTTTCTTAGACAGACAGATTGAAATAATTAAACCCAAGATAATAGCTACCCTTGGCCGGTTTTCAATGGATTATATTATGAAAAAATTCGGTCTTATTGACTACCATACTGGTCTGTCCAGTATAGGTACTATTCATGGGAAAGTTTTTGAAGCCAAAACTAATTATGGTAAAATCAAAGTTATTCCTCTATATCATCCTGCTGTGGCAATATATAATAGAACCACCAAAGATTCTTTAATTAAAGATTTTCGAATCTTAAAAGGTTTTAAATAAATCACTCCGAGCATGGAAAATATAGTTCATTTGTTTGAATCAAGCTTCCCCACACTTGTTGAGTATAAATATCTACTTCTTTTTTTGGGTTCTATTTTTGAGGGGTTAAACAGCATGGTGCTTGGAGGTTTTCTGGTTTCGGTGGGAACCATTAAACTTTTGCCAATTTTTTTGATATTTACGGTCGGTTACATTTTCAATGGTTATTTGTGGTATTCGGTAGGTTATTTTGCCGGAGCTAAACCAATTGATAAATGGGTTCGTAAAGACAAAAAAGGCAGGAAGATTGTTGAAAAGGTTGAGGAATATTTTCATAAATATAGCGGACGGGCGATTGTGTTTACAAAATTTACTTTTTCACTAACCATAGCGACGCTTATAATGGCCGGCTCTCTCAAGTATAATCTTAAGAAATTTTCTTTATATAACTTTATCGGTTCAATTGGTTGGGTAGCTCTGACGTTGTTTATAGGATACTTCTTTGGTCAAAGCTATAAGTTTTTCATAGAATATCTCAAGGGTCTGAGTTATTTGATACTTTTCTTGAGCGGGGCCGTAGCCTTGGTTTACGTTCTGAAGTTTGTGTTTGGTAGCGCTTTTATAAAATCCCTTTTCTTGAGAGAAAAACTCAAAGAGTTCAGCGATAAACTTAAAGACGGCATAGATAAATTTTTGTCGGATAGGGAAGCCTAGACGGTTGCCTGTGGATTGCTATGTTGACCAGTATTTGGTAGTATTATAATTAATATATGATTACTAAAAAGACCCCCTATTTTGTTGTTATTTTGCTGTTTTTTGCGTTTGCACAGATTTCTTATGCCGCCTCTGATGACATGCGGTATTTTGTTAAATCAAACTCCGGTTGGTGGAAAAAATCCTTTGGTGTAAGGCACAATTTTGATAATGGTTTCACGTCCGATTTAACTGATTTTCAGCTTCGCCTCGCGAAGATTTTTGGAGTTGAAGTTGAACCGGTTAAGAAGTTAAATGTTTTACCTGAGGAAAAAGACTTGCCTAATTTGTCACAGGTACCGTCGGAAAGCGACCAGCCGGCACCATCAGGCAAAGTCCAAGCACAGAGAGCTAAACCGACTGAACAAACTCCTTGGGGAATAAAAACTGTTTACGGTAATCCCTTGCTGACAAAAACATCCGGAGGTTTAGGTGTTAAGGTTGCCATATTAGATACAGGTGTTTTAAAAACTCACCCTGATCTTAAAAACAGAATAAAAGGCTGTAAAGATTTTTCTGGCGCAGTAACTGTTCTTGATGGAAAATGTGATGACAAAAATGGCCACGGAACTCATGTTGCCGGAATAATCGGAGCAGATGGCGGTTCTGATGGGCTTGGTGTTTACGGTATGGCACCGGAAGTTAACATCTTGGCTTATAAGGTTTGTTCCAACAACGGTACTTGTTGGGCAGATGATATTGCTATTGCATTGAAGACTGCAGTTGAAGATGGGGCTAATATTATTAACTTGAGTTTGGGTTCTGATAACCCTAGTCAGTTGATAACTGATGCTACAAATTTTGTTGTTTCCAAAAATGTTTTGATTGTGGCCGCTGCCGGTAACGACGGTCCTTATGTCGGAAGTATTGATTATCCTGGAGCTGATGCGAATGTTGTCGCCGTTGGAGCGGTTGATAAAGAAATTCAGATATCTGAATGGAGTTCACGAGGCACCAATTCAACGACTAAACCATATATTGTTGAAGAAAAAGATATAGAGCTGGCTTCTCCTGGTGTAAACATTGAATCAACGTGGAAAGATGGAAAGTATGCTATTTTATCTGGAACATCTATGGCCTCTCCCCATGTTGCAGGATTAGCCGCCAAATTGTGGATAAAAGATGCCTTAAATCCTGCTTCAGCAACTAGGGAACTTCTGCAAAACCTTACTGCCGACTTATTGCCTATTGGAGATGACGATAGCTCAGGATTCGGATTTCCACACTTATAAATTTTGCTAAATAGAGCCTCGCATTTGCGGGGCTCTATTTTTTTGTTTAGAATTAGGATATGAAAATAAACCACGTTGTTAAAATATTAGTTTTGTCAGACTTTTTTATTAATGCGGGATTTTCTGTTTTTGCTCCCGTATTTGCAATATTCGTTACCAAGCAGATTGATGGAGGGACCTTGGCTGTTGTCGGTTTTGCCGCCGCAATTTTCCAAATATCCAAGTCAGGTCTCCAGATTCCGATTGCAAAATACCTAGACAAGAATCACGGTGAGTATGACGATTTTTATTCTATGGTTTTGGGCACTTTTCTTATTGCATTGGTGCCTTTTCTGTACTTGTTTGCCACCAAATCAACCCATATTTACATAATTCAGGCAATTTACGGTATCGGGGCATCTTTCGCCATTCCTCCGTGGTATGCGATTTTTTCACGCCATCTAGATAAGTTGCAGGAGAATGTGGAATGGTCAATGGATTCAATTGCCATAGGGATTGGGGCAGCGGTATCGGCGGCCTTGGGAGGTCTTTTGGCTGAAAAATTTGGTTTTCAATTCGTATTTCTTTTGGGAGGTATGCTTACCATTTTTGGTGCTGTTCAGCAAATTAAGATTTTTAAAGACCTGAAAGGAAAAGTTTCTCGAGGCATGGTAAAACCACAACCGGACAAGGTATCTAATTCTTAAAATTATTAAAGTAACAAGTGGAATGAAAAGAATTTGGGGTCTTTTTCTTGTAATATTGGGAACATTGATTTTGCTTACACCTTTTACCCCCGGTTCGATATTGTTAGTTTTTGGTCTGGATATTTTATTGGGACACAAGATTAAATGGTGGGTAAAGACTAAGAAAAAAATTTATACTTATATAAAATGGAAATAACTAAATTTCAGCACGAAGTTTTATTGGAGGACTTGCATCAGATACTCTAAAAAAGTAAAATTATTATGTGCAGAACTATAGAATTTTACTTCTCGGGGGCGGTAGTGGCGGACACGTCTTTCCACTGATTGCTGTTGCCGAGGCATTAAAAGAAAAGTCCCAGCAGATAGGGACTCCTTTGGAGTTAATAGTTTTAGGTGAAGACAGATTCATGGAGAAAGCGGCAACAGAAGCAGGATTAAACTTTAAATCCGTTTTGGCTGGAAAATTAAGAAGATATTTCAGTCCGCTGACGATTTTGGATATTTTAAAAATGCCAATCGGTTTTTTCCAGTCACTGTGGTATGTTTTTTGGTTTATGCCTGATGTGGTTTTTGCCAAGGGCGGTTATGCGTCTTTACCGGGGGCATTCGTGGCGAAGCTATTTTTTATCCCATTATTTGTTCATGAATCGGATTCTGTTCCGGGACTTGCTAATAGAATTTTAGGCAAATTAGCAAAAACAGTTTTTATATCTTTTGATTCAAGTCAAAAATATTTTAAACCCGGCAGAACGGTTTTAACCGGGAATCCTTTTAGAAAAAATTTGGCGACCGGTGATAGGGGAACGGCACTTCAGAATTTTGGTTTTAGTCCCGGCAAAAAAACAATTCTGGTGTTAGGAGGTAGTCAGGGTGCCCAGAAGATAAATCGGATAATTTTGGATTCTCTGGTTATGATGGTTAAAGATTTTCAAATAATTCATCAGTGTGGTGAAGGTCAGTTTCAGTCGGTAAATACTGAATTGGCAAAAATAACGAAAGAAGGTGAGGGTGAATATGCGGATGTAATCAGGGGAAATTATAAATTGTTTCCATTTTTCAATACTAATGACATGGCCCTGGCCTATGCTGTGGCCGACATTATTATTTCCAGAGCTGGGTCGGGCAATATTTCCGAGATATCCATGATTGGTAAACCGGCGATAGTTATTCCGATAACAAATTCCAGTTCAAATCATCAACTTCAAAATGCCTTGGAATTTTCAAAGTTCGGAGCGGCAATGATAGAAGAGGAAAATCTTACCCCTCACATATTGATTAATCAGATTAGTTCTCTTCTTGAACCGGATAAGTTTAATGCTATAAGTGAAAAATTAAAGACTTTTGCGTCGCCTGATGCAGCGGACAAAATTGCCGCCGTATTATTGGCACCGCAAAGTTAATTTATGCAATTTCAATTAATAATCGGATTGGTTATAGCCGTCTTGGTCGTTCTGTATGTTTATTTGAAAAAAACCAAAGGTCACAAAGAATCAAATTTACCAGCAATATCGGAAGATATCAACTTACCCGTGGTGTCAGAAGATGTTAATTTGCCAGCCACGGTGCCAACCCCTCCCGTTCAGACCTTAACTCCAGAGCCAACTCAATCCGAACACCCCACAATTCAATAGTTGACTCATTTCACGCTCCGCCCCCACCACATTAAGCGTGTACTCCGTAATGCCTTTGGCCGCCTTCAACAGGCAAACAAGTATTCCATCTCGTCATTATTCAAGACAAAAATTTAGCATCCGTTCCTCCTTCACAAAGCTTCAGGATTTTCCGGCTAAATTTTTGTTACCTTGAAAATCTCCAAGATGTTCATTTGTTTGCTCCTGCTCGGGCGATACGCATAAAGTGGTGAGGGCTGCGCTTCCAAATTGGTTTTTTTATTTTCAACTTAACTTAATTCAAGCGTAGCCTTGTTATTTTTATGTCATTTGAATTATTTGAACTCCTCTTTCCAACTACCACCCGCCTACTCAATCAACCAGCGGAGGGAGACACTTTTTACAAAATTAGCCCCGACGCTTCGGTCGGGGTCCCGACACGTTGTCGTCGGGACAGATTTTTAAAAAGGCGTCTCCCTCCGTACGCATAGAGGTTGTGTGAACTGTTCAGAAAAGTGATAAGGCGGAGCGGTTTATTTTTTGAAGGTGAATGTGTTAACATAAAAACATGACTTGGAAAACAATAGGCCACAATAACAACAAGGAATATTTTGAAAATGTAATAAAACAAGGTGTTTTGTCGCACGCTTATCTTTTTTGCGGGCCAGAGGGGATAGGTAAAAAGAAGTTTGCTTACGACCTGTTTCGCATGATAAATCAACGGGAACCGGAAGGGGACCCGGATTTTAAATTGCTTACGCCCCGCTTGGATGAAGATGAGACCAAAATTTATGTTGAGGACATTCGCAACCTTAAGTCGTACCTATCTTTAAGGCCGTATTTTGGTCCCTACAAATTTGTAATTATAAATGACGCTGATCGGTTGGTTCCGGAGGCGGCGAATGCTTTTTTGAAGATGTTGGAAGAACCATTGCCGTTTACGATTATGATTTTGGTGAGCTCCAAGTCTAAATTTATTCTTCCCACCGTTTTGTCTAGATGTGAAAAGGTGTCATTTTTGCCTTCCGGTGAAAAAGTTATTGACAAAGTAACAGTCGAATCGGTAGATGAATTTTTAAGTGTGACCAAACAAGGAATAACTGAACGCATGCAGTATGCAGAGAAACTGTTTGCGGAAAAAGATTACCAGAATACCGTAGTTGGTTTGATATACACTCTTAGGGCGCGAGAAAATCCAAATCATAAAGTTCTTAAAAATCTTTTACACCTGAACTCTCTACTCTCCCAGCCCCAATTTAACCATCGTCTGGCACTTGAGAATTTCCTCATCAATCTTTAAAGCCCTCCGCCCTCACCATTTCCTCAACCTTTCCGCTCCCCCAGCCCCATACCCTTGAAAAACCGCAATCGGCCTCCTTTCAGCGGGAGACCGTTGCTTCATGCTCATCATTTCGAAGAACCAAGCCGAAATGACTCCGCAACATTTTTCAAAGATATGTGGCTGGGTTCGCTTTAAGCTTAAATCTTAGCTCAAGCCCCATTGCTTTTATGTCACTTTGACGAGGCGAGGGAACAGATGAGGTTGGTTGATTTTATTGATTCCCAAAATAATAGGTCGAGCGCCGAGCCGCCTAATGGCGGGACGAGGAGGCAAGCGAGGGTTACTTATTATTTTGGCTTTAAATCAATTCAATCATACCGAATCTGTTTCCGAGATGAGGAACCGGTAACAGAAAAGTAATGGGGCGTGGAGCGGTACTTTGAAAAACTTATCGTTTTATGATATATTGATTACGATGTATCCCGTATGAAGTGAACCCTATCGGGAACAAATAATATTAAACGTTAATTAAAGTGCCTACAATTTGCCACTCCTCCAATATTGTGGATGGTCAGTAGCACTTCGTTCGGGATGTATAAAGACTTAATTACTCAAAGGAAAAAGGATTTTGACTCTGCTGTTGAGCATGTCAAAGGTGAAATATCCGTCATAAGAACCGGCCGGGCCCATGCCTCTATGGTGGAAGATATTGTAGTTGACTATATGGACTCTAAATTTAGAATTAAAGAATTGGCAACGATTAATACTCCTGAACCCCGTACAATTGTTATCCAGCCATGGGACAAGCAGGCCATACCGAATATTGTAAAAAGTATCAAAGAAAGTTCTTTAGGACTAAGCCCGATTGATGATGCAACGGGCATCAGGTTAAATATCTCGTCGTTAACCGAAGAGCGCAGACTGGAGTTTATTAAATTTCTTCATCAGAAAATAGAATGGGGAAGAGTCAGAATCAGACAAATTCGTGAGGATGTTTTAAAAAAGGTTCAAGTTGAGGTCAAAGAAAAAAAGGCTCGAGATGACGATATGTTTAAAGCTAAAGAAGAACTTCAAAAAATAATGAACGACTTGAACCGGACTTTTGACGACATGACCAAGAAAAAAGAACAGGAACTCATGAACAACTAAAGTCCGGCATGTTCCCTACTAAGAATTTAAAACGCTGTGGGTGGGTATCTGATGGCGATTCTTTGATGAAAGAATATCATGACAAAGAATGGGGCACTCCTCTCCACGATGACAAAAAGATATTTGAGTTTTTGTGTTTGGAAAGTTTTCAGGCAGGTTTAAGTTGGAGGACAATTCTTAATAAGAGAAAAAATTTTGAAAAGGCCTTTGCTGGTTTTAATCCTATTAAAGTGGCCAAGTTTGGTAAAAAAGATTTTACACGCCTAATAAACGATAAAGGCATTGTAAGAAATAGAATGAAGATAGAAGCATCTATAAATAATGCCTCAAAGTTTCTTGAAGTTAGGAAAGAATTCGGAACATTTTCAAAATATATGTGGCAGTTTGTTAACAACCGCCCAATAGTTAACAAGATTAAAAAAATGAGCGATTATAAATCAAATAGCGAAGAAGCGATTATTTGGGCAAAAGATTTAAAAAAGAGGGGATTTAAATTTCTCGGACCGACAACTTTGTATGCTCACATGCAGGCGGTGGGCATGATAAATGACCACATGGCAGATTGTTTCAGAAAAACAAACAAATAGTTTGAACTTTTGTGTTTTAGTTGTATTATAAATAGATATGCTGACAGCCGTTATATTCATAGTTGTTCTGGGGGTGTTAGTTTTTGTCCACGAGTTTGGGCATTTTATTTTTGCGAAAAGAGCTGGAATGAAGGTGGAAGAATTCGGTTTCGGCTTCCCTCCGAGAATTTGGGGTATTAAGAAAGGCGAGACACTCTATTCTATAAACGCGGTTCCTTTCGGAGGATTTGTCAAAATTCTAGGTGAAGACGGGGAACAACGAGACAACCCGAGAAGTTTTTCTTCAAAACCAATCGGTTCTCGGCTTCTAGTTATTGTTGCCGGAGTGACAATGAATTTCTTTTTGGCGGTAGCTCTTCTGATGGTTACCAACTTTTTTGGCTTAAGAATAGGGTTAATTGACGACAAAACGGCATCAATCGCCAGAGATAAGTCCGTTCAAATAATTGAAGTTTCCAAGGATAGCCCCGCAGATAAAGCCGGCTTCAAACTTCTTGACGGGATTAGTGGGTTTAAGGTCAACGGTTCGTTTGTGGTTGTTTTAAGTCCGGAAGATGTCCAGAATTTTATAAGCGAAAATATCGGCCAGCCCATAACGATTGTAATAAATAGAAACAAAGAAATATTTGAAAAAGAAATTGTGCCGAGGATTAATCCTCCTGAGGGACAAGGCGCGCTCGGGATTTCTTTGGTTCTGACTGGTGTTGTTTCTTATCCATGGTATGAAGCTATTTGGAGGGGCGTTTATGACGCCGTTATTCTTACAATGAACACGATTATTGGTTACTTTCTTTTGTTCAAAACCCTCTTGTTTGAGGGCAAGTTGATTGCAGATGTTTCCGGTCCGGTAGGAATCGCGACTCTTACGGGTCAGGCCGCAAGAATCGGAATAAACTATTTGATGCAATTTACGGCCATGATATCCATTAATTTAGCGGTTTTAAACATAATTCCGTTTCCGGCTCTGGATGGGGGCAGGGCCTTGCTCATACTTATAGAGAAGCTTAAGGGCTCACCGGTAAACAAAAAAGCCGAACAGTTGGTAAACACTGTCGGTTTCGCCCTCCTTATAGCATTGATGGTGTATGTGACCACTAAAGACATAATAAGATTTTTTTAAATATGAAATTTTCTAAACTATTTACAAAAACAACTCGGGAGGCGCCAAGTGATGAGGAGGCAAAAAATGCCCAACTTTTGATTAGGGGTGGTTTTGTTTTTAAAAATTCAGCAGGAATATATTCTTTCCTGCCTCTTGGCTGGAAAGTTGCCCAAAAAATAATAAACATCATCAGAGAAGAGATGAACCTTATTGATGGACAGGAAATGTTTATGCCCGCATTGGTGGAGAAAAAATACATGGAGCCTACGGGGAGATGGAATTTGGACGTTGGTTTTTTTGCTAAGGGATTGAATGACAAGGAAGCAAATTATGTTTTAGGATGGTCACATGAGGAGGTGTTAACATCTATTGCCTCAAAATATGTCAGCTCTTATAAAGACCTTCCTTTTTCCGCATATCAAATACAAACAAAGTTTAGAAATGAGCCTAGAGCTAAGTCGGGCTTATTAAGGGGCAGAGAATTTATGATGAAAGATCTTTATAGTTTCCACACTACCGATGAGGACATGGAAAATTATTACCAAAAGGCAAGAGTGGCATATTCTAATGTATTTGAAAGGTGCGGATTAAAGTCGCTCTATACTCTTGCTGGAGGGGGAGTATTTACCGATAAATTTACTCATGAATTTCAAGTGTTATCTGATGTTGGAGAAGATACCATTTATCTTTGCTCTGAATGTGAATATGCAGAAAACCAAGAAATTACTAAATTAAAAGAAGGCGATGCCTGTCCTAAGTGTGGAGGCAAGATAATTGAAGAAAAGTCTATTGAGGTTGGTAATATTTTCAAATATGGTGTTAAGTATTCTGAAAAAATAGGTTTATATTTCACAGATGAAACAGGAGAAAAGCACCCCGTGATAGGCGGTGCTTATGGCATTGGTGTCAGCAGATTGATGGCAACCATTGTAGAAATCCATAATGACGAGAGAGGAATTATTTGGCCGGACAATGTGGCTCCCTATAAAGTTCATTTAATTTCTTTGGATCAGAACGAAGAAGCAGAAAGGATTTACAATGATTTAGAGAAAAAGAGTATAGAGGTTTTGTACGACGACAGAGAAGATAAAACTGCCGGAGAAAAATTCGCTGATGCCGACCTCATCGGTTGCCCGATACGAATAGTGGTGAGCAAAAAAACTCTTGAAAAAGAAAGTGTGGAGATTGAAAAAAGAAATAAAAAAGAGCCTAAACTTGTTAAGCTCTCTGACCTCATGTCTGTTGTCAGCGAATAACTGAACCGATATCTCCTATCAGAACTTTCTTTAGATTTCCTTTCTCAAAAAAGTTAAATATCCGTATCTCTATTCCCAAATTCATTGCCTGTGTAACTGCAGTTGAGTCAATTACGGCTAGTCGTCTTTTTAGATAGCCCATGTAACTCAACCTTCTTATAAGTTTCGCATCCGTATATTTCTTTGGATCTTTGCTGTAGATACCGTCAACTTTAGTTCCTTTCAATGCAAGATTGATATCTAACTCTGAAGCGCGTTGAACCATTGTTGTGTCGGTGGAAAAGTTGGGTGTGCCTATTCCTCCTGCAAGGATAACGATACGGCCTTTCTTTAAATGACTGATGGCCTTGCGGTAATAGTATGGTTCACAGACTTTATTTACCTCAAGGGCACTCATCACTCTCGTATCAAGCCCGTATTCGTGTTCAAGGAAGTCTTGTAAGGCGATTGCGTTCATTACCACCGCCATCATTCCCATCCAGTCTGCGGTTATCGTGTTTCTTCTGAAAAAATCTTTCTTTAGTTCGCTACCGCGAACTATGTTTCCTCCGCCCGTTACAATAACCAACTCATGTGTTTCTGAAACAGATTTTACTTCGCTTGCAAAAAAGACGGGACCCTCACGATTGTAGGGTTTTCCAAAGGTCTCACCGCTGATTTTCAAAAGCACCCTTTGCTTTATCAATTTTTACTACCTTCTATTGCCCGGAACCCTCTTTCAAGTGAATAGATAATATCTTTTACGTCTTCTGTGCCGACTGATAATCTGATTAGATTATCAGTTATTCCTTGTGTCAACTTTTCTTTACAGGGTATTTTTTTGTGAGTGGAACGAGCGGGACAGCAAATTAAAGTATCTGTTGTTCCAAGACTCACTAATTGACTAATAATACCAGCTCCCATTCTTTCGTCTCGTGACAGTTGGTTAAGAAAAGATACTGTTTTAGATCCGTCCGCATCTTTTAACTCAAATGACACCATACCACCAAAATTAGTCATGAGTCGTCTAGCAACTTCAAAATTTGGATGATTATTCTTGCCCGGGTAATAGACTTGACGTAAAATTTCACTCTTATGCACTGATAAGTAATGCACCACTTTTTCGGCATTGCGGTTGTGCCTTTTCATGCGATCTTCAGCGCTGACCAGATTGTCAGCTATTCTGGCAGCAACTTCCGCGTCCATCATTCCGGATCCGTCATGATTTTCCCATATTTTATTCATCAATTCCTGTGATGTGATTATAGCCCCCCCAAGATAACGACCTGAACCGTTAAGGTACTTAGTTAAACTGTGGATTACAACATCTACGCCGTGACGAATCGGTTTTTGATTGAATGGGGTTCCAAAAGTGCTATCAACTATTATTACAACATTTTTTCTAAACGACTTAACAAATGTTGTAATTTCAGCGAAGTCGCATATATCCAACATTGGATTACTGGGTGTTTCAAGGAAAACCACCTTTGTCATGGGAGTTATTGCTCGAATAACAGTCGGAGCATATCTTGCATCAACAAAAGCCGTTTCTATACCAGATTTCCTTTTTAGTTTTTTAAGCAATTGATAAGTTCCGCCGTAAAGATTTTTGTGTGCCACTATATGATCACCCATTTCAACGAAACCACTTAAAGCCACTCTTATTGCTGACATACCTGAATCAAAAACTTGAGCCGCTTCTCCCTCCTCTAAAACGCACAAACGTTTCTCAAGAAAACGATGATTAGGGTTGCTTATCCTTGAGTAACCATCATGATTAGCTGTCCCAGAAAAAATCTGTTCACCTTCTTCTACGCTACCGTACTTAAACGTACTGGTTTGGAAAATTGGAAAAGCGTGGGAATTTAAATCTCTTTCTTCGTTTCGATGATTACTGTGAATAAGTTGAGTTCTGGAGCCAAAAGTGTGTTTAACCACTATGCTTCTCCGTTTTCAATGAGCAAACGAAGATACAATATAACTTTTTTTGATTGTTTACAACTATTTTGATATGTTAAACTATCCTTATAATTCGGAATTAAATGCTCAATAAGTTATTCGGTTACTGGTCAAAAGATATCGGTATTGATTTGGGTACTGCAAATACTCTAGTTTATATTCGCGGAAAAGGGATTGTGATTAACGAACCGTCAATTGTTGCTATAAATCAAAAAACCGGCAAAATATTAGCTATTGGCAAAGAAGCCAGAACCATGGTTGGCAGAACTCCTGGATATATTACAGTTTCTCGGCCATTGGTGAATGGAGTTGTTTCTGACTTTGAGGTGACCGAGCAAATGCTCAAATATTTTATAGACAAAGTTCACCAGGAAAGTTTTACTCTACTGCCTCGTCCAAGGGTCGTGGTCGGAATTCCTTCCGGAGTTACAGAGGTTGAAAAGAGAGCGGTTGAAGATGCCACTTATAATGCCGGTGCAAGAGAGGTGTATCTTATTGAAGAGCCGATGGCGGCAGCTATCGGTGCTCGGTTGCCTGTCCACGAGGCGGTAGCTAACGTGATAGTGGATATGGGTGGTGGCACAACCGAAGTGGCCGTCATATCCATGGGCGGAGTTATTGCCTCTCGTTCTTTGCGGGTAGCAGGAGACAAGCTCAACGAAGACATTGTCAGATACTTAAGAGAAGAAAGAAATCTTCTTGTCGGGGAAGCTACGGCGGAAAATTTGAAGTTGACGTTAGGTTCAGCCTACCCTTCTGAAGATGAAGAAGAGGGTCATGTTAGGGGCAGAGATTTAGTGTCAGGTTTACCTAAAGAAATATCTGTAACTTCGGAAGAGATTAGAGAAGCAATGCAACGCTCCGTAAAAAGCATTGTTCTTGCGGTTAAAAACACGATTGAAGAAACACCACCCGAACTAACAGCGGACCTGATAAATAGGTACATATATCTTGCCGGCGGAGGCGCGCTTTTGAAAGGTTTAGACAAAATGATAGCCCACGAAACTAAGCTGTTCGTAAAAATAGTGGACGATCCTTTAACGGCAGTCGCCAGAGGGTGTGGATTTGTGCTTGAAAACGTTGAACAGCTTAAAAACGTTTTGGTGGCTACTCAAAAAGATGATTACTTCTAAACGATCTTCAATAAGATTGCTGGTTATTTTGTTAGTAGCCGTTATTAGCGCTATTTTTTTAAATAAATACGTCATTAAAAAAAGTTTTGTTTTTTATCCTAAATTTTTTGTGAATCTGAGCAGTTCTGTGTTTGTTAAGATAGAAAATTTTGGAGGTTTTTTGGAAAAGATAGAAAATTTTAATCGTCTGGCAAGTGAGAACGACAAATTAAAACAGGATATAGCAGTCGTATCCAAACTGGAAGCCGAAATAGATGACCTAAAAAGCGAAAATGAATTTTTAAGGCGCTCTGTCGGTATTTCTAATAAGCTCGCTTATCAAGTTGTTTATGCCGGAATTTTCAACCTTAATCTGGGCCCCACCGGATACAATGTTTTACTGAACAAGGGATCTTCGGACAATATATCCGAAGGCGATATTGTCATTACTGCTGAAGGAGAGATTGTGGGAAAAACTCAAAAGGTTATGAATAATTTTTCCAGAGTCCTTTTTGTGTCTGATCCAGAATTTAAAATTACCGCAAAAGTGATGGGTTCGGACACATCGGGAATATCCCGTGGTGCTTTTAGCGAGGGTGTGTATCTTGATTTTGTGATTCAAGAGGATGAGATAAAAGAAGGGGACATTGTGATATCAACGGGCAACGATCTGTTTCCACCGGCCTTAGTTCTAGGTTCTGTGGACCATGTTGAGTCTAGCGTGACCCAGATGTTTAAAAAAGTCAGAATCAGGCCTGCTATCAAAGAAATTAAGTTGGGCAGAGTTTTGGTTATAAAAATTAAACAATGAGCAAGTGGTTGATATCGGTTTTATTTTTTGTTGTCATGTTTTTTGAGGGGATGATTTTTCCTTCAATTTTTGGTTTCAGGGAAGGTTTTCTTACTGTAGTTTTTCTGGTTGCCATATTGCTGTATTATAAGGTTGATTTTTGGAGCTTGATTCTGGGGACAGTCATTTCCATGTTCACGGAGTTTTGCTGGGGCCTAAAATTTGGCGTCTTGGCTCTGCCATTACTGGCATCAGTCGGAACTTTTTTTTTGTTAAACAAGTTTTTTAGTATTAAGGGTGCGGTTTTAATGACAATTTCCGGAGCGACTATGCTTGTAGTTTTTTGGTGGTCTTCAATTTTTATAAATAAAATATTTTAATATTTGTATCAGTCGAACAATTTAATCATGTCAAAAAAAGAATATAAAATTTCTATCAGTGAGGATTGGGTTGCTCCGGATGAGACGCTTTTAGATTCCGGCAGTGAATATTCAGATATTGAAACACCGATTCCAACCGATGTTTTCAGGATAACTTTTGCGGTGGCGGTTATTTTAGTTGCCACAGTTATGGCCCTTACTTTTAAAATAGGGGTTGTTGATCATGATACTATGGCAAATCTTGCTTTACAAAATAAATCCGTTAACTTTATCGTCCCACCGCCTAGGGGAATTATAATGGATCGGCTTGGAAAGCCTTTGGTAAAAAATTTACCGAGCTTTGATTTGCTGGTTATCTCAAGAGAGGTGAGAGAAAGCGTTTCGGAGAGTGTTCAGGACGACGTGGCGGATATTCTAGAAGTTAAACAGGAGGAGTTTAAAAAATTTATCTCTGAAAATATTAATTCAAATTCTATTTTCTTTGCCGGAACCGACTTAAGCAAAAATCAGATTTTAGCAATTAAATATTTTAATCCGGATGGTTACTACGTTGTTTCAAGTACTAACCGTAATTACATAGATGGGCAGCAATTTTCTCAGGTAGTTGGATACACGGGAAAGATCAATAAAAATGACCTAAAAGATGAATATTATTACTCTACGGACGTGGTGGGTCGGTTAGGAATTGAGGCTGAATACGAAGAAGTTTTAAGAGGGGAGCACGGAAGAATTTTTTTCAGCCCCGACGACAAAGTGTCGGGATCCCGACCGGAGCGTCGGGATAAAGATTTGAACAAAGATTCAATTCAGGGTAAGAATTTAGTTTTGAATATTGATTACGATCTTCAAAAAAAATTATTCAATGAACTCTATGGGGTTTTGGTCTCGTCAGGGCTATCTCGGGGTGCGGCAGTGGTTCAAAATCCTCAAAACGGAGCGGTTTTGGCAATGGTTAGTTTTCCGACTTTTGATAACAACCTTTTTGTGAAAGGTTTATCGGATAGTCAGTTTAAAAATCTTTTTGAAAACAGTACGAAACCACTCTTTAACAGAGTTATAAGCGGGCAGTATAATCCCGGTTCAACTATCAAGCCATTCATAGGAATGACAGCACTTCAAGAAGGGATAATTACCCCAAACGATACTATTCGTGACTGCGTCAGTTTGGTTGTTCCAAATCCTTTTGACAGAAATTCTTCCTATGTATTTAAAAACTGGAGACAGGATTATGGTCTTTTTAACTTGAGACGGGCGATTGCTCAATCTTGTAATGTTTTCTTTTTCACTGTGGGCGGAGGATTTGGTAATATGTCAGGCCTTGGCGCTGAAAAAATATATAGATATTTGACCGATAGTTTGGCTAGCTCAAATTTGGGCATAGACTTGCCGGGAGAAGAGCATGGCTTTATTCCCAGTCCTGATTGGAAACTTCAAACAAGAGGTGAGAACTGGTATCAAGGAGATACTTATAATATTTCCGTAGGACAAGGAGATCTGCTTGTTACTCCTTTATGGTTAAATTCTTATGTTTCGGCTATTGCAAATGGAGGGACTATTTATAAACCGATGGTTGCTCAAAGAGTGGTTGATGACAAAAATAACAATTTAAAAGTCTTTATGGAAGAATCCTTAAAAAAGTTGCCTTTCAGGGACGATATTATTCAGGAAATGAAAAGCGATATGGAGGAAACGGTAATTTCCGGTACGGCCGGGATACTGAAAGATTTACCGGTTAGATCTGGAGCCAAGACTGGAACGGCCGAGGTAATAAAAGGTAAAAGTATAAACTCCTTGTTTACCGCCTTTGCTCCTTTTGATAACCCAGAAATCAACATAACTGTTTTGATAGAAGGCTCAGCATCTAATCAAGGACTTGCTATCGGTACAGCTCACAATGTATTAAAGTGGTATTTTGGTGAATATCAACACACCCCTTGAATTAAGTCTTAATAAGTAGTATAGTTTCTTAATCAATTTTTAATTAAAGCGACACTTATCAAATGGATAATCAATATTTTAGTAAAGAAGGTCTAGAAAAACTTAAAAGAGAACTTGAGGAGCGTCTTAATGTTATGCGTCCGGAAATAGCCCAACGTATCAAAGAAGCTAAAGAACTGGGAGACTTGTCTGAAAATGCTGAATATGACTCAGCCAAAGAAGCCCAAGCATTAAATGAGGGGAGGATTGAAGACATAAAAAGCACTTTGGAAAGCGCTGTGATTATAACCGGAAACAACACCAGCGGAACCGTAGGTGTTGGTTCGGGTGTCAAAGTAGAATCAAAAGATGGAGCCCGTTCATTCGTTATAGTCGGCGCCGCCGAGTCCGATCCGGCCAAAGGTTTTATTTCAAATGAATCTCCTCTTGGTCAGGCATTCTTGGGACACAAGAAAGGGGACAAAGTTGAAGCAAGAACTCCTAAGGGTATAGTGGACTACAAAATCGTTGAAGTGAATTAACTGTGTTTAATTGTTAAAAGCGAAGAATAACTGCCTTATGGGAACCAGAATATTTTTGTTCCAGCGGCAAAAATTTCTTCTCCCTCGCCCCGATTGATCCCGCCAAAGCGGGACACCAAGCCAATCGGGACTGCGGGGCGTTCCCCTAAGCCAGTCATCCTTCGCGTTTAATTTTCTACCCCTATGTCTTTCTACCCCTATGTCCAGTGTAGGGGTAGCTTCGCACTCCCCCAATTGTTTTATTGTTAACTGATAGTTACAAAGAGAGCTCAAACCTGTGTATGAAAAAAGGGCCCCGCGATGGGGCCCTTTGCATGCCTACGCATGCTGGTCTTACTTCTGACTGGCGTCGTCGGCGGCGCCTAGAAGACGCCGGTGAATTCCACCTGACGCGGGCATTCACGCTGGACGTGCGCCAGCGCGTCCTTGGCGTCCGTCAGCGTCACCTCGGCGCCGTAGATCGCATCCTGCGCCGCTTCGATTGCGGCCTCGAGGTCGGCCTTCTCCTCTTCGGAGATGATGGCCTTCTCCTCCGTGGCCTCAACCACGAAGACGTTCTTGCGCTCCTTGAGGAGCACCCCCAGCGACGCATCCGCGGCGCGAAGATTGCTCTCCGCCGTCGCGAGCTCCGATTCGCACCGGCTGTTGAGCTCGGGCGCCCTCTCGTCGGTGTTGAGACCGACCCAGTGGTACCCCTGCTTCATGATGTGCCTCGTCACGGAGCGCTGGTTGCGCCCCTCACCGACGAGCACGATCACTTGGGCGCGGGTCCTTCCCTTGGAAAACGACACGACGCGATTGACTTGGATGGTCTTCATCTCTGTCTCCTTCTTCCCCCGCACTCGGCGGGGTTTACGGGTGAACGAAACGACGTTGTTGTAAAAGTGTGAAGTGGGCTAAGATAGCGCACCGGCCTTCCAGCTTGGTGTCTGGACTGGTCAGTCACTGATCAGACTCCCACCTCACTTTTGCATTATAGCATAATAAATACCATTTTGTCAAGGCCAAGTTTTTGACCTTATTTCGGGCTAATTTGACCCTCTATTGTCAAATGTTATCTATTAATAAATAGTGTATACAGAATTATGCAAATGCATAATTCTGTATACACTATACCCAGCCAACCAGCGGAGGGGGTGTATTTTTTTAAAATTAGCTCCGACGCTTCGGTTGGGGTCCCGACACGTTGTCGTCGAGATAAATTTTTAAAAAGTGCACCCCGCAGCATGCATGGAGACCGTTCAGGTCATTCAGACCCTAATGAGTCTTTAGGCTCAATGAACCCTGAAGAGCCCTTAGAACATTCGTCTCAGAGAGATCCCAGTCTCGACGAGCTCGATGAGTTGTGTGAACTATAATCTTATGGCATTTTAGTTTATTTCTGATATTATTAATCCATGGCTCTAGACGAAATACGTAAAATTAAAATTGATAAAGTTGAGGAGTTGAGAAAATCCGGCATTGATCCATATCCGGCTAATTCCAATCGGACACACAGAATATCTGATGCTTTAGAAAATTTTGAAAAGTTTAGTTTCTCAAAGGAAGATATAATTTTGGCCGGTCGTGTTTTGGCGAGGCGTGAACATGGCGGTTCTACGTTTTTTGATGTAAATGACGGAAGCGCCAAGATTCAGGGATTTATTAAAGAAGACATTGTCGGTGCAGATAGATACGATATTTTTAAAAACTTTGTTGATACTGGTGACTTTGTTGAAATCAAAGGTTTTTTATTTAGCACAAAAAAAGATGAAAAAACTCTTGAGGTAAAAGAATTCAAACTTCTTACCAAGGCGTTATTGCCTCTGCCTGAAAAATGGGAGGGCCTGCAAGACGTGGAAGAACGTCTTCGCAAGAGATACCTTGATTTGATTACGAATCCCGAAGAAAGGGAGCTGTTTGTGAAAAAGTCCAAGTTCTGGCAGGCGACAAGAGAGTTTTTAATCAAAGAAGGCGGACTTGAAGTGGAAACGCCAATTCTTGAACAAATTCCCGGAGGAGCCGATGCTGAACCGTTCAAAACTCACATGAACGCCTTGAATATGGATTTGTTTTTGAGAATTTCACCGGAACTCAATCTCAAAAAACTGATAACCGCCGGATATGAAAAGGTTTTTGAAATTGGAAGAATTTTCAGAAACGAGGGAATTGATAGGGAGCATTTGCAGGACTATACCCAGATGGAAATGTATTGGGCTTACTATGACTATGAAAAACTGATGGGGCTTATTGGGAACTTGTTTAAACACATAGCGACAGAAACACTGGGGATCCCCAGCCATCAATACCAAGAAAAGACCGTAGATTGGAATTCCGCGTGGAAGCATTATGATTATTATGAAGAGTTTGAAAAATACACCGGCTTAAAACTTCAGGAAGTTAGCGAGAAGGATTTGATAAATTATGCAAAAGAAGTCGGGATAGACGCCGACAAACATATCGGCAAAGGCAGGCTCATAGATGTGATTTTCAAAAAGAAAGTCAGGCCGCATCTTTGGGAACCGGGATTTTTGATTTTGCCGCCGATTGAAATTGAGCCACTTGCCAAAAGATATTCCAAAGACCCAAATCGGGTTGAACGATTTCAGGTTGTGGCCGGAGGCACGGAATTGGGAAAGGGTTTTTCTGAATTAAATGACCCAATTGATCAGCGTCAGCGCTTTGAAGAACAAGTTAAGTTGGGTGAAGCAGGAGACAAGGAGGCTCAAAGAATGGACGAAGGTTTTGTAGAAACGCTAGAATATGGAATGCCTCCGACGGCAGGATTCGGAATGTCAGAGAGATTTTTTGCATTTTTGATGGACAGACCGGTACGTGAAACAGTGTTCTTCCCACTAATGAAACCGAGAGAAAATGACTGAAAATAAGCCCAAAATCAAATCAATTGAAAACACTGAAAACGCTAACGAGAAAAAGAAAAAACATTTCTTTGAAGGTTTAAGGAATCGTTTTTTGGCTTTAGCTATGGCTGGTTTTATTACCTTGGGCGCCGGGTGGGGAAAAGATCTTTTGCGGCAGTTTGAAGTGACAGAGAAAGAAGTTATTACCGACATTGTTCCAGTGGATGAAATTAAAGAGGTATCTTTGGAAAATTTCAAAGAAAAAACAGAAAGAGAGGAACCGGAATTTGCAAAATTGGCGGAAGAATATAAAAAGGTTATAGAAGCTCAATTGGACAATTTAGAAAAAGAAATTACCCAGTACAATATTGATAGCCCCAATCATCAAGAGCAAGATAAGTGGTTGATATCGGCGGAACAACAAGATTACGAAAGTGGTGCTTATCTTCAAGGTAGTGTTCTTCGTGATATGGATATTGATCATGAATTAATATCCCAACTTATTTACAATCCTGTTTTTTTGAAAAATAGTCACAAGTTTTTAAATGCGAGTTTTGATGATATCTTTTGGAGCATTGCCCTCCTGAATGATTCAAGAGATTCAAGAAATGTTGCAGCTAAGTTTATTAAACCACCTACTGTTATTTTTAACCCCCATTCTCAATATGGAGTACGAAGAAGGGCTGACACGACAACCTCGCTCGTTGGCAGTCAGTGGCAGCCAGAAATCACACTTTACCCGCAAGCTTTTATGGGACCAGACAAACAAATCAATCCGAATACGTATACAAATTTTTTGATTCATGAACTAAGCCATGCTTTTTTAGCCGGTTCAGGAGATGGAAAAAGAGTTGATAGAAAAATGGGAAATGATTTTGCCGATGTTCTCGACGAGGGCAGAGTTCAAGGCATTACTTATAAAGTGGTTCGATATTTGAACCGCAATAATTCTGACTTGAGGCCAGTCTATAAAGAAGCCGATGGTTATGATAATTATTTAATTATTGCCGAAATTATGGAAAGTATTGCCAGAACGCACATGAATGACGACTTTTTGGTAGAGTGGCAATTAGGATTGATTGATTATCGAACAATGCTGGAAAAATTTAAAACGGCCTTTGATGATCTTGGGTTGAGTGCCAATGCATATAGATCTATTGTTGATTTTCGTTTTGGTGAGAACAACAACAAAGCATCCGAGAAGTTTTTGAAAGACTTATTGGTGGAGTTAAAATTAGCGAACAAGGTAAATTTGTCTAATGACTTTATTAGAAGTATAATTACAAAAGGAGATGTTAGATATTAAATTCATTCGTCAAAATCAAGGCAAAGTCAGAGAAGCCGTTAAAAACAAAAGGTCGTCTTTGGACTTGGACAAGCTTTTGGCTTCTGATGAAAGGCGCCGACACCTACTGAGTGAATCCGAATCATTGAAGGCAGAACAGAATAAACGCTCCAAAGGTCCGCAATCGCCGGTTGACCTGGAAGAATTGAAAGCGTTGAAAGAAAAGATAAAATTGATAGAGAATGAATTAAAATCGGTTGAAGAAGAATATGAACGTCTTATGATGACGGTTCCAAATATACCCACCGAAGATACTCCAATCGGAAAAGATGAGTCAGAAAATAAGGTTTTGAGAAAATGGGGAAAAGTAAAAAGTTTTGATTTCAAGCCCAAAGAACATTGGGAACTTGGTGAGGCATTGGATTTAATTGATAGCGAAAGAGGTTCAAAGGTTTCTGGAGCAAGATTTTCCTATTTAAAACGCGGATTAGTTTTAATGGAATTTGCCATTATTCAATACGGACTCTCAGTTTTAACGGATGAAAGGTTATTGAAAAAAATTATTAAAAAAGCTGGATTGGGTGTAAAACCGACTCTGTTTATTCCCGTTCTTCCGCCCGTTTTGATTAAACCTGATGTTTTTCAAAAAATGGCTCGTTTGGAACCAAAAGAAGAAAGATATCATATTCCAGGTGATGACTTGTATTTAATAGGAAGCGCAGAACATACTCTCGGTCCAATGCATATGGACGAAACCTTTAAAGAAGACGATTTACCGGTTCGCTATGTTGGTTTTTCTACCGCTTTCAGAAGAGAGGCCGGTTCTTATGGCAAAGACATGAAGGGAATTTTGAGAGTTCATCAGTTTGATAAATTGGAAATGGAGTCGTTTTGTTTGCCGGAAAATTCAATAAAAGAACAGGATTTGTTTGTGGCTATTCAGGAATATTTTTTTCAAGAATTAAAGATACCTTATCAGGTGGTTGCAATTTGTACTGGAGACATGGGTGGTCCAGATGCCAGACAGATAGACATAGAAGCGTGGATGCCCGGTCAGAATAGATATCGCGAGACTCATACCGCAGACCTAATGACTGATTATCAATCAAGACGTCTTGGGATCAAAGTAAAACGTTCTAATGGTACAGAATTTGTCCACATGAATGACGCCACAGCTTTGGCTCTTAGCCGAACCCCGATTGCAATAATGGAAAACTATCAGACCAAGAAGGGCACCATTGAAGTTCCAAAAGTTCTCCGCAAATTTATGGGCGGGATAAAAGAGGTAAAGTAGTCCATGCGTCCGGTTAATATAAAAAAACTAAATCGTAAAGATGGAGTGGCGAGACGGCATCGCCAGATTTTTGTTTTAAAAATTATTGCAATTTTGGCGGGAATCATGATTATTGTGTTTGGGTTAATCTATCTTTTATTTTTCTCACAATTTTTTGATGTGAGGGAAGTAAGTTTTAATGGTTTGAATACAGTTAACTCGGATGAATTTAGAGAAAAAGTAGATAATGAACTAAGCCAAAAGGTTTTAGGACAGTTACCTAAAAGAAATAACATTCTTTTTGTGAATATCGGAAATTTTGAGACTGCACTTGCTTCAGCTTATCCAATTTTTAAATCTGTAAACGTCCATAGAAAACTTTTTCACGACCTGGTATTCGATTTTCTAGAAAGAAAACCGGCCGGAATTTGGTGTTTCGGTCCGCCAGATGGAGAGTGCTCCTATTTTGACGAAGAAAAGGTTCTTTGGGGTCAACCGGCTAGGTCATCAGGCTTTATATTTTTAACCATTGATGATCAAAGAGAGAAACCTAATAATCAAGATGATAGACAAATAGACGACGATTTTTTTGAGCCAATTATGAAGGTGGCAAAAAATCTGACGGGGGAGATAAAAAATATAATAATATCAAAAGACTCGTTTAATGAATTTAGAGTTTATACCGCTGACTACTATATTGTTTTTACAACCGATTTTGATGTTCAGAACCAGTTAGATGTTTTAAAAATATTCATGGATGAGAAGGGCAACGAGCCCAACTTCCACCCCCAATATATTGATTTAAGGATTGACGGTAGGGTTTACTATAAATGATAATCAGGGAAAATATAATCTTGGCGCCGTATACGACTTTTCGGATTGGTGGACCGGCAAAGTATTTTTGTGAAGTTAAAAGTGTTGATGACTTAAGGTTTGCTCTACGATTTTCTAAAGAAAAAAACTTACCCATCTTTGTTTTGGGAGCAGGAAGCAATGTTTTAATTTCTGACGAAGGATTTAACGGTTTGGTTGTTAAGATGAATATCAAGGGACTGGATTTTAATGACGAGAAAGGCCACGCGATATTAAGTATTGGGGCCGGAGAAAGTTGGGATTGTATGGTTGAACGGTCAGTAGAAAAAGGTCTAAGCGGTATAGAAAATCTGTCACTGATTCCAGGAACTGTCGGAGCGGCTGTTTATCAAAATATCGGTGCTTATGGTGTTGAGCTAAAAGATGTATTTGAAAACTGCAAAGTATTAGATACCGTTTCCGGAGAGATTGGAGATCTCTTTGTTGAAGATTGTGCGTTTGGGTATCGTGATAGTATTTTTAAACATAAACAAGGCGCGAACCTCATTGTTTTAGGGGTAAACTTAAAATTATCTAAAACCCAAAAACTAAATACTAACTATCCTGATTTAACTAAAGTTTTTGAAGGTAAGAATCCTTCTGTCGCCGAGGTGAGACAAGCAGTTGTGGACACAAGAAAGAGGAAATTAATTTATCCGGATGAACTGGGAAATGCTGGTTCATTTTTTAAAAATCCTATCATATCGACTAATCATTTTAAAAATCTAACTTTAAACCACCCTGACCTGAAAGGGTTTAAACTAGCAGACAGGTCAGTGAAACTGTTTGTTGCTCAACTAATTGAAAAGCTTGGTTGGAAAGGTAAAAAATTGGGTAACGTAGGTGTTTCTGAAAAACACTCTTTGGTTTTGGTTAATTACGGAAAAGGAACGGCTAAAGAGATGTTAAATTTGGCTGATAAAATCAAAAAGGATGTTTGGGACGAGTTTGGTGTTAAATTAGAGTCGGAGGTTCAGGTTATTTGAGACTATTGACTTTATAATAAGACTTTGCTATAATGGATAGACACTAAGTTCTTTACATATCGGGTCCTTCTGGGAGTGCGCCGTGCTTTAGCCGGCAAAGCTCTCTCTGGGGCTCGAAAAAAGCCAGCAAATACCTCAAAATCTAGGCATACAAGTAAGATATATTTGGCCTTTAAGGATGGAACATTTGTAGAAATATCGCGATTAGTTCTCAAGTTGTTAGTAATTTGCTGGTTTTTTTCGGGCTCTGACTAAGGAGCCAACAAGAAGGCTGTGGCCTGGGTACGGGCAGGCGGGGGCGAGGTAGGCCTTCGGGCGTGCCGGGCGGTACGCTCAGACAGTGGCACCTTTGCTGCCGCTTACCCAGACCACGGCCTTATATCGGCAAAGAATGAAGCGAGGTTCTTCTGCCGAGACAACGGCGGAGTGGAGCCGGGGGGAAGCTCCGGTAGCAAAAAAGCCACACCGTTTTCAACCACAGGGTAATGGTGGATAACCTTGGCCTCGCAACGACGACTGTTATGCGAGATTCACAACCACTCGGGAGGGGCGTGTGTCGCCCCTCCCGCCACCAAAGGTGCCTAAAACACTATAATCTCCAAAGCCAAGAAGGGAGGAGATAGACTGGTGCAAATTTAGCGGGGAAGCCCGCGATAAAAATACTTCGCTTTGGCAAGTGAGTGCAGCCACTTCCCACGCAGGCCTTTCAGGGCCTGCATTTTTTTATTTAAAATTTCGTTATGAAAAACTCCAGGACCCAGCCACCTTCAGACTCGCCTCCGGTCATATAACTCCTCCGAGAGTTATATGACCTCAGCTATATGAGCATTGTCTAATCGCCGACTGATGGACTCCGTCCTATATTATATCAGTCGTCTCAGGCAACGTCTCAAATGTCTTTAGGTGACTGGGTTCTTACGCTTTAAGCATTTCCCTTGTCATTTTCACAACCATTGTGGAGGGATAGCTTACAAACAAAGCTTTACCTTAAATCGACAGGAAAGCCGGAACTGACTCCTTAATTCCTTAAAGAATTAAGGTAAGGAATTCCGGAAGG
>Ga0209343_10001105_pt1 | contig 37235 bp, 43 predicted proteins | sample RifCSPlowO2_02_FD_184026 | JGI IMG/M metagenome (GOLD analysis project Ga0209343, IMG submission 184026) | Groundwater microbial communities from Rifle, Colorado - Rifle CSP2_plank lowO2_0.2 (SPAdes) (version 2) | ecosystem: Environmental > Aquatic > Deep subsurface > Groundwater | place...
CGTGCGAAGATAAAAAGATCTTTTTTTTCTTTTTTTTCTAATCTTTCTTGGCTTTCTTAAGATAGCTTTCTTGTGCTCTATTATTTTGATAAATATTTTATCATTAGGAATACTTAATTTTCTTAAGAAAGATTTTTGAATAGGAGAATATAGGTATAAAATATGGAAAAAGTGACAGAAGAGTTTGTAATTGCAATATATGATCATCTTGAAGGTGTTCATGAGCTCATTATTAGAGATACAGGTGGATTAGAAGAGGTTAGAGATAAGGGTGGATTATATCATTCTTCATGGAAAATTGCTGAAAAAATAAATAATAATACTGGAGCCTTAAAAGTTGCCTCTTTTATTTTTTACGAACTTGCAAAAAAACATCATTTTAATGATGGGAATAAAAGAACTGCTTATTGTTCTGCAAAAGAGTACCTTTTCTGGCAAAATTTTCATTTTAAATTAGAATATAGTTCTGCATTAGTGTTTATAACAGATATTGCAAAACATGAGAATTCAAAAACGTTAAAAGAAATAGAGTTTTGGATAGGAAATAATATAGAAGCTATACAAAAAACAAAAGATATAAATAGCTTTTTAGACATACTTTACAAAGATTTGGAAGGAATGAAAAGGTAAAAAATGGCACTTACAAAAAAACAAAAAGAAATGTTTCTAACTATGAAAAAAGCAACGAAAGTTATTCTTCTTGAGGATAGAAAACTTCTCAAAGAATTAGCAAAAAGGTAGATTTCTCTACTGCTCTACGACTTGGCTTCGGAATCTTAGCTGTATTGATCGTTATCTTAGCATTGATCTTGATCGTGCGAAGATAAAAAGATCTTTTTTTTCTTTTTTTCCTTTTATTATTCATAGCCTTCTAAATTTTTAAATTACTCTTCTAGTAAGGTCTTTCTTCTAAGATATTCGGAAATCTTCCGGATTTTTCTAAAGAATCTTTATGAATGGAAAAGTACTCTCTTTTTTAATATGGCAAAAACAGAAACTTTATTAAAAGAGGTATACTTAAGGTATACTATGGAAATTACAACAATTAAACTACAAAAGAAAACAAAATCAGAATTAGATAAAATGAAACAAAATCAAGAAACATATGATGGGATAATTAAACGTTTAGTAGCTGAAATAAAAAAGAAATATCAAAAAAAGGAATTAATAGAAGGATATTCTCAAATAGGAAAAGAAGACCTGAAGGAATTAGAAGGGTGGGAAACTGCCACTTGGAGAGATGAAGAGTGGAAATAAAAAGAGGTGAAATTTGGATGATTAATTTAGATCCTACTGTAGGTCACGAAATAAAAAAAGTAAGGCCAGGAGTAGTTATACAAAACGATTTAGGGAATAGATTTAGTCCAATAACCATTATTGTTCCTATTTCATCTCAAAAAATAGAAAAAGTATATCCTTTTGAAGTGTTTATTTCAAAAGAGAATAATAACGGTCTAGAAAAGGATTCAAAGATTGTATGTAATCAGATGAGAGCTATAGATAAAAGGAGATTATCAAGAAAAATAGGAACTGTCTCTAAAGATCTTATTGAGGATATCAATACTGCATTAAAAATTAGTCTTGATTTAGATTAGAGTGTTTTTAAAAACAACCAACCAAACAAAAAATACAAGCAACAAAAAGAAAAAAACTGCTTCTAAAAATCCTCCTGTTCTCATAAACCCACGTATCCTAGGCCCAATCCAATAAGGTTTGACACCGCTCAAAGTAAGCATATCTGTAACAAGATGCGCAATATACCCCCCTGCCAACGCCAATCCTATCCAGAATGCATGAAAATACCAACCAAGAAGAAAAAATGCTAAAGGAACAAAAATACTATGCAAAAACCCTCTGTGCCCAAAAAAGAAAGAAATAACTGAAGAAAGTGGCCATAATCTTCTTCCAAGCATGCTTCCTGGATGATCTATATCAGGAAGCAATGCTGCAAAACAAAAGAGCAGAAAGAAAAGGATTGGATGAGAAAAAGAAAATATATTCACAAGAAGAAAAGCAAGAATTGCTGCAAAAAGAAGATGTGTGATGCCAAGCATAAGAAAATTTACTGTAATTCCATTGCAAGCTCTTTAGGATCAGCACTGAAAACACTGTTTGCAGTAAACTCTAAGCGGTTAAAGAAAGTGTTCTTATTGACCTTCCCTTGTATGCGCAGTTGTTTTCCTGCGACCTTCCTTTGTACTTCACGGAACATTTCTGGGCTGTCTTTCAAGAGGGCAACATCATCCATTTCCAGCACATTTTTAACTACATCTCGAAAGCAGACAACACGAATATTTTCTGTTCCATCATCAAAGACCAAATTAAGAATTGCCTGTGGGACGCTCATGACAGGCCCATGCTTTGCACAGCTAAATCCATCACCTGAAAATTCCACTTTTTTCGTGCATGTAGGGCATCCATCATAAAACCTTGGTTCAAAAATCTGCACAACAGTACCAACAACAGTAGCATTGTCATTTTCTTGGAGATCTTTTATTGCTTTTTTCAAAGCAGGTGCAAAGCCATTCATACTAGATGGAGCAGCAACAGTCCCAAGCGTTTCTCCAAGAGGATTCAAAGTCCAGTTTGCTTGGTTTCCCATTTGTACTTCTTTTCCACTAAAGCTATTTTCTCGCACATAACAATTTTGAATTTTAAGTGTCATTCCTTCTTTGACAAATCCTTCTTCTACTTCTTTAATCTGTTTTTCATCCCAAAGAACTAATCGGCAAGTCCCACTTTCATCTCCTACAAGGAGATTCATAACTCTCCCTTCACGTGCAGCAGTTTTAAATGTTCGCACTTCATTGATTTTCAAGACTTTCACAAGCATTTCTACCCCTTTAAATGCAGGATTCAGCTCGCTGATAGATATTCTTCTTCCAAGATTCTTTGGTATTTCATACACTTTCACACCTAATTCATTTGCAACAATATGAGCTGCTCCTTCTTTAGAAATAAGATCAGAAAGTTGTTTGAGTTTTTCTTTGACACGAAGATGTACTTCTTCATGATCCATGTGTTTCTCTTCACAAATCTTTTTAATAATTTCCTCGTACACCAATGTTGTCATAAAAAATCCCCCTAAAAATAATCTCCATGAAAACAAGTTTAAATACTTTTGTGCAACATAGAATATAATAAAATAGTTCTCATGGAATTGTTACACAACAATGAGAGTATTTTGTAAAGGGCAGAATTAGGAGCTGTGCATATGTTATATAATTGATTTAGTGTAACGAAACTACATGTACAGTTTTCTTTTTAGCCCTTTTTTCTAAATCTTGTATAATCAGAAGGTCATCTATTTCTATAAGCTTTTTTACAACTGGGTTTGCTTTATTGAGTTTGTAAAGCTGGACATTTCCTATATTTCGTGAGAAAAGAAGCATTTCAATTTTAATAAGTCGTTTCCATATTTTATACAAAGAAGCACGACTAACCGGAATATGTCTAAGGCAATCTGCTTTAGAAAATTCTAATTCTCTTTCTGTAAGAATATAATCTAAAACGCGCGCCGGTGCTGAATCTCCAACCCAATTGATAAAAAGTGATGTATTTTTCATAATAGCAAGAAGAATCATATCTATTTAAATGTTTCTTTTTTTATGCATTAATGTATTTTTTTTAAGACAAATACTCTTTCTCACAATGTTCTTTATAAAATGCAAGAATTTCCATCTAAGAGTAATATACAATATTCAAGAAGGATAAAAGAGTTATTATCTCTACTTCGTACTACAACTAACTTCTAAAGCTGTCTGTTCTTGTTCTAAAACTCTTTCTATATCCTGTTGCAGTTTAAGCTCTTTATTTCTTGATTTTGTGAGTAAGAGGATTTTTATCTGAATTCTTCCTCCTTTAATAAGGATATCATAACGAAAAAAAGAAATTTGGCGAAGCGCTTCTTTAGAGACATCTAGAACCTTTGAAGCATCTTCTATTTCAAGACCCATAGTTAATCCTCCTGGATCAAAATGAATGGTATAATCATCTATATCTACTGATTTTTCATATAGGAGGTTTTTTACTTTTAAAAGAAGTATGTCATGCTTTAAATCATAGTTCCATACTCCCTTTCCAATACCGTTATAGATGAGATTCTTTGTTTTCATGTTCTTAATATTGGAAGTGTATCTTTCTTCATAAAGCTTACTACTTCTATCTCTCCCTCCTTTATTTCAATGATTATATTCAAGAAAAAATTTTTTCTGTGATAATAGATGGTATATCTTCCATTTTGTTGTAAAGCTACAAAATGTGGTACTTCTCTTTGAAGAGGCAGTTTTAGAGCTTCTTCTGTAAAAAGAGTTCTTTGTGCCTGATATATTTTCTCAAAAGCATGAGGGCAAATGGTGATAACTTTTTCCTTTATTTGCTCCAGTAACCATCTTCCTTCTCTGACTTCTATTATTTCTCTATGAGACATAAGGAACAATCATATGTTTTAATTCATAAAGATGTGTTCATTTTTTTCGGAAGATTTTCGAGAGCTTTAAAAGCAATACAAATTATTTTCTTTTCTTCCATAAAACATATGCACGAATATAGAGAATGACTAAAACAGAGTTTGCAAAGAGTAAACCTGCAGACTGAGATAATATTCCTATAATAGTCCAGAGAATATTTCCTGTTAAAGCAATAAGAAATCCATATCGTTTCTTATTCCCAATAGTATAAATACCTAAGAAAGTAAGGAGCATAGCAAGAATATCAATACCATAATAATTCGTAAAAAAAGAAAAATCCATCTAAGGCTCTAACCAAATAGTAGTGGAAGGAATGACATCTTCATAGGCAAAACCACTCAAAGTAATGCTTATCTCACTTGCTTGTGCTCCTAGATTTGTAGAATCAACACCAGTAACCAAGCAAGTAATAACATCAGTTTTATCTCCTCTGCTTAATTTTACATCATCTGGGCAATCAATATCATATGCTCCCTTAACATCTATTGTAAATTCTTCTCTATAACCAGCATCTCTGTATTCAAAGCATTCATTCAAAGAAGGAACAATGATTCCAGTGCCAACATTTTCTAAATAAATCTTAAATCGCATTTCCCCATTTGCTTCTCCTTGATCAATATCTACAGGATTTTGCTCAATCTGTGTCACTTGTACACTAGATGCAGGATTAGAACCGCTAGGTAAGTTTGTTCCAATTTCTTCTGCACGAGCAGTATAGTATAAATATGCTTTCACTACAACAGGTTCTTCATAACAGTAGAGCCCTGTAATCTCTTTATTCACTTTTGTAGTAATTTCTCCTTGGTAAACAATAGGTCCAACATCTACTTCTGTTGTTTCTTCTAAACAAGTTTCTGAATCAATGCCAAAAAGTTTTTCTGCATTCTTTTCTTGTGCTCCAGAGAAAATACTCGTTATAGCTGCATCACCAGTAAGTCGCACTCGCGCTTTTCCAGTATCAATATCATCAGAGAATTTGTTTGTAAGGACTACTTCCACATCAATATCATCACCAGCTTGATAAGGATTTGTCTCAGAACTCACAGGTGCAAAATCTGCAAATGTTGCTGTAACCATTTGTGTTTCATCACCATTACAGTTTGCATATGCACCTGTAACACCACTTGTATTCTTTTGTGTACTACATGCGGAAAGAAAGATAATTCCTAATAAAAAAACAAGCATAACCTCTTTTGTACGAACCATAATTTACATAGAAAGATGTTTTGAATTTATTAATGTTTCTATTCACAAACTTAAACTAAGAAACAATAGTAATAATACTTTGTATGACTTCTTGATATTTTTCTTCTTTAATTTTGCATACTTTTCTATTAATCTGATTCTTTGTTGCAGTAAATAACATATTTGTACGAATATAACTATGCGTCATGAGGCTTCCTTCAAGAGTTTCTTTTTCTTTCAGTTCTATGCTATATTTATCTTTAACTATTGCTTGAGAGGTTATTTGGCATAAAAGTATATCTTCTCTCATTTCTTCTGAAAGGACTAAGCAAGGCCGTAATTTTCGATTACTTAAGTCCGTATAGGGGAAAGGAAATAATACTATTTCCCCTTTTGTAAATGTTTCCATGCTTCATCCTCCTCTTTTTTGAGCCAATTCTTTGCAAGAGATTTCTGGCTTGCAAGAGCAGTATTCTTACCACTAAGACTCTCTCCTTCAAATAATTTCTCTCGAAGAGTTTCCCTAATAAAGTCTTGTAAACTATCAAAACCTTTTTTATCTGCAAACTGTTTTGCTGACTTGTACATTTTATCAGAAAGTTTGATACTTATTTGCGTACTCATATGTACATTTATATATCCTTGTTTATTTAAGCTTTTCTCCATAGAAATCTAGTGTAAAATTCTTTTAATAAAGCTTTAGCGGAAAAATCCGGAAGATTTCCGGATTATTCACTCACAACATCAAATGCAACAGATTGTATTTCTTGATATCCATAATCTATTCTAATCCACCCATTATATTCTTTTTCTCCACCAATAAATCTTTGTGTATTAAGATTTTCAATTTTGCACGTAGCTGTAGCTTCCTCTTTTTTGAGATCAAAGCTCAGACTTCCACAATCATAGGATTCACCAAAAAGAATAACAGAAATATCTGCAGTTGTTTTCTGATCAAGATTTGTAAGCAAACAAGCGGAGTCTAATGTTTCATCTATTTCAATAAGTTCTGCATTGTCATCTAAGTTTGCTTCTGCTTCTATGCGCAATCGCAATGTCACAGCATTTCCACCTACAGTAGTTAATTCTTCTTCTACGGAGAGAATTTGTACAGGCCCAGAAGAGCTTTCAGTAAGTTTATTCCCTTCAACAGAACATTCTTCTTCATTGTAAGGATCACCAGTAAGACAAAGAGAGAATGGCCCATACGCAGTATAGAGATATTTCGTATACAAAGTCATATAATAAGATCCTATTGCATCTTCAGAAACAAAACTTGGACTAAAGTCAACTCTAGTTTTTTCAAAATTCGCATCATCAGAATCATCTAAAGTAATGTAAAAGCTTTCACAGTTGCATCCGCCTAATCCAGAAAAAAGACTTCCATCTAATCCTGTCATGCATACCAGCCCTTCTGCATTTGCTTCACCTCTATCTTCTAAATTTGCAGAAACAGCAAGTCTATCGCCAACATAGACATTCCCTTCATCTTGTGGACTATTAATATGAGTAACAACAGCATTGCTTCCACCGCTGCAGTCTGGAGGGCAACTTGTAGCTATTTCTTCTTCAACTTGCTGTGTACATGCTCCTAAAAAGAGAAGTACAAAAAAAAGCAAAAGAGTTTTTTTCATGAAATCACATCCTGTTGTACAACAAGAGGATCTCCTCTTGAGACAATGCTAATAGTTTCTCTTCTTTCTTGCGTTTGATAGTGGTATGCAACATCAATTTCATATTCTTTGACAACATAAGGAGCATCTCCAAGGAAATCCTCTTCTACTTCAATCCAGCATTGGAATGTCCTATAGTTTGATTTTCCAAAGAAGGCATTATTTTGAATATAATTTGTAAATAATTCTTCTCGTGCACTCTCATCAAGGATATACATATTTCTTCGCCCATCTTTTCCTGCAGAAACAAGAGGACAGCCTGCATGTGGCTCTCCATTGAGCTCTTCACTAAGAAGAATACCATCAGGAAGATAGAGGGTAAGTGAATCTAAGCTCACAATATCTCCATTCCATTCATTTGTAAGGGTAATGCCTACAGTATTGAAGGAAGAGGTCTCTCCTCCTCTAAGAATAACAGGTTGTTGTTCTTCTCCCTCACCGCCAACACCTATTGCAATGCTCAATGGCTCTCCATTATACACAACTTCAAGATCACTCTGGCGAATATCTAAATCATATGCATCAAAGAAATCTGTATCTCCTAAACTATCAGCAAGTTCTCCTGGAATAAAATACACTGGTAATACTGCATCTTCTGTTTGAAAGTCAAAACTAAAACTCCCATAAAATGTATATGCACCATCAAGCCCTTCAGTAAATTCTCCAGGAATACGACAATATGTAGTGCTTCCTTTTCGAATAATTTCTGAGTCTGAAGAAATAATATCTCCATCTCTTCTTTCTAAAGATGGACTATCTTCTTTGCTTGTGTTAAAATAACAAGAAAAATCTCCCTGATAACTACTACCTGCAGGGACATTATAATATTCAATATCATAAAGAAGATCAAAGTTTTGCCCTTCAGGAAAAGTTTCTCCTGCAATAGCTCGGAAATCCTCTAAATCAATTCCTCTTTTTGTACTAGAACTGTTTGTTTTTGTAGAAAAATAATCACCAGAACCAGTTGCAAAAACTCCACTAAAAAAATCAGATACGGGATCAAATGTCCATTCATTAACAAGAGATATGAAATTCTGTACCCCTCTTTGTCCTCTTTCTGAACTAAAATAACCAAATGCAAATATCCCACCAACGAGAAGAACAAAGAGCATTATGATAATAAGAACTCCATTTCTTCCATGTCCTCCTCCTCCATCATTTGCAATTGGGTGTGAGAAACGAGAGTCTCTAGTATACATTGTTCCTCCACCTGAAAGAATCTGTCCTCTTTTTTCAAAAGAAACATCTCGTAAAATCCTCTCTCTTGCGTTAGAACGAAACCACCTCATAAGAAAAGAGATAAATTTAAGAATATTTAAAACTTTGTAGAAGTATATGGCATTACCAATCTGCGTAGAAGGTCTACTTCGTTTACTCTTTGTTTTTATCGCATTTGGAATAAGGCATATTGGATGGGGAATAACAATTGTTTTTGTCCTATTCTTTATTTTTTGGCTTTTTGGAAAATTTGGGATGGGAATTCTCTCTACAGCAGCAATCCTTTTCATTACCTTTCTGGTGTTCTTTTTTGCAACGGCGTATATTACAGGTGCGCCTCTTTGTGAGTTTGCAAATGAGGCAAGTTTATTTTTTATCTAATTATGAAGTGATCTATATAGATAGTTGAGAAGAGAAATCCTTTAAAAAAATTTTATCTTTTACAAATCTATGCGCATGATCCTAATTGTACTATTATTAATGCCCTATGTAGTTGCAGATACGCTGGATCCCTACGCAGAACAATTTAATTTTACTTATATCTCTTCTACCTATGAAATGTTTCCAAAATATACAAATATCACTACAGCCTTTGCCCAAGGAGATGCACTGCTTATTGAGTCTCGCATGGCAGGAAAAGATCCCTCAGTAGCAATACCTTATTACAAAGAAGCATTGAAAACCGCAACAATAGAAGAACAAGCACTTCTTTTTGAAACAATAGCTACTCTAGAAAATAACCCTTCATGGTATTGGCCTTCCTATCTTCGTTGGAAATTTCTAAATAATTCTTTCCATGCAGAAATAGACAAACATCTGATGAAGAGAGAATATATCCCCTACAGCTATGAAGAGTACCAACTGAAACAGCCATACTTTGCAACAGCAAAAGATGCAACACTTTTTACTCTAGGAGAATCTTCTTTTACAATAACAGAAAAAGATATTCTTGTCTCTCAAGTAGATCGTGTAACAAGAGATTGGCTTTCTTCACAGCTTCAAAATCCAGATGCAGAACAACTCCTCACAGTATTTTCAGAACAATATGATGTAGAAGATATTGGTTGGCATGAAGGAGGAAGAATTTCACAGTACAAACAAGCAATCAATCTTACACACATTCCAGTAACAGGAACGCTGGTAAAAAAAATCAATGGAACATGGTATGCTCCAAATGAACAAGGTATTTTTATGTTTGATGTGCCCCTTGACAAAGTACAATATCCTACAACACGCTTTTTTCGTGAAGATCTTGCTTTAATTATAGATACACATGGAGTAAATATGCTTGTCGAGCAGGCAATAAAAGAAAATGCAACAATTGTTATGGGCTGTTGTGATCACATAGGAAAAATAAAAGCTGCTCTATACTTGAATAAAAAAGGAATAAAAGTAATTTGTAACACAGATAAGTATCTTCCTCTTGCTTTAGGGCAAACGAACACAACTCTAGGATCAGCTCCATTTTATGAACAAGGTGATTCTTTGCGTTTTGGTAGACAACCAATAGAAATAAATCTCTCTGAAAAAATAATTGTATTAAATGCAACAGAAAACTATGGCCTAAGTTATTATGCAACACCTACAATATATTTTTCACAGCTCAAAAAACAGGCAGTGCTTCCCTTAGATCTTGTATTTGTAACAATAGATGATTATAATCAATTACAAAAAGTGGTAAATACAGCAGAAGAAGCAAATGCAACAATAATTGCTGCTCGAATATATAATGAAGATGATTATAGAGTATTAAGTGCTTGGTTAGAGACCTCTGAACAAAAGAGAGTAGTCCTTTTTCATTCAGAAGCCTATCCCTATGGTTATTTACTTTTAAGAAAGTATCCACAACAAGCCACTTTTGATGATATTATGCCTATTTTTTCCTAGATATTCTTTTTTCTATTTCTTTTTAAAGCAAAAATAAAAAGTTTTATAGATGGATAAGAAAATATTTACAGTCCTTTTATTTTCTTTAGTAACAAGAGTAATCTATCTCTTTTTTGATAAAAATATTTGGTGGGATGCAGCGGTATATCTTGCTATGGGAGAACATATAGCAACATTTGGACAACTAGGATTCTGGGAGCCTATTCGTCCTTTACTATGGCCTTTTCTATTAAGTTATGCTTTTCTTTTTGAACTAAATCCAATTATTCTAGGACATATTTTTTCTACATTTTTCTCTTTAGGTGTAATATATCTAACATACTTCATAGCAAAGAAATTATTTAATGAACAAACTGCACTTCTTTCTTCTATACTTCTCAGTTTTACTTGGATCTTTTTTTTCTTTAATGCAAGATTATATACAGAAATTCCAGCTGTTTTCTTTGGATTATGTGCATATTATTTTTTTCTTCAAGAGAAACATTTTGAAACAGGGTTATGTATTGGACTTGCATTTCTTACAAAATTTCCTATGGGAATTCTTCTTGTAATTTTAGGGCTTTTTTCAATACGAAAAATAAAAAATACTTTCTATCTTCTAGCAGGGTTTATTCTTATTACGGTACCTTATTTTATGTTTAATTACCTTGCATACGGATCTCCTATAGAAATTCTTTTTTTCGCACAAGAGTTTCTTAAATATGCAGGTATTTGGATTTTTCAAGAACCATGGTGGTGGTATCTATTTGCGTTGATCAAAGAAAATGTGCTGTTCTTTTTTGCAATACCAGGAACAGTTTTTGCTATCTACAAAAAACGCTATAGCCTTGTAGCAATTTTTCTTCTTATTTTGATCTATCTCTCACAAATGGATCATAAAGAGCTGCGTTTTACAATTCTTTTATTGCCTTTCATTGCAATAATAGCTGCTTATGGGTATCACAAAATATTCAAAGAAAGTTTTTCATTTATTGTAATTGTTTTTTTACTATTCTCAATACCTCTTTCTGTAGAAGATCCCATAATCAATGAATATTTTAGTTATTTTGAAGAGAAACAAACAAATGGAGAAATTCTTGTTACACACCCTCTTGCAGGGTATTATGCACATAAAAATGTTACAATAATGTATTATCCTTGGTTTAATGCAAGCCAAGCAGAATATTGGGAAGAATACATAAAAGTAAAAAATCCAGAATATATTTCTTTAGATACTTGTGAGGGGGGTTTTCTTTGTTCACCTGATGATCAACTTTGTGAAGAAAAACAAAAGAGCCTAGTTCATTCTATAAATGAAAGTTATATAATTGAATGGCAAAAAGATCTAGGGAATTGTAAATATTTTATTTACAAAAATACAAAGTCTATTGCTGTTAAATAAGATCTCACAAGGATCTTCTGGCACTGTATAATTATAGACAGAAGCTAAACGTGTATTGAGTGATTCTACATAAAGGCTATCAACAGCTTGAATAGCCTTGCATCCTTCTCCAAGAATAATGTATTCCTCAGTTTCTAAATACACAGGGTATGTATGAAGGAGACTCGCATTAGAAATGTATGCAGGTTCTCTAGCATCATAATAAAACAAAACATAATATCCCTCTTTAATACTAGAGTCTAACATCTGTTGAGAAGGAAACGCTTCACTTAATCGCCCAGAGTAACTTAATGGGACCCAGAGATTGCTTTGGAGTGCACAAGGTTCAATTTCTGTTATCTCAGAAAGAAGTTTTGTATAGTCTTCTTGATAATACTGGCTCAAAGAATAAATAGTAAAAACTAAGGTGAAAAGAATGAAGATCAATACAATAAGCTTTTTTCTTTGTTCAGAAAATTTTTGTAAGGCATAAACAGAAAAAAACACAAAAGGGATAGTTAAAGGAATATAATACCTAACAACGTCAGCTTTTACAGAATAAACACTATATAATATGAGTAAAATTGCACTACCTAAAATAAAATACTCTCGAGAAAAATCCCTCTTAGAAAAGAAATACCAAATCCCTAAAAGAATGAGTGGGAGAAGAATATTTGCCGCAAAAAGGAGAGAAGAAATATTAATAGTGTGAGCTACATATTCGCGATAAAGAATATTGAGGGCATATCCATCTGCAAGCGAAGAAAAGATATTTCCATAATGAATTTTGTTATAAACAAACCATGGAATAAAAGGAAGAACGAAAGCAAGAGCACTTAGAATTTTTGTTTTCCAGCCTTTATGAAAAAGAAGTAATGGAAAAAAGACAACAAGAGGATATCGTGTCAAACAAACAAATGCTAGGAAGATCCCAGCATACCATTTATTTTTGATAAGGAATACTAAAAATAATTCTAGAAATGCTAGAGCAAGTAACTCAGTCCCTTCAATAAGCCCAAAGAGGAGAACAAAAGAATTCACACTAAAAAGATAAAAATAAAACTCATTAATTTTAAGAGTTCTTGCAAGAAAAAGAGAAGAGAAAAAAAAGAGTGCAGAAGCAAAAAATATATAGATGTACTCTGCTGTTTTCCATCCAAAAAAGCTAAAAAGACCTAAGAGAAAACTCATAAATGGTGCTCGATAAAGCTCAAAATAATTTCCTCCTGAAAAAACATATTGTGCATTAAGTACATAAGCAGAAAAATCCCATCCTTGATAAAGGAAATGCTGCAGAAAGAAAAAGAAAGTTGCTATAAAAAAAATAAAATAAAGCCTAGATAAATGTTGCATGAAGAAGTTCTTTAATTTCATCATAGTCCGCATATCCTTCTTTTTTAATATCTCCATTAATAATGATTGTAGGTGTGTTAGTAATATTATAATATAGTTTCAATGTTTCTAGAGCCCCATCTTCATGATAATTCTTATTAAAAGAAAAAATATCTACAGTCCCATTACTTCTATCAACAATTTTATCTAAAACATATCCTTGTTTTTGGGATTCTTCATCTTCAAATCCATAAAAATAAAGAATAACATCATTTTCAAGTGCACAATTTCCCTTGAGTTCATTGTAAAGAATATAACCTTTAATTTCTAAAAGAAAATATCTTCTGGTTAGATATTGAAATTCATCTTCTTCAAAAATATTTTTTTGTTGGTAACTATTAAGGTATTGTCCAAGTTCAGCAAGTTCAGCAGAGAGAGAATTCAATCGTAACTCTGCAAAGTTACAGTCTTCACCACCATAACTATCCCAAAAAGCTCTTTCAACAAGGTAGCTTTCTGTATCTAGTTCATTATTTCGTAAATCACTCAATAGCTCAGAACTTCGCAAACTATCTAAATTCCAACCAAGAAAAAGTCCTGCAACAAAAACAAGAAGAGTTATTGCCAAGCTTGTTAAAAATATGTATTTAGGGAATGCCATTTTTATTTCCATTTATTTTTGCTTCGAAATATTTCTTTGTAAACTGCAACTATCCAATGCAAAGATCGCAAAAAAGGATAGATAGTAAGATAACTTCCTAATGCAAAAGGATACCTCCATTTCTCTTTTAAACTTTTGTGTGCCAAATGATAGATAAGAAGAGCAATAAGGAAAGAAATAACAATAGGAAAAAAGAGGAGAATATTCATATCAAGAATGAGCTCTTTAATACTAGGAATGTTGCTTACATCAAAAGCAAAGTATTCCCAACCAATAGCACGAAGTTTAGAAACCTGTGTTATAAGGGTAGTAAGGATAGTATAGCTAAGCAAAAAAAACATAAGAACTAAAGTAAAAAGTGTAAGAATATTCAAAGGATATTGAAAACTTCCTATGAGATCATATTTTTTATTAAAAACCATCTTTCTATATTTGAGGCTATTGTAAATAAATCCTCGAAACCAGCGTACACGTTGACTCCAAAGGCTATGAAAACTGTCTGGGACTTTTGTATAAGTTATGCTATTTTGTGCAAGTTTAATAGTGTAGTGATAATAGCGAAGGCGCATGGCCATTTCTAAATCTTCTGTAACATTGTTTTCATCAAAACCCCCATACCTATCAAAGAGAATTTTCCGATAAATACTCAATGCTCCTGGGGTAACATGAAGAGTATCTATCTTAGACATGAGACCTCTTGTAAATGTTGCAAAAATATATTCTAAGTGCTGGATTTTTTCATAGATATTTTTAGGGTGCTGTACTTTGATTGTACTAATAACAGCCCCAACTTTTTCATCTTCAAAGTAAGCAACCATCTCTTGCAAACAATTTCTCATGACAAGGGTGTCTGCATCAACGCAAGCAATGAACTCTCCTTTGGCACAAGCAAGACCAGCATTAAATGCATGAGCCTTCATTTCCCCTTCTTGTCTTTTTTTATGTACAAGCAAAATTTTATAAGACGAGTAATGCGCAATAAGCTGTTTTGCAATGTCAGCAGTTTTATCTGTAGAGCCATGATTAACAATTATAATCTCTAATTTCTCTTTTGGATAATCAAGAGAAATGAGGGAATGCACAGTTTTCCAAAGTCCTTTTTCTTCATTTCTAGCAGGCACAATAAGACTTACAAAAGGGTAATAAGAAGTATTTTTTTTAACATCTTCCTGAAAAGAAACAACATGTAACCAAAATATTCCAACATACAAACTAAGAAAAGAAACAACTAAAATAATCCATTCAATCATAAATCAATACTCCATATTTCCACACCTTCTTTATCATAAATTTTTTTAAAATCTTTTGTATACTCAAGAATAAAAAGAAGTCCTTCAGTATCATATTTCCACAGCTCTTCTTTCATAGCAGAATCAATCCATACATAGGAAATATCATATTTTTCAAAAAGTTCTCGTGTAACTTTAATATCTCTAGAGTAATAAAGTGTTTTACTATCTTCAAAACGTTCTTCTGCATCAGAAACAAAGAGATAATTTTCATCAAGAATAGTACTATGCCCTACTGCAGAAACCCAAACACCTCTAGTATAATCCGTAAAAACAACTCCCTGTTTTTGTTCTGCAAGAAAGCTTAGTCCTTCAAGGTCTGCATCATTTGGAGAAGATTCTAGTAAAGCATCTATTTGTGAGATACCAGAAAAAACAAGGCCTGAGAGAAGGATAAGAAGAACAAAATTTCTATATTGAGAGCTATTCCAGTGTACTTGTAGGAGATATATAAATCCTTTTGCAGCAAGAAAAATAACAAAAAGAGATAAGAAGAGTAAACTCTCTAATCGAAAGAAAGAGAAGATTAAAAGAAAAAATACACTAAAAAAGAGGAAGAAATTAGAATATTTCTTTTCCCAAGAAACAGCAATACCTATAATAGCAAGAAGACTCAGAAAAATTCCTAATCCATAGGGGCTTCCAAAATCAAAAAATATTTTTTGAAGAAATAAAAATTGTCCTCCTAAATCAAACTGAAGCCTCTGAGGCATACCTGTATGATAAAGAATATATCCATAATAAAATGCAGAAACAAGAAAAGTACAAAGAGTGCCAATAAAAAAGAGTTTTCTTCGTTCTTTCTTCCAAAAGAAACTATAGAAGAAAAAAAGGAAAATGCTTGTACAAGCAAGGATAATGTTAAAGAGTGGGATAAGCATGAGTATAGGGACACTTAGCCACTTTCTTTTCTTTTGAATAAAAAAGTAAAATGCAACAAGTGATAAAAAGAAAGCAATAAAGAGACTATTAGTAAAACTAAAAGTGTAAATAAAAGCTGGTGAGAGAAGAAGAAAAAGCATCGAAAGATGAACAAAAATAGGATCTTCATGAAAAGAACGAAGGATTTTCCCAAAAAGAAGAAAACTAAGTATTCCTAAAAGAAAAGGAAGAATTTGTATAAGAACTTCAGGTGCAGCACTGAGAACAAGGGCAGTCCCCCATTGATATGCTGCAAATTGCCCACCAGAACTCAATGGGTCATACCATGAAGGATCTTCTGCAAGTCTAAAATAAAAAAGAGCTTCATTCCCAACCCATGGTCCATGTAAGAGAGGTACAACTAGAAGAATCACACAACAAAGTGCAAATAATACATATTTAGCATACCACTTGGTAAATAGTTGCAAACTCATTTTTGTATACTTCCTTAAAACAACTTTCATCACTTGTATAAACAAGAGATTCTACTCCATAAAATTCTTGTGTTTTTTCTGAAAAATAAATATAATCAACCCCATAACTATCCAAAGCTCTCTTTGCTTTTATGAGCGACTCTGTTGTATAAATTGTTTTCACATCTGTAATTCTCTCTTCTGCATGAAAAAACTGTGTATCCCAAACATTTGTTCTATCTGCAAGATTAATAATGAGATTTCCTTCATAAACATTTCCAAGAACAACACTGGAATGAGGAGTATTAAATTTTAACCATTGCATTGCTTCTATCTCTTCTTTTTGAATACCAGTATAAATAAGTTCTGTGGCAACACTTACAGAGGGAATAACTAAACTAATAACTGTGAGGATAATAAAAGTACTGAGAACTATTTTTTCTAATCGTGCAAATTTTGTTAATCGAAAATAGTGAATAAATGTATTCATACTAATTCCAGCAGTTATGCAAAGAATAACTGCCATAAAAAGTATTCCCTCTTGAAAAGGAATAAGCCGTAAGAGGAGCAAAGTAAAATCAGCTATAAGTATTGCACGAAGAAGTGTAATTGTTCTATTCTTTTCTCTATAAAGAAGAAGACCCATAATTCCTAAAATCAATGGAATAAAACCTATGGAGTTAATGGTATCAAAAATATTAAAATTTTGAAATATTTGCCCATAGAGTTCTAAAGGAAGATTTTGCCAGATAGCAGTAATCCCTTGTTTAAGATAAAGAGACTTGTAAAGGATAAGATTAACAAGAATAAAAAAAACAATAAAAAATCCAATACCTTCTTTTTCTTCTTTCTTAAGCCCTAGAGATTCTGCATAGGTAAGAAGTGCAAAAGTAAAGAGAGTAAAAAGCATAAGAAGATTTAAAGGATCAAGGAGAATAAGAATAATAGAAAAGTAGAGAAACCATTTTTGTTTGTCTTTGATTTCTAAGAAAAAATAGAGCCCAAGAAGAAGCAGTGGAATAAAAATACTCAACACAGAGACCTGGTTGAGTGTCATCGCAATATAACTAGGGATAAATGCTGCAAGCAATGCCCCAAATAATGCTGCAAAATCGTTTTTTGTGATATCTTTGATAAAATAATAAATGATAATAACAATGCTACTTGCAAGGATGGCTGGGAGAATTTTGTAAACAGCAATATCACTAAAAAGTAAATCAAAAAAGCTGAGAAAATAATGGAAGATATGTGTATGAAGAACAATATTTCCTCCATAACTTTGAGGGTCATAAATGAGAGGGAGAAAATTTTCAAGAATATACTTGCTATGCCGAAGATGAAAATAGGTTTCATCACTGCTAAAAAAAGGAATGCGAAATAAAAAAATGAGCCGAAAACCAAAGGCTAAAAGAAAAATAAGAAACAAGATTATTTTATCTTTTTTTATTTCCATCTTAACACTTAGATCCGAAATCATCTGCATCAAGGCTTAAGATAACTTCTTTTGTGGTTTTATCTAGTTCTAAAGGAACATCCAGGGCAATAGTCGCTTCTTTATTTTCATATTTTCTCTTTTTCTTCTCTTTAAGAACAGGAGTAAGCTCTTCTTTTTTTTCTTCTACAAGAATTTCTTCTACTATTTTTTCTTCAGGAGCATGTTCAGCAAGCTTCTCTTGTTTTTCCATAGTCTCATCTAATCTTTTTTGCAAGTTTTCCTGTATAACATCAAAATATTCAAAAAACTTAGGGGCAAGCTTCAATGTTCTTGTTCTTCCAGATTTTTCAGAAGCAATAAATTCCATTTCTCTTAAAGCATGGATATGATCGTATGCTGTATTCCCACGCATTTTAATAATATCCGCTTGTTGTACTGGTTGTTTATATGCAATAAGAGCAAGAGTAGCTTGTGTAGGTGCATCAAGTTCTGCTGCAGAAAGGAGTTTTGTAGAGAGGTGCGTATATTGTTTTTTAATATTTAAACGGTATCTTCCTTCTTCTTCAATAATTTCAAGACTTCCTACACGTGTTTCATAGTCTTTTCGCAAGGCTTGTAAAGCTTCTTTAATGGTTCCTATGCTTCCAATACTGCAGAATTGTGCAATTTCTTCAATAGTCATAGCTCGTGCTGTAATAAAGAGCACTGCTTCTATTTTGTTCTTGAGATCCTGCATCTATCCCTTCAATATAGAGAGATTTAAAAAGTTTCTGTTAAGATTAGTATTACTAGGGAGTAAATCTTTTATAAAAAAGTTTATATAACTCTATTCTATTACTAAAAATGTGGGTACTAGATTTAAATATCTTGAGACAAAACCATTCCTAGAAGGGCTTGAGGAGTGCGGGCATATTTGGAACTTTTCAGATATTTCTCTTGCAAGAATGTTTTATGATGATCTAAAAGATATAAGCACAAGTACCTTTGTTCTTTTTGGAAAAGAAAAAGGAAAATTTAAAGTCACGGATCAATTCCCTCTAAGGAATATAAAAAAGAGATATCTTGGAAATTCTGATTTAGGTGAGGAGTCTATAATTGAGATTCTTCCAGATGAATACACCAGTGTAGATGCTGAAGAATTTCAAATAGTCTCTGCTTATGATACGATAATGGCAAAATTTGTAATGCCAGTATCACAGTATAAAGAAAGATTGTATCTCAAACAGGAACTAATAGATCTCAGAGCAAGTCCTATTGGAGTAGGTCTAACTATTGAAGAAAGAAGAAGGCATCATGTTTGGCAAGCTCTTTTTAATAATAAAAAAAGAGACTTAGAAGATTTTATTGAATTTGTAAATTTGCAAGAAAGCCAAGCAAGATCTATGCCTATATTTTTGGAATATGCAGGAAAGTATACTGCAGTAGCTTGGCAGAGCTGTTCTTTCAGAAGACATTTTTGTGCAATAGGAAACGAAGGCTTTGATATTGAAAAACGTTTTCTTTTAGATATTATAGAAGAAAAGGCTTTAGCTCAAGGAAAATCGTAAAATCGCAGCAATTTTTCCTAAATCTCTCAGTTGTTCTCCTTCACTCGTATCCGTGCTAATGACAATATATTCAGCACCAGAAGCATCAGCTCTTCGTTCATATTCCTCTGCTTTATCATCATCGAGAGTTTCAGAAACAAGTAATTTTTCAACAGCTCCCATTTCTAATGCTCTTTCTACTTCATGTATCCCATATGCCACTTTGTTTGGTTCTGTTGCAAGAAGCTTAAAAAATTTATTCATAATCTCTCTCTCTTCAGTAATCGCTTCTTTTGCAAGAACATCTTTGCTTTTATCAACAAGTTCCTTTAAACCAAATTCACCAGTATAACTAAGATCCTGAATACTAATAACCTTTCTTTTCAGTTGTTCGTTCAAAAATCCTTCATCAAGAAAATGATTTTTTGTCATTCCAGGTCCACCAACAAGAATTCCTTTGAGTTCTTTGATTTCCAGAAATGATTTATTTGCTGCATCACTAATTCTATTAAAAAACTCTTTTGTTGCTTCTTCTCGAATACGAGCAAATCTTTGTGCAGAATTATGAACGACAACACCTTCAGCAATAAAATTTCCTTGTGCAACCGTAATATCAATGAGAGGTATTTCTTTTTCTTCAATAATTATTTTTTTGATCTCTATTCCATTTCCATCTTCATCAAGAAGTTGCATTCCTTCTTCAAGGAGTTCTGCAGCTTTTTCATTTCCATCATGAAGAAAGAAAATGTGGTCTGCAGAAGCAATAATAACAGAATCATTCACAGTAATCTTATAGATTTTATTTTTTTCAACAGTCCATGTCTCTAAGACTTCAGAAGGAACAAATTCTTTTTTTGTAAAGTCATAGCTCATAACTTTATCTCCTTTTTCTATCTCTTCTAAAGGAACCCATTGTCCATCATCTAAAAGTACAGCTGTTTCTGGGTGAAGACACTGCCCTCCTGCTCTTGTTTTACCTGGAACAGCAGAAGTCATATCTGTTAATTCTTGAACTTGTGTTCCTTTAAGCAACCCAATATTTGCTTCTCTTTTATCAAGAACAATAAGCCCAAAAGTTTCTTTGATATCTGCCATGTCTGAAAGAATATCAAGAACAAAGGTCTGGTCGCATCGATAGAGCCGCATGCGTAGAGGCAATGGGGGTTCTATACTAAAAACTTGAATATCAGATTTTCCTTCTTTATCAGAAACATTCCCCGAAAAGATTGCTAATCCATTCTCAGGAGTTTTTTTATATAACCGTAAATGTCGAATCATTCTTTCTAAAGAATCAATGACATGCTGCTGCGTTGTTTTGTCTTTAATGTTAGAAGCAGTCCCTTGTTCTTGTTGGAGATGCTGGATAATTTTAATCATTTCATAATCAGCAGGAACATAGACTGAAACGAGCTCAGTATGTCTTCCACGAATCTTTTCTAAGCTACGAACAAATCTTTTCAGTTTCTGTTTTTCCTTTGTGTTTATCGCCATAAGAGTGATATCTCCTAAAATAATGATGCTATTTAAGTGTACCGCTACAGCATAATTTCTAATTTTTTTCCAAAGCTAATTTTTTCAGCTTTTGTAACAGCTTTCAAATCTTCAATAAATAGTGCAACATCTTCTTTTTTAAAAGGAAGAATAAGTTCTTTAACTGGTTCTTTCAAAGAAAGATTTTTTCCAGATTTTGTTTTTCGTACTTCAGAAATAATAGTTACTAATGTATCTCCAAGAGGTTCTAATTTTTCATTGGCAAGATGGGAATCAAATACTGGCCATGAACTAAGATGAATAGATTTTTGTTTTTCTATGTGTGCGTAATGTGAATGATAAATCTCCTCAGTAATATAAGGCATGATAGGAGCAAAAAGTTTCAAAACAGTAAGAAATGTAGTAGACAAAGCATATTGACCAGATTGCCGAGCTTCTTTTCCTCTTTGGTCTGGATTATAGAGCCTATCCTTCACAATTTCAAGATAAATATCACAAAAAGAAATCCAAAAGAATTTTTCTGTCTCTGCTTTCACACGTGAATATTCATAGCTCTCAAAATTTTCTGTACATGTTTGTATGAGCTTTTGTAATTTAGATAATATCCAAAGATCAAATCCTTCTAGTTTTTTTGGTTTTTCCTTGTAATCTTCAAGATGGCTAAAGCTAAACTTTGCTGCATTCCATAGTTTTGTAACAGTTTTTTGTCCTGTGAGTAAATCTTTTTCTAAATAACGAAGATCATCTCCTAATTTTGATCCAGCTGCCCAGAATCGTAATGCATCTGTAGGATATTTTGCTAAAACTTCTGCAGGTTCAACAGTATTTCCTTTTGACTTATGCATTGCTTCTCCTTTTGGATCAAGAACATGCCCAGAAACAACAATGTCTTTCCAGGGAATTTCATTTTGGTGATATATTCCTTTCACAATAGTATAGAAGGCCCAAGTCCGGATAATGTCATGACCCTGTGGCCTCAAAGAACAGGGATACATTTTCATAGAAGCACTATGTTTCTTATCCTCTGCCCAATTCAAAATAATTTGTGGTGTAAGACTAGAAGTAGCCCAAGTATCCATAACATCTTTTTCCCCTTCAAAAGAATTGGATCCACAAGAACATTTTTTCTGAGGTTTGTCTGTAAGCGGATCAACAGGAAGATCTTTTCCTTCTGCAATAATAATTTTTTTACATGCAGTACATTTCCATACTGGAAATGGAACACCAAAATGCCTTTGACGGGAAATACACCAATCCCAGCCTAAGCCTTCAACCCAATGTTCATATCGTGCCCTCATAAATTCTGGATACCAATGAATTTTTTTTCCAGCATCTAAGAATTTCTGTTTATTTTTAAGAATTTTTATAAACCATTGTGTAGAACTAAGAAACTCGATCTCAGTACCACATCGTTCATGCACGTTTACTGTATGTTTAATGTTTTTTTTAGAAAGAAGGAGCTTTTCTTTTTCTAAATCTTGAAGAATTTCTTTTCTTGCTTCTTTTATTGTAAGTCCAGCATACTTTCCAGCAAGTGTATTGAGCTTTCCATCTGGGGTAAAAATAATTCTAGGCTCAAGTTTTCTTTTATGTATAGCTTCGACATCATACTTATCTCCATAAGAACAAATCATGAGAATACCTGTACCTTTTTCAGGATTTGCTGATGGATCTGCAAAAAGAGAAACTTTATGATGAAACAAAGGGACTATAACCTGTTTTCCAATAAGTTTTGTATATCTCTTATCATCAGGATGCACATATACACAGACAACTGCAGCTAAAAGTTCTGGTCTTGTAGTTGCTATAGTAATTTTTTCTTTATTTTCTAAATAAAATGCAACTTCATTAAAGTTAGAGTCAAATTCTCTATCTTCTAATTCTGCCTGTGCAATTGCTGTTTGGCAGTGTACACACCACATACTTGGAGCTGTATGTTGATAGACAAGATTTTTTTGATACAAATCTAAAAAGGATTTTTGTGATGTTTTAATACAATGGTGATTAGTAGTAGAGTAAGCTTCAGAAAAATCACAGCTCATTCCAATAATTTTCCAATCCTGAATAAAATCAGGTTTAATTTCTTCAATAGTTTTTTCACAAAGTTCAACGAAACTATCTCTTGCCATTTTAGTAGATTTAACATTCTTTAATTTTTCAATAAGTCGTTCAGTAGGCAAACCATTATCATCTGTTCCAAAGGGATAAAAAACATTTTCTCCTTTCATTCTATGGTATCGAGCAATAAAATCGTGTTGACTATAGGAGAAAGCATGGCCTATATGCATCTTTCCAGAAACAGTAGGAGGAGGAGTATCTATGGAATAAAGCTTTTTCTTAGACTTTGGATCAAAACTATAAATTTTCTCCTTATCCCAATAGAGTCTCCATTTCTTTTCAGCTTCATTATAGATATATTCTTGAGACGCTTCTATCATAACAAAGCATGAATGAGGAGTGCTTTAAAAGCCTTTTCGTCCTAGCAAGGCTTATATATCCCCATAAAAAAAGGAGAAAAATATGGGCCTAAAAGCAATATATACAACATTGGAAAAAGAGGGGATTTCATCTATAGATATTTCCCTAGCTGAAGAATGTATAGGAAGAAATTATCAATTAACATTCCAAATATCCTCAGAAAAAGGTATTTTAGCAGATCCTATTAGTATCCCTCAAAATCTTCCTTATATATTCACAGGAAAAGAAACAATTCCTTATGAAAGAATATGGTCAGATCTTTCAAAAATATGCCCTCCACATCCATTAGCATATATTGGTCCAAAACTTACCCAAGACTATACAAAGAATATTCCCAATGCTTTGCATCTAATAACCGGCTGGCTTGTAAAAAGAAAAAGATTAGAATCCTTAATAGAAGAGGGAAAACAACAGATACAAATACATAAAGTAGGTGAGTTTTCTTATGATAAAAATATTTTAGGCCTCTTAGAAAAGTTATCACTAAAATCATATCCAGAACTATACCAAGATTTTCTTACAAAAGATACACGAGTTATTTGAAGAGATAAATTTAATAAGGATATATCCTTCTTTTAAAAAATGGGAAATCCCTTAGTCAATCTTACCACAAAAATTATTTCTTTAACAAAAAGGCAATTAGGTATAATTCAAGACTTTGAGACTCGTTTGAAGTCTTTTCAGAGGCATAATAAGTTTGCAAAGAGTTTCATTGAAGCAGGAGAAGAGTTAATTAGAAATCCTAACACGGAAAATTATAATTCTTTTTTTGGCTTAAAAAAAATTTTAGAAAAAGAAGTGACATTTTCCCTCCATTTTTTATCCCAAGAAGAAATAGAAGAAGGAGAAGAGGCTGAAATTTTAAGTGAAGAGAGAGAAGCTGATAGAACTGCATTACAAATGCTAGAAACAGAACATGCAGAACTTTGGAGAAATATAAAACTACTTCGTGAAGGAGAAGTAAAGATAGCTTTACAAGGGTTTTTATGTGAACTCGAAAAAGAAAAAGATGACCTTGAAAAAGAAAAAAAGATAAATGCTTTTCTAGAAAAATTGTTAAAAGAGCTTGCAGCAGTTATTGAAGATGAGCAAAGAGAGTTAGAATTAGAATTAAATATTCTCCAACAAAAATGTAGTTTTGCCTATTCTAATTTTGATGAGTTTAAAAAAGCAGAATTAAGCTCAGCATTAGAAACTTTAGAAGTAAATCTAAACAATTTAGAAAATATCCTTAAAAAAGAGCAGGGGAGATTCATAAATCCATATAAAGTCTTTACAAATCAGAAATCTATTGTTACAAAAAAAATTCTTGATCTTGCAAAAAGGAAAGTCATTACAAGTGCAATGGTAAAAAGAGACATACGTTCTTTAAATCCTACGCAGGCACAAGAGTATTTAGAGCAGTTAGGAAAATATTACAAGCAATATGAAGATGGATTTACAGAATATCTTGTTCGTTTTAAATCTCTTTTTTATAAAAAATCAAAAGAAGCAGAAGCACGGGAAAAAATATTATATACAGCAATTATTTCTGATCTACAGAGGCAAGCACAATATGATCCGCTAACACAAGTAGCAAATAGAAGACTTGCAGATCAAGTTCTTGCAGAAAGAATTTGGTTAACTTTGAAACAAAGTGGAACTATTTCTGTGTTTCTTATTGATGTAGACTTTTTTAAAAAAATAAATGATGAATATGGGCATCGAGCAGGAGATGTCATTCTCATACAAATTGCATCAATTTTAAGCTCTTTTTTTGCACCACCTCATGATATAGTTTGTAGATGGGGTGGAGAAGAGTTTTTAGTTATTTTTGCTCCGATGACACATATTGAAGAAGCAGAACAAACAGCAGAAAAAATACGAGGCATGATGGAAAAAGAAATAAAGAAGAATATAAGCAAATATCCTGCTGGAGAAGATTTAGGAATAGCAAAGCTAAAAAAAGATATCGAAAGTGGCGAGAAGATAGTGACAATAAGTGGTGGACTTGCTTCTATAGAATTAAAACAAAAAAGGTTTCCAGAAAAAGAGGATACAAATAGAATTATAGAATTGCTTATAACTACCGCTGATGGAAAACTCTACGAAGCAAAACAAAGTGGAAGAAATGCTGTCCTTTTTGTACGATTGCAAGCCTAAGCAACCAAAAAGTTTATTAGACTCTTTCTGTATACTCAGAGAATGCAAACAGTAACTCCTTGGGAAGTTAAAGGAACAATTGATTATGAAAGATTGATCAAAGAATTTGGTCTACAAGAATGTAAGAACCTTCCTAAAGAGTGTAATGCACTCCCTTTATTTCGTAGAGGTATAATTTTTGCACAGAGAGATTTTGCAAGAATTTCTGAAGCCATAGAAAAGAAAAAAAGATTTGTTGTAATGACTGGCCTTATGCCTTCTGGAAAATTCCATTTCGGCCATAAAATGGTTGCGGAGCAATTAATCTTCTATCAGTCTTTAGGTGCAAAAATCTATTTAACAGTTGCGGATTTAGAAGCATATAACTCAAGGATGCCGGATATGAAAGCATTACGAGAAACGGCGATACAAGAATATTTAACAAATTATATTGCCCTTGGTTTAGACTTGAAGAAATGTGATTTTTATTTCCAATCAAAAAGATCAAAAGAGGGAAAAAAATCAAATGCATATTATTCCTTAGCAGCAATGTTTGCACGCCATATTACCTTTAATGAATTTAAAGCAATATACGGAGAAATTTCCCCAGGAAAAATGAGTTCAGCTTTATTACAGGCAGCAGACATGCTTCATCCACAACTTCCAGAATTTGAAGGAAAGCCTCAGCCAATACTTATTCCAGTTGGCGCTGACCAAGACCCTCATTTGAGACTTGCTCGTGATGCTTCGCAAAGAATTAAGGAATATAACTTTGTGCAATTAAGTTCAACATATCATAAATTTCTTCCAGGCCTAGGCAGTGGAAAAATGTCCTCTTCAGATCCTACATCGTACATTGCATTAACAGATACACCAGAAGATGCTGCTCATAAAATCAGAAAATATGCTTTTTCTGGAGGCCAAGCAACTTTAGAGGAGCATAGAAAGAAAGGAGGAAATCCTGATGTCGATGTTTCTTTTCAAATGCTTCGCTATGGTTTAGAACCTGATGATAAAAAGTTAAAAAATATTTCTGATGAATACAAATCTGGAAAACTTCTTACTGGAGAATTAAAAGCAATAACTATAGAGAAAATCACATCTTTCCTAAAAGGGCATCAAAAGAAAAGAGAAAAAGCAAAAAAACAAGTGGATAAATTTTTATTATAACATGGTCTATATAATTCGGAAAAATTTGGAACAGAATCTTGCTCGCTTAACCCTTGTTTTTTTTATCAGTATGGGGGTAAAATCTTGTATATATTCCCCTATCAGAAGATACGAAGGAATAACAAAGTCTATGAACGAAGTAGCTGCTTTTCAAAGTGGAGGCATTGCAGACATAAATAATGATGGAACACTTTCTGAGGAAGAAAAAAGAGTAAGAGATAATTTTTATGAAGAATGTAAGAATAATTTTTTTGAAATAGGAGTTGCATGTAGTTTTCCTACGGGAAATTGGGGAAGCGAGTCAGAAAGGATTTTTTCTTGTATGAAAGAAAAGTATAAGCCTAAAGAAAAATTTTTAATATAAATACATTTCAATTGTTTTTTGTGCATTAGGCTCTAAATTTAATTCTTCAAAGGCATTTTTTGCAGGGATACAAATTGCTGCTTCTGCACGCCCATCCAAACAAACATTTTTTTTGAAACGGAAAAAACCTTATCTACAAAGATCTTTCCATTTTCATAAAAACTAGTATAAGGTATTTCCTATAACTTCCAGAAATACTGATTGTTCTGGGCATAGAAAATAAAAAGGGAAAAGTTTTCTTAAATATCTCTAAACTGAAATATCTAGATTAGTTCATTCACTTTTCCAAAAGCATAGACTCTATTAGAGATAATAAACACTTCAAAACTACATTTTTTTTGTTTAAACAAATTCTTTCGAAAAGTTTAAATAGTACACGTACATACACGTACATATGGCAACAAAAACTTTGACTATTACAGAAGATGCATATGATAGATTAGACGCATTAAAAGAAGATAAAGAAAGCTTTACTGAGGTTATTCGAAGGCTCACTTCAAAAGTGCATATAACTGATTTTGCGGGGATTCTTACAGATGAAGAAACAAAGAAAGTCAAGGAAAGAATAAAACATGTAAGAGAAGAGTCCACAAAAAGAATGAAAAGAACAAGGGATTTACTTCAATGATTCTTGACACATGCTTTATTATTGATCTTTTAAATAATCAAGAAGATGCTGTGAGAAAAGCACAAGAATTAGAAAGAAAAAATATTCCTTTATTTACAACTTCTATTACTGTTTTTGAGATATGGCAGGGTGTAGCAGATATGAACAACAAAAATAAATTAGCAAGAATTAATATTCTTTTAGAGGGCTTAGCACTTCTAAATTTAGATTGTGAAAATGCTAAAATTGGTGGTGGAATCCATAGTGAACTATACACTCAAGGAAAGCCTATTCAACCTGAGGATAGTATGATTGCAGGGATTTGTTTGAAAGAAAGACAAAAACTCCTAACAAAAAATAAAAAACATTTTGGAAGGATAAAAGGTTTAGAGTTAGAAATATACTAAACCTATTGTAATTTCTTCACTTTTCCAAACGCATAGACTTTGTCAGAAAGGATAAACACTTCAAAATTTCCTAAATTCTGTTTCAAATAAGGAGAAATTCTTTCACTTCGGAGAACATCTGTTCCTTCCGTAGCTAAGTTACTAGAAGGCATTGCAAGAAGAATAGATTTTTTATATTTTCCTTTTAGAAAGCATTTGAATTTTTCAATGCGTACTCCTTCTTTCAAGCCAATGGCGCAATGTTCATGGCCAATAATAATAACTTTTGCCTCCTCTTCAAGAATAGTATCACCATGTGCGATAAGTACATTCCCTATTTTTAAAAAAGGAAGTATTTTTACTTTAAGGACAAAAGGAAGAATAGGGTCATGGTTCCCTTTAATGATAATAATATTTTTTCCTTCAAGCACACGAAAAAGCTCATCGGTTCCTTGCCATTCACTAGAGCTCATGCCTGCAAATTCATGTTTGATATCCCCATTAAGAACAACAGTATCAACATTGTCAAGCATTTTTTGTAAGCGTTCAAAAAATTCTCTGAGGTATACTCTTGGAATAAGCACGCCTTGTCTATTTAATGCCTCTTCAAACCCAATATGAATATCACTAATAATGAGGGTTTTTTCTTTAATTAAATACAAACCTAAATCCCTAATTTCAATATTATCATGTATAAGCATAGAGAAAAAATATCTAAAAGTATTTAAAAAGTTCTGCTTTTTTAAAAAACATGGATATGAATAAGCAGATTATGGAAATCCAAAGAGTTTTGAAAGAAATAAATAATCTTCTTATACAAAGACCCATAAAAGAAAGACAATTTTCTTCACTAAAAGTAAAATATTATGAACTTTCTTTTTCCTTACAAGAGTTAGAAAAAAAGATATATGCATTGAAGGAGAAAGAATTAAATAAAATAGTACAAGATTCTGCCTTTGCTTTTTTTAGAGAAAAATTAAGCGAAAATTTTGAAGGAATGGAAGAAGAGGATCTAAAAAATAATCCTGAGGAGTATTTTAAATTATTTAAAGAGGAATTTTCAAGTATTTTTGAATCAATAAAAACAACTTTGTTACTGCTACAAGAGAAATTTAAACCCAAGAAAAAGATTATCTCAGAGTTCACAAAAAAGTATCTTGCAAAAAAGATGAAGAGCCCCTATGCTGATTATGAAAAAAGGATTACAGCAATTGAAATAAAAATTGTAGAATATTTTAATGCAGGAAGACTTCCTGGGGGAAGCAACATTGCACTAAGAACAGCAGCATCAAAATATTTGCATGCATGGATTCCTGTCCCTTTAGATAATCATAGAATATTATATGAATTTGATTATAAAGAGAAAAAGATTGTTTTCTTAGATATAGGCACACATAAAGGATTAGGGATTAGCAGTAGCGAAGCATGAGAAATACATTTGTATTAAATCAATAAGCTCTGGAATATGCTCTTGCATTTCTTCTCTTTGAAAAGATATTGCTTGTTGATCATCTTTTGGATCTTGGTTTTGTATATTTGAAAGTTTTTTAAGAGGCTCAGACCTAAACCATGCTCGGAGATTATATGCAAGAACATTTTCAGGAAGTTGTTCTACAAGAACATTAAAACGATGGCGTGAACTAACAGGGATAAATGTTGTATATTGAAGAATATCTCTTTCAAGGTAAAAACAAGTCTTCCCTGTATCATACAAAACAGATTCTTCATCAACAGTACAAGGGAGCCCTATTTTCTCAACAATTTCAGTTAATTCCATAAGCTCCACGTTAAATACCTCATTTATAAAGATTTACCTTTGCTTAAAGAGAATCTTTGCCTTGACCATCTAGTACATTATCTACAAAAGAAAAATATTTTTGAATAAAGCTACACAAGCTTCTTGTATCTAGAGGGTATTTCTCAAAATAGAATGTTTCCACTTCTTTTCGTTGTATAAAACCCTCTAGGATATCCCTTAAACTTTTGGCATAGCCATTTCGAGGAAGAGCTTGAAAGGTCATCTCAGCATATTTTCTACTTTCAGCAATATTTTCTAAGATAAGAGCAATACCTAAAGGAGGATAAATCTCAAAATGCTGACTGTAATGTGAGTACTTCCAAACGTCTAGCTGTGTATCTTCTGCATTAAATTGAATATCTACACGTATATCTTTATTTCGATGAAGCGCATTCATAATTGCTTGAAGTCCCATAGAAAAAAAGATTTATTTACACTTTAAAAACTTGTTTGAGTTAGATTTAAAAAGCAGACTAAAACTATGGAGTATATGGAAGTACCCAAAGGGTTAATACGCAAGTGTCTTATTATAAGTACTCACCAGGTAAAAAGTGAATTAGAAAAGGCTAAGGATCCAGATATTCTTCCTATGTCAGATAATTCTTATTTCTATCAAGGATCACCATGATTAAACATAGATGTTTGGATGACCTGTTGTGGAGGATTGGATGTTAAAGTACGTGACTCTGGTTTTTATGTTCTAAGCTATCGTTCCTATGAATCTTTTGATGAGCCAGATGAAGAAGTAGAAGTGTATAAGCCTAGCTACTGGGAAAGAGTTATTGAAGATTTATATCAGGGTTTAAAGGAAAAAGGCTTAGATTATGTAAAGTATTACCCCTAAAACTTATCTTAGTTTGTATCTATCTATTCTTTAAAGCAATCTTTGCCTTGACCATCTGGTGCATTCTCTGCAAGAACTGTTGTTTGTCCTCCAATCGGAGAATGTCAGAATATCCCTGCATGACAAGATTCAAAGCAAAAGGACTTGGAATGAAAGTATGTATTTCTTCAATTGTAATTTTCTTCTCCTCAATGTTTTGCAATACTTCTAAAGCAGAATCATAATCCATGAGGTCTTCAAGCACTTCCCTTCGTGTTTCCCTGAGTATAAAGAAATTTTCAGAAATTCTCCGCACTGCATTAAGCAAGATCATAGAACTCACTTGCTGCCTTCCTACTCTCCTTTTAATCCCGCCATAGTTTCGCAAAATCATAAGCGCTCGTCCAGCACAATGCCTAAATCTTCGTTTGAGAATCTCAGATTTATCTACAGCTAACTCCAAAACTTTTCGTAGTTCTTTACTCTTCAAAAGGGAAAATGCTTTGGAAACATTTACATTTCGATCATACGAAATATAAAATCCATTATCACTAATTCCTAATTCAACATCTTTATGCTGGGCTCGTGAAATTGCAAAAGCAACAGCACGTGACAGCACATCATTCACTCGTCTTCCATACAATGCATGGAACACGACGTAATTCTTCATCTGCTCATCTCTATAGTGTTCAATAAGTAATTTTTTAGAGCTTGGCATGCCTATGTAATCATATTGATCTCTGCAATAATTATACAAGGCTTCCGCAGCGATATTATCTACATACAAATAGTCATGAATAAACTGGAGAACACTTTTCTTATCTTTCTTTTTCTTAAACTGATCTTCCATAAGCTCTCGAAAATTTCCAATTCCTTGTGCAAGATCGTATGACAATGGTAGTCTATCCGAAAACCAAGATGGCACAGTTGGTTTCTTTCCAGGCATAGGAATAACCTGTGCAACCATTCCTCGTGCAAAATTAAACTGATACGTATTCCCACCTAAAACAAAAATATCTCCTTTGCTTAACTTTTCTAGAAAAGCTTCATCAATCATTCCAATCTTATTCCCTCTTTGGTCTTTGACAATGACACCTTGTTGATCTGGTATCGTCCCAATATTTGTCATGTAAATAACTCGAGACATTCGTCCTTTCTTCCCAACTTTTCCTTCTTCTTTATTCCACCAGATTCGAGCATAAATATATCGCTCTTCAAGAGAAATAAAATTCCCAGCAAGATAATCAAGCACTTCCTCAAAATCTTTTTTGCTCAGATCTCGATAACAATAGGATTTTTTCACAGTATGATACATCTCTTTGGCATCCCATACTCCCTCAAGAGCCATGCCAAACAACTGTTGTGCAAGAACATCAAGGCAATTTGTAGGAATATGAATTCTATCCATTTTCTTTTCTTTCGCATATTTCAACATGACTGCACATTCAACAAGGTCATCTCTGTCCTGGACGAGAATCTTTCCTTTGGTTATTCCACTAAGATGATGGTTAGACCGCCCAATTCTTTGCAATAATCTGGCAACAGACTTTGGACTTCCTAAACAGATGACAAGATCAATAGAACCAATGTCCAAGCCTAGTTCGAGGCTTGTAGAGGTAACAACACAGCGTAATTTTCCTGCACGTAAATCATTTTCTAGTTTGAGTCTATGTTCTTTAGAAAGAGATCCATGATGTGCCCCAATGAGATCCATTTTCTCTTTTGTCTCTTCATCTAAGGCTAGATACTTATGTGGAAATTTTTCTTTCAAGTGATGTACAACTCGTTCTGTTGCAGCTCTTGTATTCGTAAAAACCAAAGTTGTTTTATGCTCCTGAATGAGTCTGTCTAAAAGTTCATAGGTTTTTTTTTCTATCTGTACATAACTTTCAGTAACAAAATCTTCAACAGGGGAAAGAAGTTCTATATCATTCTTTTTGAGATATTGTACATCTATAATCTTGCAATCTCTATCATTCCCAGCAAGATATTCTGCAACAAGGTTTAAAGGACTCACTGTAGCACTCAAACCTACTCGACACATTCCTGGAGAAAGTCTTTGTAGTCTTTCTAAACTTAAAGATAAATGTACACCTCTTTTACTATCAGCTATTGCATGAATTTCATCAAGGATCAGCCAATCAACTTGTTTCAAATGTTCGGAGAATTTTAAAGAAGAGAGGAGGAGTGCTAATGTTTCTGGGGTTGTCAAGAGGATATGGGGAACTTTTTTAAGCATTTTTTGTTTCTCAGAAGCTGTAGTATCACCAGTTCGTACAGAAACTCTAATGCCTAATTTTTTACCAGCAATATCCTCCATTTGTTCTAATGGTTGTGTTAAATTAACAAAAATATCATTAGAGAGTGCTTTCAAAGGAGAGATATACACTGCATAAATTTTATCCTTAAGAATTCCCTTCTCAGAATTATCAACAAGTTCATTAAGTATAGACATAAATGCCGTAAGCGTTTTTGTTGCTCCGGTTGGCGCTGAAACAAGAATATTATTTCGTGCATGAACTTCTGTAACTCCATACAGCTGAGGGCTTGAGAATTCTTGAAATCGGGAAAAGAACCACTTCTTGACAATAGGGTGAAGTAATTCTTCAACATCTTTCTTATTATCTGCTTTTTCTTTAAAAGTTATCATTTGTATACTTGAGAATCACTTCTTTTTAAGGCTCACGCGTCTATGCCTTGTCTAAGTAGCAACTCCAGTATATACTTTATAAAGCTTGTGCAACCTTTTAGGAGAAAAAAATACAACAAGAGTTTTATATAAAGCAATGAGAAAAAATCATATATGAGAATTGATGAATTAATAGCTTCCGCTACAGAAAGCAATGGCTTAGTTGGAAAAACACTCTTTGGCTTGCAAGTAGGTGCCGAGTATGGTATTGAAATAAAAGGGACAAAGTATGTTGGAACTTTTTATGGAATAGAAAATAATATGTTCATTTTAAGATCTGGAACAAAAACAACAGAAACGGCAACAATTCCTTGCGAAAGAGCAGAAATCTCTTTAGGCTCAAGAAGAAATTTTTATCGCGTTTAATTCTTTTTTTTCAATAGGGCTTTGCCTCATAAGTAAACTATAAGTCAAGGTTGCCTCATAAGTGTAAGCTCTGCCTCAAAAATAAAATATTCTAAAGAACTTCAAGCTGTCTTTAGTCTTTGTTGGGGGTCTTCTTTTAATAATGACCATCTTATTTTAGGGTCTGCCTTCCAGAATTTGTCTTTCCCATTTTTTCTTTTTAGATATACACATCCTGCTCTTTCTAAATCTTTAATGTATGACGAAATATTTGAACGGGGAATTTTAAGCCTATCAGATAAAGCTCTATTTGTAATCTCCTCATGTTTGACTATTTCATTAAGAACTTTTCTCATAGCTGGGGTGAGATTATTAAGAAATCTTTTCTCTAATATATCTTTTAATACTTTTGAAAGCCTATTTCTATCCAAAATGACTGGGCTTTCATTAGTAACATAAAAAATAGCAGTTGATAGACTATTAAGAATATCTCTAATATTCCCTTCCATTAATTCATATATTACTTTTAAACAATCCTCATTAAAAGGGAGAATAAAATTATATTCCTTAGATATGTTTAAACATTCAAATCTTTTTCTTATAACTTGTTTTACTTCCTCGAATTTTAATGCTTCAATATGGAAGGGGGTATCATTTAGTATAGAAGAAAACCTTGGGACGCTTTGTAATGTAGAGTATGCAGTAAGATTTCCAATAAATATAAAATGGACATTTTTAGTTTGAAAAAAATCTCTCAAGGTATTAAAAAGATGTTTCACTTTACTTTCTGAAATTAATTCTAAATTATTATAATGAATAATTATATCTTTTTTTGTTGTTGTATTTATTTCCTTGATTACTTCCACAAATAATTCCTGTAGACTAAAAGAGGGTAATATCTCTGCTGATTTATGTTCGTTACCATAATTAACACCCACACCAAGTACCTGTGTTCCAAAAGAGTTAGTGACCGTCCTATTTACTTCAAATAAACTTGCAAGTTTGATATATATTTTATCACTAATATATTTCTTTTTATCTTTAATTACCTTTAAGGAAGAGTATATTGCTGAGAGTGTATTCAAAACAAAATCATCAGAATCCCATTTGTCTTGCGTAGTAATCTCCTTAAAATGAGTAAAATGACCATTTTCGAAAGCAGAATTTCTTACTACATTAACAAATGAAGTTTTTCCCACTCCAATATCACCATAAACAAACGTCCTTGACCCTCCTTTTGAACCTATAATCTTACTCAGGCGTTTAATTTCATCTCCTCTTCCTACAAAAGATTCAATGGGAATAGAACCACCAATCACTAATAGAGGGGAAGTAGAAAATGGATCTTCATTAACTCCATATAATTCCCAAATATTTTTGAGAGAATCGTTCTGTTGCATGATTTTATGTAAGCTTATGAGATATATAAACTTTTGTATAATTGTCTAATTATCAATAATTATAGTTTTTATTATAATTATAGGGAGGTTTATATAGTTATAAGAATTGCTATAACTATAAGCATATAACTATGGAACAAACCAAAATGAAACAAACGATGGAACAAATAACCGAACAAAACCTTAGGAACTTGACAAGAGAACAGCGAGGGCAGTTAATAGCCCAGAAATACAGAATAAGAAGAACTGACAAAGGCTATGAAGTATTATGCAAAATCATAGCCCATAACATCTGCTGTGTTATATTAGAAATGAATGAGTTAGGATTAGAATCGAACTTTTGCCTCAAAAGTCAGGAGAGTGCCCAAAAAGTCTAACTTATGAAAGAGTTATGAGGCAAAGCCTTTCAATAGAGAATACAAACGATCAAAATATTCCTTTTTAATAGAAGCATGTTTTTTTAATTTCTGTAAACATTCTTCTAGACCGAGAACTATCCATTCATTGCCTATCTATATTGCTCAATTATTTCATCAAGTATTGCATCCCAGTCTATTCCTTTTTCTTTACTGATAATAAGAAGAATATCATATTCATTGGTAAGATCTAAGATTATGCATTATTAATGCACAATATTGTGAATTATTGAAGAACAAAAATGGAGCCTACAACAAAACCTTAATAATAGTACTACTATATAAAGACAAAAGGTTTATAAAGGAGAAGGTGTAAGAAAAATCCTATGAGCCTCACATACCAAGATCTAGAACTGCCTATTTACAGGAATACAAGAGAAATAATTCATTTTAATATAGAAAAAAAAGGGGAAGCACAAAGATGCACGTTGACACTTTCAGATCTTGTTCTTGCTGCAGAGCTTGCTGGTTTGAACATGCTCTTTATTTCGGATACAGGACGAGGAAAAACTCAGCTTGTTTCTGATATATATACTGCCCATTTTGGGGGAAAAGGAAACTGGATGGTAGGAAGAAAAGATGCTTCTGTATTAGATCTTTTTGAACGCACATCTGCTGATTTGACTACGGGAAAATTTGATAGCGAAACTGCACGAACCTTGCATGAAAAAAGAGTTGCTTATTTACTAAATGTTGCAGATGAATTAAACCGAGCTCCTGGTCCTGTGCAGGCAGACTTTTTTGATCTTGCAGATGGAAAATATGCCTTTCGCGGGGAACGGGCGCTTTTAGGAAAAGAAGGCTATTCTTTATTTCTCGCAACGATGAACTTGAATAAAGCAGGAGATAATGGCTTCTCTGGAACTTTTGATGTAGATAGAGCATTATATAATCGATCACATCTTACCATAGACCTTGATCATAGTGATTTTCGTCCAACAGCGGAAGATAAATTGTACATTCGCTCTCATGCTATGGACCCTAGGGTAAAGCATGCAGAAAAAAAAGATATAAGTGCAGAAATCCTCCAAGCATTTCATACAATTAGAACACGAAGCAGAGAACCTTCTTTAGATGCACAAATTTTTGCTTTTCTGGTTGATGAAAGTCTTGACTATTGCGAAAAAGATGCATTAAAGCATGAAAAACAAGGAAGCTGGCCTATGGCATGTTTAGATTGTCCTCATAGTGCAAATATATGTTCTTCCGTAAAATCTTCTTCAGAAAGAACTGTGGAAAGTATTGCCTTGCTTGCACAAGGATTACAATATCTTGCAGAACTGAAGTATGGTCCGGTATCCATTTCTTCATTTGATGCATTTTTGGAAGCATTCCGTTTTACCACCTATCATGGAAATCTCAATGATATTGCCATTGGGGAAAAGTATGCAGGAAGAAGGCAGATTCTTATGGATGAAACAGTACACAATCTGCGTGAAATTGTAACGAGTATCAAACCATTTATGTCTAAAGAAAGATTGAATACAAGACTTATAGAATGTACGATTCCTGAGAGAGGTTCTATGACTATAGAATATCAACAAGATCTTCTTAGAAGTATAGAACAGAAAAAAATACCTCATAAAGTTTTAGATTTACCAACAATACTAAAAGAGAAGGGAATAGGAACAAACTGGATACAAAGTATAAAAAAATGAAATCTTTAAAAGATTATCAGGGGAATGTCATTTCTGCTGCTGAAGCAATGGCTTTGATAGAGAGACTTCCTCGTCCTAAAAAAACTGAACCTAAAAATCCAGAACCTCCTTCAAGGATTT